>Ga0105090_10000085_pt1 | contig 36989 bp, 49 predicted proteins | sample PPLLak3March2015_FD_79110 | JGI IMG/M metagenome (GOLD analysis project Ga0105090, IMG submission 79110) | Freshwater sediment microbial communities from Prairie Pothole Lake near Jamestown, North Dakota, USA - PPLs Lake P7 Core (1) Depth... | ecosystem: Environmental > Aquatic > Freshwater >...
GCCTAGAAGACCGTGCCACTCTTCCTTCGTGCGATTGTACTTTGCATGAAAGTCCTTATCTGGAAGGCTGTCAGGTCCTTCGAGGTCCATCGACAGTTCTTTCATCTTGCCTTCGTTCATTTCTTCCTCTTCGGTCATCTTCTTGACGCGACCAGCAGCAGGCATCGAACCCTTGTTTGGGCGGGCAGCAAGGTTCTTGCCGACCTTCTTGATGGTGTCGGAGAAACCTTCCATTCGTTCTAGTGGGCGCATCCCGTCTGCCTTTCTTGGTTTGCCGCTCTGTGTACGCAACGCATGTTGTAGTGCCTTATTGGCAGCGGCGCTGTCGTCGTTGTATTTCTTCATCTTCTTCATTAGCGTGCTGAGAATTGCAGTTGCAGGATTGCCTTCTTCCAGAGTTTCGGTTGATTCGGCAATTCTAGTAATGTGATGTAATGGGTCCATTACACCCGTGACATGCTCGCTGCCACTAGCGTGACGCAGACTAAAAGAAATACCGGGGGTACCTAGATACTTTTCTCTGTTCACACCAGTTACTTCATACGTTTTCTTGTCCCACTTAATCTTGTGTCCACGCTTGATTTGTGTGGCATAGTTTGGAACCAACCCTTCCTCCAATTCCACGCCTTCAAAAGTCACGCCCTTAGCTTTAGGGCCTTTAGCTTTCAGATATGCTTCTGCCGCAGCAGCGGGTGTGTGATTTTGTTTGTGCAAGTACTGGGCGGTGTGCCAATCGATCTTGCCTTGATGGCTTCCATCGCTAGAGACTACATTGTTTTCGAAGGTCGCCATCCATGCCTTCTTCTTATCGGCCCAAAGACCCTCGTCCAAATCAATCTTTGCTCGGACCATTTCAGTAAGCTTGTTCATTTCTTCCCCTTCTTTTTGTCTTGCTCGTCCTCAATCTTCCAGGTTGAGTGGACAGACCATCGCAACTTAGGATGAAGTCCGTCCGCGCGAGCGTATACGGTCTTTCTATGTACCGTACCTGCCTTGTTGACAGCATACTCAATGAAGTGGTCGCCGAGCGTATTGCCTACGCGAACATTCTTGAACCCAGCATCCCCCTTTTGAACACGAAAGACTGGCACATGCTGATTGTGCTTGACATACTTGCCATAGTCATCATCTGCAACGATGCCATGAACGTGCGATTTGCCCAGATGTTTGGTGATGGCACCGCCGTGAAGCGGCGGTGTCCAGTCCTCAGACTTCTTCTCTGCCTCAGTTAGAAGCAGGGTAATATCGTATTCTTTGAAGGATTTCATGCTTGATTGATCTGATCACCGACCATCGTTGAACTGACGTTATCCCAGTTTGCAGACATTGGGACGATGACTTTCATGACCCCCTTCTCGCCTGGAATCTTGGCTGGAGCGTTGGAAACCTTCTTCTTCCGTGCCTTCAATTCTTCAGTGAGTTGGGCAAATGATTTCATTTTAGCCTATTGGATTTCGCAGGAGCCACTAGCACATGCTAGTTCCTGGCTGCCTACCGTTGTGTCAGTTTCTTCATGAAAGCCAGTCCAATCGATATGGATTCCGGCGTGTTCCTTCACAAGCTCCGTATATTTATCTTCGGAGATTTCTTCATAAGGGGCCTGGCGATACGTCCCTGTGTCTCGGGGCAGCATGGCGATGCCCGAAATAGAGTCAAGATTCTTGTAGACCCAGGAGCCGACCTCCAACCACTCTTCCTCACCAATATGAACCGTGATCGATGGCTTGTGTTCGCACCAGTGATCTTGATACATCTTCCATAGCTCTAGCTGTTGGATTGCAGACATATCCTTTGTCAGCATAGCCCCTTCTGGAGCCTTCTGTGGGAATGAAGCGACCCAGCTGCTCTTTGAGTAGAAGTCCTCTTCCATCTTCATGCCCTGACCGATCAGATACGTGGCCAGCGGATCCTTCTTGTCTAGACGCACGCGACGAACGTAGAAAGGAGCATAGCGAGTATGAATTCCTGACGCTGCATCAACCAGCTGAGAAACCGTACCTGACGGCTTGACACAGGTTGTAGCGGCAGAATGGGGGATGCCAAGAATATCTGCAAACTCTACGTTCACCTCGACACAAAGCTTGCGAAGCATATCAAGATGCCTTGCCAGACCATCTGATGGCTTCGACATAAAGGCAGAATCACAGATACCAGTCATCGACACCCCGAGTAGACGCTCCTCTTCGGTGTTCTTTTTCCACCGCTTGTTGATGTACTTGAAGTCAACTAGAGTCGATTGAAGCGTGCCAAGAATCGTCGCAAGACGAACCTTCTTGACCATAGTCGGAATGGTGTCATTCTCGCGAATCACAATCTCTGTCAGATTGCAAAACTGATTCGGCAACAGAATGATTTCGGAACACGGGTTGGTGCCGTACTCGGCTTCTGGATCACGGCGTTCGAACCGCGCCGCCTGTGCTTGTGATGCCTTGCGCGAGAAGATGCCACGCTCACCAGAACGAGACTTGTACAACGCAACGAACTCGTCAAGGAAAATATTCATCGGCGGCTTTGACTCATAGACGGCGCTATTATTCGCAAGCCCACGTTGTCCATTCTCGACATGCCAATTACCAGCCTTTGCACCACGCAGGTAGTCATCGTTGAGGTCAGACAACGAAATCAAGGCCGAACGACGCACGCCACCACACACCACAATGTCTGCGATCTTGCAAACAATGTCATGGACCTCAAGCGAAGTCAACTTACGACCGCGCGCATTGTTAAAGGTGTTGATCGTGAATTTCAGCAGATCAACAAGAGGCTCGGGGCCTGATGCACGGCCACCGAATGTCTTTAGTCGCGCACCTGCTTCGCGCAGTTGACTAACATCCCAAGAAGGAACGAGTCCACTCCACAAAAGGGAAAGAAACTCGCGGTAACCTTTCGCCCAACCTATCTTGCTATCGTGAAAGATTACTGTAGTTTCTGTGTCATGGAATTCTTCTGGAACTTCTGGTAGCTTATTGACGTAGCGCGATTCGACAGAATAGCCGACTCCTGTACCGCACATGAGGATGTACATCACCTCATCAAAGGCTTTTGGATTGTCAATAGGCAGATACGAGCAATTGTAGCCCGCAACATTGTCCTTGTCCAGTGCTGGGCCTGCTGTCATCAATGCACGCATCGATGGCATGACCTCTAGATTCAGAATCGCACTCTTTAGCTCGTCCCAAGGGAACTTGTCTTGCTTGTCTGTCGGCACTCGCTTCTTGAAAAAGTCCAAGTAGCGGCTTACTGTTTCCTCCCAAGTCTCTCTGCGTTTCACATCGTCAAGGTAACGTGCATAGCGAGATTGATGGATGAAGGTTTGATAGATGGAAGGCAGAACGACAGACATACAGATTCTCCTTGTTATTTTTGGTCTTGGGTAGAGAATTATTTAGTGATAGCACTTAGAATAAGTGGGAACACCTTGGAAATTTCTTCTGCACATGCCAGCGCAATTTCACGATGTTCCTTTTGTGTGCCATTTGCACTACGCAATTCCACGTAGTGCCACCATGATCGCAAAGTACCAGCCATGTACATGCGGCTCATTGTCATACCTTCAGGCAGCACGGCTCTCGCCTGTTCTTTGGCAATGTTGTTGTCCAATGCCCATTGATACGCATTCTTTGCGGCAATCAACGCATTCGTTTGTTGCTCTTCCCACAGATTTGCCAGTTCTCTATCTTCCGGCGAGGTCATCTGCAACGACACAGAGTTTTGCCTATTCTGGTAGTCTTGAAGGCGCGCCTCCCTACCTTCAAAACCCAACTGTGATGCAACAGCATAGCGTTGGCTGAACTCCTGAAACGAGAACGAACGATGGCGGAGAATCTGTCTGCCAATGTCTCGGGTCGTTTCAATCTCTAGCGTAATGCTGACCATTTCAAGTGGTGACCAATGCTTGTTGCGAATCAGATACCCGATCAACTTTTCACTAGTTTCGGTGTTATTCTGATTCGCAGGGTTTGATACTCTTGCTGCATACGCTATCTGATCCAAAAGATTGACCTTGTGACCATCTACCGTAAGCTTCGCCGGCTGGGAATACGAAATCAACGTTACTTTCATCAGCACTTCCTCCATTCAAACAGTTTTGCCTTTGCAGACAGACCTGAGTACGTCCGTTCGGCGATCATTTCTTCGACCTGATCTTGTGACCAACCTGCCTGAATCAGATCGTTGATATCCTTTTGCTCCACATGCGGCGGCCACACGAAAACCTTAAAGCCGTTTGTCACTGCCTTCTCGACAATCTTCACCACATCCTTGTTGCGCGGTTGATTGTCAAAGACTAGCGTGACGCGATCCTTCTCAAAGTAGTGGTCGATTCGATCCAACGAAGTTGAACCAGCCGCAACTGCATTATGCAGAAACAGACTGTCAATTGGCCCTTCTACGATGATGGCCTGATCGGAGAAGTCAACCCGATCAAGACCAAACATCATATCAGAGTTTTCGTCAATACGCAAGGCCAAATACCGTTTCTTTGATCGACCTGTAATGTCACGGGCGATCACACCGACTAACCTCTTGTCCAGATCATAGACAGGCAGACAGACTCTAGGTTCTTCGGTCTCAAACTTGTCATGATACTTGTCTGCGAGGGCATTCAAGAAACTTGTCTTTGGACAGTAGTAGAACAGACTGTGCATTTCTTCGGGTATCTTGCGGTCGTTGAGATAGACCACCGCCTCATGCGTGGACGAAAGTGCAGACACACGCTCCAAGAACGAGTAGCGAACGTCGATTGCCTCTTCTAGCTCCTTCTTCTTGGCAGACTTGACGAACGTAGGCTCCTTCTTCTTGGACGCCTGTCTAGGCTGCTGCTCAAGAAAATGTTCCTTACGGTAACGGCGATAGGCATCGCCGTCTAGCGATTTCAAGACGGATGCAAACGTAGTGGATTTGCCACAGTTGTGGCACTTGAAGTTGAGGTGATCCTTTGCCGCAAAGAAATACCCGCGGGCCTTACTCTTTGAGTGCTTTGAATCACCGCAAAACGGACACCGACAGTTGAACAGGTAGGTGCCCTTTCGGGCAAAACTGTCAAACCGATAGGATATTTCCGTTAGGAACTGGACGTCAACGAAGATGGACATTTGAAACTACCATAACTAAAGTCCTGTAATGATACAGGAAAGCAAGCCAGCCGTCAATAGGCTAGCTTGCCAGAAACTTCAATAGTTCGTTGACTGAGGGTAGACGACCGACAATGAATCCAAGAATGATACCGCCACCGATCAACATCCATCTCCAGTTTTCTAGAGTGCGGATGCGGGTGCTGAATGTCTCATGCTTCTTTTCTTGTGCTGCGGTGTGCTTGGTGAACGACTCAATGATTTCGTTCTTGACACCCTCAAGTTCGCTCTTGACGTTTCGTTCAACCGTATCGATGCGCGTGTAGACTTCTCTGAATGACCGCTCTGTTTCTTCTCTGCGCTTTTCCATCATTTGGCCCAGACTCTCTTGGTGGTGTTCTGATGTTGTGATGCGCTCATCATGAACTGCCAATATCTTAGCGACGTAGGCGGCAACCTCACCAATTCGGTCAGTAGTTGCCGCCAGTCTGGCGATCATCTCCTTATTGGCTTGCTGATCGTGTTGAAGCAAAGCCAATGCTGTCTCTACGGGCTTATCCATTTTAGAATAGCCCAAATCGTTTCTTTGGTAACTCTACTGGAGTCTCCGAGTCTGCTTTCTCGACTGATCGAACATAGTCACTCCAGAATGATTGCCATTCCTTGACCTGCTTGACCGCCTTTTCGTGATTCTTCTTGTTCTCGTTAGCCTGTGCCAATAGATCGTTCAGCGTTGCGTCGGTTAGGGCTTCGGGGTTGGAACTACGAGGGGTTTCGGCCCCACTGGTTCCGCCATCATTGCCGCCGACGGCTGTGGTAGTTGGCTTGCCTTCAACGACGGTTTCGGTGCTGTTGAACAACTGCACAGCAATAGCAGGCAAACGGATGCGACGAGTAATTTGGTCATTTGCGATCCTTTCAGCATTCTGTTTGGCGCGTTCCTCGTCTGCCTTATAGATTGCAGAACCACGCACCTCATATTTCCGTGTCAACTCAGTTGCAGCACCTTCTAGTTCTTTGTTTCGAACGACCATCGATGCAACAATACGCTCAAGCTTGACGACCTTCGACTTGTAGTAATCCACCATAGTGCGAAGCGTGAGGATGTATCCCACGAACAATAGGATAGCGAGGCCAACAATGACCTCTTTCCAATTCTTGGCAAGAAACAGCCCAATAGCACCCATGATGTTAGGCCCTTGTTTTGCGTGGTCTACGTTTTGTAGCATTATTGAACCTACGAAGCACCGTTGTGGTGACGACAGCAGACTTACCTGCATCGCCTTGGAATCCTGCGATTGCGCCGCTACCTGCAACATTGGCGGCGCCTTCCTCATTCATCAAAGCATTGTGTAGAATCAACGAATGTTCCTCATTCATGTAACGCACCAGCATCGTGCGCTCATGTTCAAACTTCGCCAGACTACTATTTAGTCTAGCAAACAGTTCTTCGATGTTGGTAGGGTCTTCCATAAGTTCATTGCACTCTTTGATGAGCCATAATGCAGCGGCATAGTTTGTGAGGTTTCTGTTCACTAAAGGTATCTTCTGTAGTATACGCTTTAGCTTAAAGACGAGGCGATGCAAAGAGGTGTATGCCGCTTCCTCTTCTGGTTTCTTTAACTCATCCGACCTCTTTAGTGGATTACCGTCTCTGTCGATAATGCCAAACTTGAATGCTGCAAATGAAGTCCAAGGAGTTACGAGCATTTTGATGATGCGAAATGTGATCAACGCATCAACGACATTTACTACCGGCATCACACTTTCCTTAATACGCGGATTATGTTATCGTCAAGAGGGATATCGCTTTCTTTGATTCTGTGATCGCTAATCACCTCTGTCGGCATGTAGTTCAAGAACACCAAGAACGTCTTTAGCTGCGGCCAAAACTCCTGTTCGATTTTGAAGAAAAGCATCTTGGTCGTTGCCAGACCAAACACATTATACAGCACGATCAGATGATTGATGACTAAACGCTCCTTCAATTCACCGTGTTGCTTGTACCGATACAGCAAGCGTTTCAAATACTTGAACCTATTCAGATCATCCTCAAACTCTGTTACACCATGACACTCTGGGTTGTCATAATGATGCATGGCAAAGAGGACAAAGTTGTCATTCGTCAAAACTGGCTCCATCATATAATGTCATTGCATTAGGACAGAACCGCAGACTTCATTACTCCACCAACGTTTGCGTACATTGCAATGACGTTCGTTCCTGTAGCAAGCCAGACGCCCATGTAACCATCGGGAATGTCGCCGGCGGTTGGCGCAAGTGCTGCTACTCTATATGCCCACGGACCGTGCCCATTTGTTCTGGCAGTCGCTACAATGAGGTTGTGGTTGTTTGCGAAATTCGTTGTTCCTGTTCCGCCAGAGTCAATAAGCATGACGGGGAATATATCATAGGTTGCAAGCTGAGTAATAATGCCTGTGACCTCCCAAGTCTGGAAGTTTGCAGCATTGTCCGCATCTTGCAACATCATTTGTGCGCCAGGCGTTGTCAGATCCATGAAGAAATCCATATCAACGTTATCTTGATTCACATGATGGATATGCAAAGCAGTTGCATCGACTTGTGTTGCGTCGTTCCACAACAGATATCCACTACCAGGATCGCCTGTGGTGGCTGCTGTGGATGCTCTGTATCTCCAATAACTGGCTGAGAGGGCGACTCCTGTAGCACCTGTTGAACCCGTAGAACCAGTTGTACCATTCGTGCCGTTCGATCCTGTCGGGCCAGTATTGCCTGCTGCCCCCGTCGCTCCCGTAAGACCTACTACACCAGTCAGACCCGCCTGAAAGGAAGACAGAGGAATACTGCGGCTAGAATAACTAGCCGCAGTTCCCTGAACAACATATAGAAGATCCGTACTAGCAAGCGTCGCCGCTGCCGGCAGATCAGTTACCCGTTGATTGGCCATTATGCAACGATAGAGGTGTGATTCATTGCAACGATGGTTTCACCTTCTTTGCCGCCAGCCTTTGGACCAACGATTGCGTCGGCTGTAGCGCCAGTACCTGATACAGGGGCACCAATCGTTACAGACGGAGCAGCGGTGTAACCAGCACCTGGATTGGTAACGTTCACAGCCAATAGACGGCCGCCTAGAACAGCAGTACCTGCTGCGCCAGAACCACCAGTACCTACTGGCACGAACGAAACTGCCGGCGCGTAAGTGTAACCAGTACCGTAGTTGGTCATGGTGATAGAAGTAACCTCATCCGCAGTCAAAGCCGACGTTGCGGCTGCGTCACTGTTACCACCGGCAGCGAACACTACTAGAGGTGCTGCGGTGTAGCCAGTACCACCGGTGCTCAACGATACGCTTTGAACGCCGTTCGTCAACGTTGCCGTTGCGGTTGCTGTTACGCCCAATACGTCTGGCGCTGCAACTGTAACTGACGGTGCACCAGTGTAACCGATACCGCGATTGGTAAGGGTGATGTGCTCAACGCTGGCAGTGTTCACGCTATAGACAGACCAGCCGATGTGCGCCGGACCTTCATTGCCAGCCCATTCGCCGGCAGTCTTACCAACTGAAGTTGGTTCGCTTGTTGGAATACCGTCGGCGAATACTGGTGCACCTAGTGCAGCATATGCAGCCGCAGTAGCACCACCGCCCCCAACGAAAGCTACGTCAGGTGGAGCAGTATAGCCAGAACCAGCCGCCGTTACGCGAACGCTATTGACTGAACCATTAGGATTCAGAACCACATCCGCGGCGGCGCCTGTTCCACCCGTACCGACTGAGGTAAACTCAACTCCAACAGCGGCGGTATAGTTGCCTCCCGAATTGCTTACGGTAACAGACTTTACGCCTGTCTTTGTTTTTCCCCAGAGTGCCATGTAATTCTCCTTGACTTAGTGATTCTACAACGTTATTTAGTACAACGCGACCGAGTGGGCCATTGCCTTCTTTGTGTCGCCCTTTGCTGTTCCCGCCGCACTTTTTTCTCGTGGTCCGCGAAACTTCTTTTTCAGACCCAATTTCTTCGCAATGCCATCCACCATCGCACGATGCTCTGGAGTATTATATGGCAATTTCATGTAGGACGCATTACGGTGCTTCGAAGTATGCGGAATCAAATGCTTGTCAATGTGTGCGTTTTGCTCTGGCGAAAGATCCTTTGCAACACGCTTGAGATATTCGCTTCTTGACTTTGCAAACATCGAAGATTCGATGATAACCTCCTCGCACAACGAGTCATCCCATTCATCAGGATTCGTACCTTCTTCCATGCCAGGAGCCTTCGGAGCGAAAACCTTTTCGTCTTCCACCTCATTCTCGTTTGCGCCGCCCTTGCCGCTTTGGGCAGCATCAAACGCTGCCTGCATAGCAGGGTTCAGCTTGGCCCACATTTCGTCACGGGCTGCTTGCTGACCAGCAAACTTGATTGGCTGACCTTCTGCATTCTCCCACGGCTCACCGTCAACAGCAACAACTACAGGAGCAAAGAATGAACCCATGCGAACATACTTGACTGTCTTGCCATGAATCTGTTCAGACCCTAGAACGTTGTAGCCTGGGGTTGAATCGAATTCAGAACGAGGTGCGTTGAACGTGCCTGGGACTGCTGCTTTTGGCTCGTAAGAATCCTTAAGAACATCGCCTTCTGGTTCATACGAAGAGGACATGTATGGAGGCTTCTTTCGTTCCGCTTTGGATAATTTAGATATTGACGTTAGCGGATGTTCCCACTTAGGTTCCGCTTTGGATAATTTAGATATTGACGTTAGCGGATGTTCCCACTTAGTTTGCTTGATTTCAGAATTAGGATTTGTCGCGTTCATAACATGGGCATTTTCGCGGGCACGCTTTGCGGCCGCCTTCGAATACTTAGCGACCTTGCTGTGATGATAGGACTTCGGTGCCTTTTCATCATCATGCAGAACATCTACATGGTCACCGCCCTTTGCAGATACATAGCCCTTGCGGGTTCCTACAAGGACCGTATCCCCGACATTGACCTTGCGTGCCGCCTCGTCAAGCGCATCCCTGAAAGCCGCCTTATAGGCGATGCGTTCTGATTCTGTGAGATTTGGTTTGTCTGCCATTACTGTGCCCTCAATAGGAATTTCTTGTTTGATCTTGCCATACGAATGTCCGCCATAGCCCGAAACTGCACGGTGATAGACAGTTGGTTTGACCCCTGTCTTTGCGTGTAGCTTTACAGCCGCATCCATAGCAGCCTGCTTGTTCAAACCTGTATGGACTTTCTCGCCAGTCTTGCCGTGATGTACGGTATAGGTGCCTTCGCCTTCGTATGCGAGGGACTCTTTTACGATGTGGGTATGCGGTAGTGCTACACCAACCTTCTCGCCGCTATGCGTTTTGACCCAGGACCTATCAGCTTCAGTCTTATGAACGACAAACCGCTCGCCCTTTCTAAACATAGGCCCACTTGTGCGCGACCATTCACCCACATTCTTCGACACAACAACGTGATCGCCCTGCTTGAAACTTTCACCCAAATCGCCTTCGTGTGAGAGAGATTCATCCAATTCCGTTTCTAGTCCAGTCAAATCCACTTCTTCTTTGGCAATGCCCTTGCCCTTCATCTTCGCATCGTATTCGACGCGAACACCTTGTCCTGTGTACTTGCCCTTACGCATGATAGTAGGCTTGCGACCAGTAGTACCATGAATCTGCATTGCAGTTTCAATAGCGGAGTTAAGATAGCGCGTCTGGTGAACGACCTTATCGTCATGATGAACGGTGTAGGTGTTGAGTTCTGACAACTCACCTTCCACGATAGGCTCGGCGTCCTTAACCACATCTTCCATTTGGGCCTTGACAAATCCCTGACCCTTCAGATGTGTAATGACCTGATCATGTGACCAACGCTTTTGGGTGTGCTTGATTGCAAGGCCATCAGGAATCGTTTCCCGATGTTCCATATCGTAGTCATAACCACCGCCCATACGCTTGCCCCAGACGTAGACCTTTTGCTTCGGTCCCTTTTTCCAGATGCTGACAAGACTATCATATGACTCGTCAATCTCCACCTCTTCGGTGACGTTTGCTGCTGCCATGAATCGCTTGTGATCGAATCGTGGATTGGCTTTCGCGAAAATGCTCGCATGGTGGTTCGCGAGTTCAGCACGCTTCTTTGGGTCTTGGACAGCCTTCAAGGTGTCCGCCACCATCTGAAAGTGCTTACGCGATACGGCTTCTTTGAGAGATTCTTTCATTGCCGATCCTTATTTGGTGACAATATTCTTGCGCTTGAGAGTGATCTTCTTGATTTCTGAAACCGTTTCCTTGATCAGGTTTTCTGTGTCCTTCTTGACAACAGCCTCAACCTTGACTGCGGGCGGTTCAGTCTCAACGCTATTCATCTTGAAGCCAGAGACTACAGGAACAAGCTTTGGCATCAACTCCAACGATTCGGTCATGGGGACGAAGTAACGATCACCCAAGTACACGCAAATCTCGCAGACATACTTTCCTGGTTGCAGAATGCCTGTCAGTTCAGGAATCGATACTTCGTATAGACCCTTGTTGTGCTTTGTTGGAAAGGCGAGCGTAAGGTCAGGAGATACGATCTTGAATTCCACCTTTGGAGTAGACTTGGAGGAGTCTCCAGTAATCTCTACTTGGAATTCAAACTCGTTCTTCTTGTCGATTTCTAGTTGAACCATTAGTCGCGTTCCTTCTTTGTTAGTCCAAGAACCTTAACGACTGTTTCTTGAACCGCATTCGTTTTGTTGATGACCTTTACTACGATGTTCGCCTGCTTGTCTGAAAGCTTGAATGACCGTTGATACGTCCTGTGACCAATCCGAACCCATGTGTTCAGAACCTTCGGTCGCTTCTCATCCAACTCACGATAGTAACTGCTCGGGTCACCGCCCGATCCACCACCGCTTGACACTGGCGGTGGAACAACAACTTGGGCGCCCCACCAGCCTAGATTGAACTGGGCTACTATCAGAGTTCCTACGTTACTTCCTAATAGCCCACCAATCACAATTCCATTCAGACTATCAGCCATTATTGAGGAATTCTCTCAGCCACTTCGGTCAAGCTCGGCAGACCAGCAAAGTTACGTAGATCAAACACCTTAATCGGTGTCAGATTGTCATCATCATAAATCGTCAGCGTGTACGCAGTCTGATCGACTCTTGTTCTGTTCTTTTGATACTTCAACAACGTCTGTGCTAATTGCACCGCTGTGCTGATACTATTTTGTTCTGCCCCCATTGTACCTGGGGTGGTATAGCTTGCTTTGCTTGCTTGCCAAACAGCATCACGGACTTGAGATTGGGTCAAACCACCACTTGCATCCAATAACGTTGCAGATGACGATGCAGCATATGTAACCTGAACGAATGCCGTCGATTGAAACGGGGTTGGAACTTCAGCACCAACCGAATCTACTGCCACTAAGTTTCCACCAAATACACGACACAATTCAAATGTAGGACCAGGCCTAGCCTCAAACGCGACTAGAGCATTTTGGAGAGTGGCTGTAATTCCGACAAACACACCACCACCCAAGGGGTCTTTACCCGCCGCCACAATCAATGCTGGATCGTCCCATGCACCAATCTCATTTTCCATCCATCTACAAGTGTCTACCAAATCTTGAATGGTCAATTCGGTGGATGGTGACAAAACCGTAAGGATGCGCGGACTCGACTCCCAATCAATAGAAATATCCGTCCGAATAGTCACGCATCCTCCCCATCCCCCATATCAATATTGCCCGTAGCCCTAACGACCTCAAAGGTCACTTTAGGAGGATTCGCTAGTTCTTCTTCCAAATGTCTGATGATACGCCTATATTCGATCTTCGTTTCTTGTTCCTTGCGGATCGCTGCCTCAAAGACTTCAATGTTCTTGTCGCATTGAAGCAGCGCCGCTTTCATCGCCGTGATATCAAATCCACTCATAGTCTATCCTATTAGGTCTTGATCGTATCCGTTGTTCTAATCGTAGCAATGGACGCATTCGAACCTGTTGTCAAGGAGTCCGTAGTGAACGGAATGATCGGAGTTGCATTAGCCGAATTACGCACCACAACTCGGAAATCGATCTGTCCGACATACACAACGCTTGCCGAAGCCGACGTAGTGGTTGCATACTTGTCTAGCAACGGTACATATACGTCATCCGCAGTATCGATTGCGACTGGAATACCGTTAACATAGTAGGTGTCGCCGGTCGTTTGACCAGTGATAGCACGATCTAGAACGATGGTGTTAGCGTCAGTCACAGAAGCGACATATGCCACAGCATTCGAACGAGTTGTGTTGACAACTAGGTCACCACGCCGTACCGAACCGAACGCTGCCGCATCAACGATGGTCGTTGTGTTCGTTGTTGCGTCGGCAGTACCAGTGATAGTTGATAGCGTGAAGACTGAACCAGTCCAGCTGGCATAACGCAGACGATAACCTGCATTGTTTGCCGATGCATCACGAATACGCAGAACACCGCCAGTTGTCTTACCTGGAATGTCTTGCGGAATCGCGCCGTCAACAGTCAACGTGCCGCCACCAATTGATTCGCCACCAGCGGCGCTGAATTCGGTCTTGTTGATTGCACCACCCGACAAGCGGAATACAGATACGCGATCTGAATCGATTGCGGTTTCTGCGCCACCAACCAGGTTGGTAACTGTGATCGAAATTGCGATTGGTCGAAGTTGCGTACCACCAGGAATTGGAGTAAGCTGGAACTTGTTTTCGTCCGCAGCCAGCCAATCAGACAGAAGCACACCACGCGCACCGAAGAATGTGCCACCCGCGAATGTACCGAATGGTGATTGCTTCTTTGGCGAAAACGTCTGTGCCGATATATTGATCGTCACCGTGCCAGAAGTATCGTTATCGGTCAAAATCTGACCAGTCACGAATGTACCGCGAATGTTACGCAGCAAGATTACCTTCTTGGTGGTGTCATGCGAAACTACAACCCCTGTTGCCAATGAAGTTGCTTGCGTTACGTCGCTGCCTTCTGCGATTGTACCAGTGACTGAACCTGAGTATTCAAGGTATACTTCACCACCGATGTACATTTCGCCTGGCACGCCGTTTGTGTTGGACGTTCCAGTAGCTCCGAATCGGGTAACGTATTTAACCCATTCATAGACCTGAGTCAACGGATTTTGGTTGCAGTCAAGCGTGATACCATACGCTTCCGTTATACCATCATCATTGATATCGTACACAGTATTGCCGAACGTTACTGTTGGGAATGCGTTTGCAGTAAACCAGCTTTGCAATGCAGGCCCTTGTGCGGCCGGTGCCGAACCGTTCTTTGTTCCAGAACGAGCCGGAGTCGAATCAACGTTATTGATCGTCTCGGTTGCTGTTTGGAAGTCTGTTAGCGGATCACCAAGCAAGTAGTAATGCAGAGTCTGGGACGAGTTGAACGTACCTTCAACCTTTGTGATGATAGCACGCGCACCAGAAGTAGCGCCCTGGATTTCGTAACCAACAACCCAATCAGGCTGTGTTCCAGTTTGTGCGGTAAGCGTGATCGAACTGAATCCTGTCGTGTTATCCAAGTCCGGCGATGTTGCAAGCGGAATAGGGTTACGACCACCAGACGTTAGAGAAGTTGATACTTCGAACGAATCGTAAAGCGTGTTTCCTTTTCTTGTGTATACCGACAGATAACCACCGTCGATTACTGGATAGCCAGCAGCCTTGAAGTTCTTGATGTACACACAAATGTCGATTTGGCCGTCGCCCCACCAGTCTTGGCCAGGGTTTGTAACGGTGTCAATAGAATATAGACGAATACGACCAGCGTTGGTCGCAACAGGACCTTGATAGACATAAACGTGCGTGTCTGGTTCGAACGTACCGATCGAATACAGATTTGCCCAAACCTGTTCGCCTGTTACTGCGGCCGCAGATTGTGTTGCTGTCAAGGCGTCGCAGGTGATAGTGCCCGACGTTGAATCCCAGTTATTAGCGGCGGCGAAAGAATCGGGCCTGATAACTAGGTAATCAGTCGCACCAGACTCAATAACGTCAAGAAGTGTTCCAGCATCACCGTCAGCATGGCTGATATCAAGACCAATCTTGGCGGTGGTGATGTTGTTTGAAGTAACGGCGACAACAACAATACCAGTATTGGTCGTTGTTACCCGAGCCCAACCATTCGTCTTTAAGGCGCCGCCCATCATGTGTTCCATCATGTTATATGGCACATACCACGGATCCAAGTCGCCCGTATCGATGATACCGATAGTGTATTCCACCGGAGTCTGTGCTGACATTGGAATACCGTCGTCCATTTGACCGACTTCATCGAAGTGGTCTTGGAGCGCCGAATATAGCTCGTTCATGGTGCGGGTACCAGAAGCCGAGCCCGTCCACGCAAGCCGCTTTTGGCGGTTTTCGTCTTGGTAGTAGATTGTTACGTCACCGCCTAGAATTGTTGCACTCATTCAATGCTCCTTGAGTTTGTTGTTTTTCCGACTGTTTCAGCCATCCAGCTATTTATAATCAGGATGCGTTGACTGGATCTTCTTGGAGAACGACCTTTAGGTTCAGCCCGTTTGCTGAAATCGTGGCCGGACCGCTGGTCGCAACGTATTTTGTCGCGCTTGCTGATGATTTTCGAATCTTATAGACAGCCGAAGCCGGGGTCGCAGCCGTATAGGACGTAGAAACTATCCCAGATCCGTTGGTGTCGGCGTTCACGACCTCAGTAGAGCCTACATACAAGGCTACCTGAGCACTCACAATACCAACGTCATTCTTGTCTACCACCGTAATATCGACCGGAACCGACGCGACGATGGATGTGCTGGTCGATGCCCCGACGTTTTCGACACGAACAGGCGAATCTCCGAGCGTGACATTGATCGTCGTCGCTCCACCTGAAGTGTTTCGAACATCAACCATGTTGTTTGAAAAAATCATGTTTGCATACGTTCGGGTAGTCGAATCTGTAATGCTAGTTGCACGGTCATTGTTAATGAACGTGCCATACTTGAAATCTGTCGAAGCAACAACAGGCAGCCTCAAAGCGCCTAGAATGTCTGTGTTCGGACCCGCAGCAAAACGCAGGATTCTTGGTGCCGTGCTAGTCTGATCCGCTTCTGCCTCCGCCCGAATGCCCACTCTGGTATTCGTGCTGTGGGTAGAATTCGTTACTGTGATTCGGGTACCGTTGAAAAATCCTTCGATCACGTTGCTGGCATTTGCCCGAAGATGAACGAGATATGGTGTATCTTCGTTGATCGTAACTGACGTTGGACCAGCTTGTGTAGTATCCACACCAGCCGTGCAGCTAATCAAGGTGATGGTTTGTGCTACAATATCCACCTTCAACCACCAATAGTCTTCCGTTGCCAGTGTTGCTGCCTTACGGATGATCGGCCCCATGCGTGACTGATTTGCACCGGCACTAGGGAAGTTCACGACCATTTCGGCATATTGATCTGACGATCCAACAACGTCTGCTTCGATGATTGCCACATTCCTAACGTCTGACGCACCTGGATCCAGAATTTCTAGATAGCCAGCCGATGCAGACGGAATCGACAATTGCGTGCCACCCGTAGCATTGCCCCAGAGATATGAAGGGTCAGCAGTAGCCAATACTTCTGCGGTAGTTGCTCGCGCATTGATAAAGTCCTCATAGACCTTATGCGCTCCACCGAGACAGTTAATGAACGTATTGCCCTTGTTCTCGGCCGGGCCAGATTGTACCGAGCCGCAACCAATAATGCTGTTACCAATGAAGTCGTCTGTAGACGAGTTTGCGGATAGATCAATACCGTATCGGAAGCCGTTGAACGTAGTACCGTAGATAAGCAAAGTTTCTACGTTACCATCATCTCCGTCAAAGCCTGTTGGTTGGCGAGAACCAATCAACGTCGGACCGTTACGTCCCTTTGCTGTATCACCTGTACCTACCTTCGCACCAAATGTAACAATGGTGTCACCAGCCGGCGTGGTTGAATTGCCCACAACCGTGATACCGAAGTACGGAGTACCGTCAGGGCGGAATTTGTTCATGCATGGAACTTCTCGCGTACCGTCATAGTACGTCGGGTAGTTCCAACGCAAAACTTCATCATATGAAGTAAAAGTTGTTGGATTTGTTGAAACCGAATCTCCAAGCTCCAAACGACCTTGAACGTAAAAGATGCCTTCCTTTTCCGTCATAATACCATAGCGATTACCAATTGTTCCAAAATCTGCGTCTGTCATTTCCTTAAATCCGGCGCCGGCGGTCGTGTTCGTGCCTCTTGCGCGAAGCGTACCAAACCCATACATGATTTGGTCGATACCGAACGGATTACCTTTAACCGACGCGGTTGGTGTCATTGTCGCCCCAAAATGCCGCGCTGCCGCCATGTTAGGGGTCCCAACTGTCTGCGAGGCCGTTAGCGTTGGATCAATAATGTAACACACCCAACCGTCCGTACCCACCAAGGTATCGTTCCCACCAACGTAAAATCCCTTCCAATCACCTGCTGCGGTGCCAGGTACCGTCGCGCCTGACCCAATGATAATTTTCATGGCGCCGGCAGATCGAAGGCCTACCAGTGATGGGACAGCACAACGCAACCAAATGTAGATTAACTTGCCAGCATGAGTTGTTGTAAAGTCTAGAGTGTTACCAGCACCAATATCAAATGTGGATCCACGTTCCGTTCCTGTGTTGTAAGTAAGACTAATACATGCCAACCCCTGAGCAAAATAGTCCGTATCTGCCGTGTCTGTACCACCGATCTGTGTCCAACCGGTCAGGGAGTCTGCACTGGTAATCTGAACTAGATCAGTTGTGACTGTTAGAGGCATGTGCTGCTATTAGGAGATGCTGCCGCCCATACGGGCAACCAGTTGTTGAACATCATCTGAAGTTTCAACTGTCTCCATAAAGACTTCGAACTCAGACACCGATTCTAGAGGAATCAAGACCTCCTTGCTTACTTCGTCAAGTACGATATCGTATGACTGATATGTAGTTTGCTCTTTCTTGACAGTAGCCTTGTCGAGTGCGGCCTTCATGTTCTTGGAGCCTTTCGCAGCATCAGAACCAGCACGGGTTACTGCCATCTGATCAGACAATTTCTTAGCAAGAGCCGGAGTCATCACATCTACTCCACCCATGACCCCGCGCATAGCAGGATTCATTTTAGCAGTCTTTTTAGCTATTGCCGCCTGATGCTGTTCTGGGGTGTTTGCTTCTCCCATTGCCTGTTTTGTGGCACTCGCATACATCACCGACTTTGCCTTCTTACCATATCGCTTTTGGAAATCGCCTAGGTGCTTCTTCATGCCCTTGACGATTCGCTCGCGTGTAGCCTTTTGTTCGTCCGTCAACCTACGTTCTTCCAAAGTCTGTAGTGGTTCAAGGGATGGTTCTACCTTTTCTACTTCCTCTGTGTGGTACTTCGTTAGTTGTTCGGGGCGTGCCTTGACCGCACCCAGCTTGTACTTAACGATCTTAGGTGGCAGATTAGGGCGAATGTTGAAAGATCCATCTTCGTGCTTGTGAATAATCGTGTGTGGTGCATGTGCGTGCGGCCCTACTGTTGGCTTGACAATATCGCCAACATTCCATTCTGATAGATCGGTCTCCTCGCCCATCCAACCCAAATGCTTTGCCATGCTCTTTCCTTCTGGGCCACCATATTGATGCAGTGCCTGCATGATATGGGTTGCAATTGGACGACCAGTGCCCTTTAGATGCGCGGCGAGCCCCTTAGAATCATTCGTCAGAATGTACGATACGGCCTGCTTCCATGGATGCGAGCCTTCTGGGCTCTTGTCGATTGAATCTGACTTTGAAAGCAATTTGACCGCTGCGCGAGGTAGCCCTTCATTCAGTTCTGCCTGAGCAATAAGCTCCTCTGCCTCGACAGACTCTTTCCATGGATTCGTCTGACCGTGTGTCATCGAATTTGGATCACTCTTGTTGTCTGCGTGGTAGTCATCCCAACCTTGAGCCAGATAGTGGTTGTAGGATTTTGCGCCCAGGTGTTTCTTGGCGGCTGTGTTTAGGTGCTTGCCTAGTGTGCCGGCACGATGCAGATGTGGATAACGTCGAGAAATGTGATCGTACGGATCACCATCTGGGAATGCATTGCCCCAGGCATGTTCAATATCACGCGCCATCTTTTCGTGATTGATCGGATCAGCCTTCTCACGAACGCGATCAAAAATAGGTTTGCGTGGTGCGAGAGGCTTGTCCGCCGCCATCGTCTTCCTATTCGTTGCCGCCTTTTCCTTGGCCCATCTATTAAGATAGTGGTCTTCGTGGAGGTCTTTTTCGGCCATGGTGATATCCTTTATGAATCGTTTTACAATGTCGCCTTCTGTAGTCAGAATCGTAACGTAGTTATCACCACGAAATTCGACTGGGCAAATTTGTCCTGTTGTAAGGTCCTCGACTAGATCGCCTCTGTTAAAGATCAGCCCCTTAACATAGGCATCTCGGTCTGCATCTTCATGTAGCTTCATACCGTTTCTTACGTCGTTGAAGATTGCCTTCCCGTGCGTATGGCTGGTGCCTACAGGCAGACCTGCATGAAAGGACTTGTAGTCATTGTTGTGCGCGTGTTGGCGCATCTTCGATGCCGAGATTCCTGTAGTGCCTTCTGCGTCTGGGTCTCTATGACCAGCAGATACTACCTTGATGCTCTTGAAGTGGAACCCATTTCCGTGTTCGTCAAACTTGCCATTGTACTTGTGTAGAGTATCGTGGTACTGCTTGACGCGATCCTCACCAGCGACCATCACTAGATGCTTGTAGCCTTTCTTGTGAAGCTCTGCGGCGTGAGTCAGATAGCTAGGTGATTCTTTGGATGATGCTGACAGATTCGCATGTGGGAACAGACCCTTTGCGTGCTTTAGCTTTTGGCTGGCCGACAACGGATTCTTCTTTGAATCTTGCGAATGGCTAAGGCGGATGTGTGCATCGCCACCATGCTCGCGAGCAACCTCATGCACCTTGTTGACCAATAGGGCATGACCCGCAGTAGGCGGATTCATGCGGCCAAATGCTGCTACTGCGGTCTTGTCTTTCATTTTGCCCTACCTGGACGATCTGTCCGTGAGAGATTGGCTCGGCTGAAATCAGCACGATGTACCAATTTAGACGGCTTGTTGTTGTGTGAAACTACAAAGCCCTCAGGCTTCGATGGGCGACCTTCAATAGAGTGTCCGTATGTGCTGTGTGACGACAATGCGTGTACGAGGGAATTCTTTGCTTCTCCGACATGATGATGCGCTGAGAAAAGGTGCTCAAAGTCTTGCTTGTGTAGATGTACGTCTGCAACTTTGCCATTGCCACGATCAATATGCGCCTGCTTTGCCTTTGCGGTCTTTACGCTCCCCGATGCCTTTTGATAGTGTGCCTGTAGATGCTTTTTGTACCCCTCTACTGAAGGGCTCGTCCCAGCAACAACGTTTTTGTTGACGAATGTTTTTAGGTGTTCTGTGTGCTGCCCGATAGCAGCATGACCTTCTTTCGTGATTTTGGAATGATGCGTCATTGCTTTACGCATGTGGTGCAGATACTTATGCTGTGCTTCTGGTGAGTAGTGTGACTTCGCGCCCTCGACTTTTGGTTCGATCACATGCACGTCCTTGTGCTTCTTGAATGCGTTTACTGGAGGATCGAAGTGCGCCTTCATGTCATGGAAACCAGTGCCCTTGTAGTGCGTATGAACCACCACCCCAACTTTAGCCTTACTGATTTTCCTACCTTCTTCACTACGCTTGTCTACAGAATAGGTGATTGTGTTCGGCTTGAAGTGGTGTGACTTTTCGGCTGGGTTGTTGGCAATGTCGTGATGCGTGTACATCAGGTCGCCCTGAAAGACGCCAGATTTTGGAGTTGCTTTTGGTAGATGGTGTAGCGCAGCGTGCAGCTTTTGACGTAGCCCAGGAGACTCATGGTTCTTGTCAATGTCTGCGTGCGAGTGATTCAGCTTTGGATTCTTGGAGAATGCGGACTTGGTAGCGACGAAAAACTTGCCTGTATCTGGATGATGCCCGAACACAATGCTCGGCGAACCATCGTACTTCGTTGTGACTGAGGTGTGCTTGTCTGACTTGCCTGACGCCAGATGCGAATGAACGGCATCTAGGGTCCGTACTGCATGGTGGAATCCGTTCTCGCCTGCATTGATCAGGTGATCTTCGGGATGCTCTAGGTGGCGGAGCTTGCCATCATCGGCACCTTCACACAGAAACTCGGTATAGGTGAAATCAAGATCCATTGATGCTCCAAGAGTTGGAGCAAAGGAAGGTAGAGCTTACGCCCTAAACCACTCTCACATGCTCCATCTAATCAAAAACTACGAACAGTTTGTTGCAGCCTGCAACTTGCCTATATGCTTGTGCATTGTCTCTACTAGAGTCGTCAAAACTACTATCTCAGCCTGTAGCAACAGAATTCTATCTACAATGGCCCTTTTTTCCACCATTGTTAGCGGTACTCCGTACTCTTGCTCAAGGCTTTCTTTCGATGCTGGGCCTTGAGCAGATACAGATACCGCAATACACAATAGGAAAACAGCAAGCTTACTTGAGTAGTGTTTCATAGTGGTCCATAGTTAGCGTTTCGTCCTTTGATAACGAAATTGCCTTCTCGGCCACTTTGTGTAGGTCCATATCAGTCTTTGCATCCTCACGCGCCCATTCCAAAAGGCGGATGAACAGAGGAACATTCAGGTGAATGCAATCCCCCTCTGCCTGGGATTCGGTGTATAGTTGCGCGAACGTTTTCATCTTGTTATTTATCGATCCTCATAGCTGGACGCCCAGTTTATCTTTGACAACATCCCAGCGGTGCTTGCTGCGGAAGTAGTAGCGATCATGGCTCTTGCCCATATTCTTGAGGGCAAACGTCGGTTTGCCAGTAGTATCTAGCCCCATCTTCAATACATTCAGGTCTTGGAATGTCGTCTGAATGAGTGGCGACACATCGAACTTGTCTGCCTTGTTAGCGTCTACTAACAACATCCCAAGCCCATAGACGATGTTGGTGGCTGTGTACTCCTTCTTTCCCTTGATGTAGTCGGTCTTCTCTTTGTCAGAAAGACGCAGGCGTGGAAGGACGTATTCGTCCATGAAAGTCTTATAGGACGAAGGACTTGACAGGCGCATCTTTGACAACACAGAGGTCTTTGAACCTTCCAGCACTCCTGCGTCAGACGCGAAGTTTATCCGTTTGAGTGCTGTGAGAACGTTCCGTGACATGGTTGGCGGCAGCATGTTTGCCTTGATGAGGATTCCAACAGACGTTGCAATGCCTGCGAACATGCCCATCTTCGCCAGCTTCATCATTACCTCGGCAGCGATCTTGGCTTGCGGAGGCACCTTACTCTTTTGGAGCAGCCGCTCTACTCGTTCGTTGATCAATGCAGGGGCAAGGGTATTCGATGTTCCACCAGCCACCTTTGCCGAGAAGCCCGTGTACTTTCCTTTCTTGCCGAGAAAGTAGTCGAACAGCTCGTAGTTAGAACGCACAGGGAAGACCACCTCATCGTAGTCCCCTGTCTTCAATAGATGGATAGGGCCTAGCACTTCGCCAAAATAGGACTTGACCACGTTCATGTCGATATGTTCCTTACCCACCTTGTAGAGTGTGTCAACCCGTTCTGGCTTTCTACCAGTCTGTGCGTATTCTGTCAGAGCCTCAAGGTAGTTCGTGAATGCAGGAGGCAACTTCGTCTTGTCGATTGCCTTGAGTACGAAATCGACATACTTGGCAGCAGGCATCGAAATGAACCGATCGGCTGGCTTTCGGACAAGTTGCGGTATGTCTACCGTCTTGATCGTCTTGAACATCTCCGAAGGCTGAAGTACCGACTCTGCCATTGTTTTCTCCGCAAAAGGAAAGGGCCCGAAAGGGCCCTTGTGCTGCTATGTCGTGGCTACTTGAACATATTGACCCACACATATTTAGACTGCTTAGAATAGGAGCATAGCCCCTTTCTTGCTTTTGCCGTGAACACTCCGTTCGGAAGATCCTTCCAGACCTTGCGATAGTGTCTTGAGATTGACTCCACGCTGTTCGGCACTGCCTGCAGGTCTTCTGGCAACCAAGGGATTTCTGGAGACCCAACAACGTTGACACCTTGGCTTACTGCGTCGGCTGCGACGATGTTGAACGTCTCGGAGAAGGTGACTTGGGTTACGATCTCCATCTTTGGAAGTAGGTCAAGAAAGTCTCCATGATCCATCCATTGATGCTCGACCAGCGTATGCTGTCCATCCAGTCGCGCAAAGATGCCGCGCAGGTTATTCAGAATAGGCGAGGCATTACCTTCGACCCGAGTGCTGTTGATGTGGAAGCGCAGCTTTGCGTTTACGTCCTCTGCAAAGTCAATCGCGGCAAGCGCCTGATTCACATGATTCTTTAGGGGACGAATGGCCCCAAAGCAACCGATATCGACCGTCCTGAACTTGGAAAACTTGTTCAGTACGTCACGACGCCAATCGAAGAATGGACCATCCTCTTCTAATGGGTAGTAGTTTGGCAGATAGACCACCGAACCAGGCACCTTTGCGGCGCGTGCAAGGTTCTGGATGTCGTTCGCAGCATCCTTTGAGTTGCAAGCAACCGTGATACCACGACTCAGATAGTCAATCGTCCATCCAAATGCGATTCCCTCATTTGCAAGGAACTCAGACTTGGAATGATTGCGAACCATCCACCTAACCTTAGGGTGCAGCTTCGTCAAAACTTCAAACTTCTCTGGGATCACCCAGTACGCCTCTACGATTACATGCGTAGGACGAAACTTTGTCACTTCGCGGTCGATGTGGTTATTGTCAAACACATGAACCAACTTAGCCTCAATGCCCTCGTCATTGAGCATGTCAACAACGAATCGAACAGAGTTGTAAAGACCAGACGATAGGTGTCCACCGCTGTCACTATAGTTCCAGCAACCAGGCATACCCGCATCACGATGTTTAAGCACGAACAAGATTCTATTTCGTGAGTGGCAATGCATCTTAGTTTCCTCTTTGTTGTTATTCTTCTAGGGTGTGCTACACAGGTATTTATGCCACAAAAAAAGCCGCCCCGCGGCGGCTTTTTCTTTATTTGGTGCGAGTAGTGGGATTCGAACCCACACTTGAGGGATTTTAAGACCCTTGCCACTACCAATTGCGCTATACTCGCAAGAAAGATGGCAAATGATGGAAGGCTTCAAGCAACGCGACACACGTCCATCCAATCATAGATAGCAACCAGCCCTCTTTTACGTCCCCTGCTGTCGTCCGAAACTTGTATGCCGAATTGACGGCGAGATAGAGAGAAATTGCAACCATCAACCAATGAATTGCAGACATAATGGTGCCTCCTAAAGGAATCGAACCTTTGTAAACGACTTACGAGGCCGTTGTCCTACCACTGAACGAAAGAGGCTTTGACAGTATTTAGAATAGTTTGCCAACGCAGACCCCAGCGACGACGAGAGCAACGACGCCCACGCTCAACATCATCGGATCTCCATCTGCATTACCAATGAGCATAGCTCCAGAAAGGAACAGCATGGACGTAATCAACATACTGAACCACATCGGCACAATGATCGCAGCAGCCATATGACCTCCAAGAAGGGGCCGAAGCCCCTTTCTCAGATAGCGTACCGATCCACCATCACCGTGTCAAGCATGATGGCTTCTGGTGTGAAGCGGTCAAAGTCAGCCTTCAGTACCCCTTGCATTACTGCTGGCGAGAAGCCCGAAATCAAAGCCACCCCTTGATCGTTGAAACGTGCAGGCACGTTGTCATACGAGTTCAGGTTCCAGAACACGATCTTTGGAAGCTCATAACCAGCAGCCTCGAATCGTGCGCGGGTAGCCTCAAGTGCCGATCCACCAAACTTCGCGCAGGCATCGAATTGCATGTCCGACAGAATCAACAGCATGGTCGGCATGTCCTTTGCAGGCACCGCAAACGTCTTTGCGTGCGAAAGAATCTTGTCCATCGCCTTCATCAGGTCGGTGTTCATCGCCCAGCTGGATTGAGCCATTTGGTCGATCTTGGACAGAACATTCCCCTTCAGATGCAGCAACTCAGGCGAACCCGAGAAGGTCAAGAAGGTGTCCTTGAACGCGCCACGGTTCTTGTCAGCAACGTACAGACCCAAAGATACCGCCACTTCAAGGCACGATACCTTCGTAGGCGACTTCCCCGCACCAATTGGGCAAGTCATGGAACCCGAAACGTCAACCATCGCCAGAACGTTGGTACCGTCCATGTAGTCAGGCAACGCTTCCCATTGCGACAGAATCACTTGTCCTTCAGCTTCGGACGGCGGGCGACCGTAAACGCCCATCAACCCTTGCAGAACTTGGTACGGGAAAACAGCACCTGCATTCACCTTGTCCGTACCCTTTGCCAAACGTGCAGCATAGGCTTCGTATGCTTCCTTCGCGTTGCGATAGAAAGCACCCTTGTAGCGGGTCGATGCCAACGAAGGCAGCTTACCGAATTCGATCTTGTCCCATGCCTTCGCGCACATGAGAGTTTCAACCACGTTGGTCAGACCAACGAGAGTCTTGCGATATTGCTTTGGCGACATGCCCATGTACTCACGCAGGGCGATTGCGTCCTTACCCTTACGAGGCATCCACTTCGCTGCCAGGCCGTCACCAGCCAGAAGCGCCATGTGGATGAACGCGAACGCTTCTTCGCGAAGCTTTTCGTCATAACGAAACACCAGCAGGTCATCCCAACGACCAACTTCTGGAGTCTTGTACATCAGCGCCCTTGCGGCAGCTGGGTCGCGCACTTCCAGATATTGGAGAATGTCGCGGTAGATTTGACGTTCGCCAGCACCACCACGAACGTCACGGGCCCATTGCGCGAGGCGCAATGCGACTTCGCGGTTTTCTTGCAAAGCCTTTGCGAACAAAGGCGTCACATCGCGACCGCGGGAAGCGCCGATCTGGTAGAACAGGTCTACAGTGGCCTTCAACGAACCAACGAATGCCTCCATGCCGTTGGTGGTAGTGGTACGTTCTGCACCGACATTGGTGACAAAAGTGTTCATCATCATCTCCTTCATGTTAACGGAATCGCGCCTTTCGGCTATGGTTTCTTGTTAAGAGAAAGTTTGGTTGTTTGCTGAAACGATTCCACTTGTTTGTAACAGGCTAGCACGTTTAACGTCCGCCGACCTTTTGGGTTGCTGAATCTAGCCTAAAACACTACAGAACAAAAACGGGATAGGGGGTCTGTCTTGATAGACGGGTCCAGTACCCGTGGTCCGTTGCTCAAAATGGGAGGTTGTACGTCCCCGCGGCAACGTCATGGCTTTGTTAGATTGCTGAAACTATCCCTTTGTCTCACTCAAGATTCCTATTATAGCACCTTTTGGAATCTTGTCAATCGGTAAATCTAACGCAGTCCTTCTTGTCTTGCCTTTCGCCTTAACACCTGGCGAGAAGGAATGTCTGCTGGCCGCACCAGTTGAGTCGGGTGACTCGGATTCGGCACAAATGCTGGGGAGACGAATCCTCGCTTATTGCGTCGTGCGATTTCTCGCTTACCTTGATGGGCAGCCCGTTGCTCATATTGCTTAGGCTTATACCACGCCCGCGCCGGAAGGTTCAATGCGCCCAGATCAAACAGGATCTTCTCCGCCATGTTGCCGATGATGGGCTTCACTACCTTCTTGCTCATTTCCTCGACGGCTGCATTGTTGCCGTCAATGATTTCTTCGGTAGTCACAACTTCACTCGCCTCTACTTTATTTTCATTATCCATGCGCCCCATCCTTCAGTTTTATGTAGCATGATATCGTGTGCAGCAACGAAGGCATTCGTAACTTCCGTAGCCCCATCGCACCCATTTGCACCATAGTCATCCAATACCATGATGCCACCTTTGACTAATCTAGGCCAGATGAAATCTAAACAGCCGTGATACGCGAGCCCAGAGTCAACGTCAATATGCGCCAATCTGATTTGCGAACCCTCTAGACCAAAAAACGTATTTGGAATGATGCCTTCATGGATACACACATTGTCATGTGCATCCTGCAAGGCGCGGATCGCCTCAAATTCTGCCTCTGTTATCGCGAAACGGCCGTGCAGTTTCGGTTCGTCACCGATCCTTGGAATCCCGCCACCGAAAGTGTCGAACAAACGCAGCGTGGTAGGGCCGATGATCTTTAGCAACTCCATTGCCGAACCACCACGATAGACACCACACTCCCAAACTTCTCCGTCTAGGTGATTGGTGCCGATAGCAGACATCCTTAGTCGGGCAAGTTGTTCAGAACCGCAGATTGATTTCATCATGTTCAAAAAGGTGATTGGTGGCCGTAGCCGGGATTCTGTTCTATGCTACGATTTATCTTCGCCGCAACCCGAGCCAATAAGCAAGGAATTCCCTGGCTCTGTTTGCGTTGCTGGCTGTATCACGGTAGTGTCAATGACCGAAGTCTCCTACTCGTTCCTTGCGCCAGTCCCGAACTTCCTCAGAGATTGCTCTCCGCCGTAACTCGCCTGCCAATCATTAAGGCCCTGGATTATCTGTCAACTCACTTGGCTTAGGCACCACGTGCCATGGGTTCTTTTCTGCGTACCGGTACCCATCAAACTGTCGCCTCCCAAAATCTTCCGCAATCTCAGCAGAACTAAAAAGGTCTGGGTCAAATGCGCTGCCATAATCCTGCCAATACAGACCCCACCAAGGCTTGACCTGAATCTTGTACCTATTCAAGCCCTCATGTCGAAGAATTCGCCAACGCATGTTATTTCCTTCTCACAATCGTAGCCATCACATCACCATCATAGGTGACAGTTCCTGGAGAAATGGCATACTCTAGAAGCGCCTCATATCGTTGTTCGAAATTCACTGGGGCGCTCGTCAGATGCAGAAGCTCCGTAGCAAAACGGACGGCCGCATCTTTGTCTTTGAAGCCTTCGATTACAATTCGTGCCATTACATTCTCCAGTTATGGTAGGGGCGCCGGGGGTCGAACCCGAACCAGGGGATTAAAAGTCCGCTGTGCAGAAGCCGCTACACCACACCCCCGCAAATTCACTTCGCCGGAGCCACCTTGAAACCGTGCTTCTTGGCTAGCTCCTCCAACAATTGCTTTTCTGTCTTGGCCTCCTTCAACAACTTCTTTTGATCACGGACAGCCTTCTTGGCTTCGCGGGCCGCCCTCTCGGCTGCCCTACGCTTTTCTTGCTCATCCACCCACTTGTCAAACCTCTCGACGGTGGTGAGAATGAACTCATCGGAAGACTCGCGTTCGATCAGTCTATATCCTTGTTCGTAAAGCTTCAAGGCATGAAGGGCCGAAGAAAGCTTTTTAAAGACTGGCTCTTCTACCTTCTGCCAATCGGTGATCTTCGACTTGACAAGGTCTACTGTATATTGATAGTCCTCGTAAGAACCTTGATGCTCACCAACTATCCTAATTATCGCTATCTCTCGCATGATATTATCCTGGCACGCCCGGAAGGATTCGAACCCTCGTCTGTCTGAGGTAGAAGCTCAGTGCCATAGTCCACTCGGCCACGGGCGCATTGTATTTGGAGCCACCGACAGGAATCGAACCTGCATCTGAACGGTTTAGGAAACCGTTGCCTCTCCATTAGACTACGGTGGCATTGTGTTTGGCACCCCCGGAGAGATTCGAACTCCCGACCGCAACGTTCGAAGCGTTGCATTCTAGTCCTCTGAATTACGGGGGCACTACTTCCATTCTTTTACGTCTATTTGAACACCATCCTGATAGCCAACCATACGGCGGCTATAGCCAGAAAGACGAGCAAAGTATTCCTGATCCTTCTTGTGAAAGGCCCAATATGTCTTGTAGGCCTTTTCAGTCTCGTATAGCTTGTGTTTCGATTTACGCCACACATTACGTTTGTCATCACGGTACTGGAATTCGATCTTGAACATAGTATTTATTCGGTTGGTGGGTAAACGTCGCCATTTTCATCAATCTTCTTTTCCTCGTAGACCGAAACCGCCCTACGATAGAATTCCAGCTTCACGCACTCCAGCACGCCCACAAGCGCATTATAGTCGGCATACGTCTTGGGGTCAGTTGCCAACAGCAAGTTGGTGATGGCATAGTTGAGATTGCCCGGGCCGACGCCCGTTTCTTTACGCAATGCCATTACAGCACGCCAAATCGGCGGACGATCCTTGGTCACAATGTAAGGCATATCACTTTCCCCAATATTCGTCGATCAAATCAACAATCGTACTCGCAAAAACACCAGCACCGAAGAATGCAAACCCAATCCAACCTTCATGCGGAAAGAAGTGGCTCGTTGCAACAAAGATTGCCAGCCAGACTGCCCACGCCATTAACCATCTCATGTCATTCTCCAAGAACGTTCATCATGAACTGATACCGATCGGGATGCCCTTCATGTGTCTCGGTGATGACATCCACGCAAGTCTTACAGTACGTCGGGTTGACGCGAGACACGAAATGGTGCCTCTCTTTATGAAAGACCTCACCACACAGGCCACACAAGTAATCGTTGTTCACTCCACGATTGCCGTACATATCACGTTTCAGAATGCCTTCAGGCAGCTTGTCGAGATACGCCAGCATATCGTCAAACTGGGTGAAGATCCGAGTAGACAGACCTTGCAGCCAACCCGGAACTTCGTTCACCCAATCTTCCCACTTCGACACAACGAATAGTGGAATGTCGTTGTTGTAGGCGACCTGTGCCTCACTAATCGTACCAGCACCACGGCGGACACTCTCATCGTAGTATAGAATCACCGCATGAGAGTGCTTCTCCACCAACTCAATGTCAGCATGAATGAAATGCTGACGGACATTCGACTTGTATTGCAGGTGGTTGCCGTTCTTCTCTGTGAAGTAGAGGTTGCCGTGCTTCTCATTGTATCGCTTATCCAATGCAGTAATGTCGATTGGGTAATACCTCATTGCGAACAACTTATTGGCCACATACTGTCGCCATCCAGAACCCAAATCTTCCGCAAACTGCATCCCACCCGACAGATAGATGCTGCCACGGTTGAAAAAGACGTTGCCCATCAAACCTCCAAAAGAATTTGGTGGGTATACGCCTTCTTCTGATACCCACGCGCAGCAGTCACAATGACCGTATCTCCAACCGGAGTTCTGCGAACATCATGTGTATGACCGTGAAAGTATACAGCAACCTTCTTGTCGTTGTCAAGGATCAGATTCTCTAGATCCGTTGCTGCGTATGCATAGTCGATCAGGTTCCCACCATGCTGGCTGTTGCAATGCGCCATGATCGGTGCATGATGCGTCATCACCACTACAGGCACCTCGCCCTTGATCGCCTCCACTTGCTGTACCAGCCACTCACGGTTCTTGCGATACAACTCAACCGTATCGTACGGCTCAATGCGGACAAAGGTGAAATTCTCGTTCAGTTTGCGGATGTGCCAATAGTCATTTAGGCCCTCTTTGACGGCCCCCATTACAATCGGGTCTGCGGCACGCAGATCAGTCCACAGCGTGGTGGCAATCACTTGCACGCGGCCATCAATGTCAATTACGTCATTGTCCGCAACAACAAGGTTGTCAATGTGCTTGGTCGCATCACGAAGGGCATTGATTCCCTCGGCCAACTCCTCATGGTAGAATTCGTGATTGCCCGCAATCATGATCACCTTCTTGTAGGCTGCACAGATAGCCTCAAGGTCCATCAACGGGCGGCGCTTGAAAGTGCCACCAACACCATCATCCTTGCGTCGAAAAGCATTGATTTCGGCCGTATCCCCTGCGATCAGAAGAAGGTCGTTCTTGTGTTCGCCATTGACGAGCGGCCCATTCAGATGGTATACGAGGTCGCCGGCGTGGGTTCGGATTAGGCGATTTAAATCCAAATGCAAATCAGTTACGCCGTAAACACGCACGATCATCTCCAGAAAAAGGTGGAGCTTTCAGTTGTACAGAAAGCTCCAAACTCTACGGCCGGGGAGTCAAGTTGCCGAAGCTTGCTTCGCGGGCCGCATCCCGCGTTACCCCAAATTCTTGGTCGTCATAGTTGGAGTCGAACCAACCTTGGCCTCGTTATGAGCGAGGTGCATCAGACCGCTCTGCCATATGACGTTACTGTACCCACCGCGTAAAGCAATTTCCTTGCTGAAAGAATGGCGAGTTGCCAGACTGCACACAAACCACGATTGGTTGTGGCGGATGCACCGGACCCCAATGCTGCACAAACGGTTGTGGCCAGACAGGGACAACTGGCATCGGCGCCACAAACTGTGGCCCACCCCACGCGCCCCAACTACCGACCATCGCGCCGGCAGCAAACGCGCCGGCGACTGCCCAACCATTGTTGTGATTGCCTTGCCAATGTCGGCCACCGTTGTTGGGGCCTTGATTCCAATTATGCCCACCGCGCCCGCCAGCGACAGCAGCAGTCGCCATCAACATCGCTACAAGAAACACCGTAAGACGTTTCATTTTCACTCCAATCTGGAAGCGGGGATGGGAGTCGAACCCACTATCTACGGCTTATGAGACCGTAATGATTTGTGCGATTATTACACCGCTCATCCGTTTCACTCACCCGCATTAACTGGCACCACGTAGAGGAATCGAACCCCTGTAGTCACGCTTCGTAGGCGTGTGCCTCATTCCGCTCGGCCAACGTGGCATAAAATAGTGTCAGCACGCCCTATGACGAGCATTGCGCTCGTCGCCACATCGCTTGTGGCCCCGCTGACTGCATATTGGCAAGACTGCTAGGGTCTCACCTTTATTTTTGGGCCTAGCACCCATTGACTTACTTTTGGCTCCGGAGGCTGGGATCGAACCAGCGACACACGGATTAACAGTCCGTCGTTCTACCGCTGAACTACACCGGAATTATCTCGCTTGTATTTATCTCAAAACCTCGAAAATGGTGGCCTACTCGCTGCGTCCGGTTTCTCTATGGCTATACGCTAGCCGGCATCCGCTTTTGGCCATTAACCTTTACTTCAGGCCGGCCTGCTTGAGAATCGCCAACACATCGGCGTCGTTCTCGCCCTCAACTTCTTCCACGCCGTCGATCACATCGGCGACGTCCTTGACCTTCTTCGCCGAACGAGTCGGCTTCGCCGCCTTCGTCGCGCCCTTCGTGGGCTTGGTCGGCTTCGTCGCCTTCTTCGGCTTCGACGCCGCGACCTTCGCGGTGGCGGTTTCGGTGACTTCCGTCACTTCAGCCTTCTTCGACGCGCCCTTGATATCAACGTACTTGTACCCAATAACATTGCGCCCATCACGGACGGACTCAATGTTCATGCCCTCAGCCTTCAGATCCTTGATGCACGCACGCCAATATGAGGCGCCGACCGCATCGAAGACCTGCTTCTCCGAAAGCACCTTGCCCGAATGGGTCTTGAAGGCCTTGCGAAGATTGTCCAGACGATTCACCGAAGTTTTCGGACGAGACATAACTATACTCCTATCAAATTGAAAAGATCACTCAGAAACTTGTATTGCTTCGAAGAAATGCGTGATGACGGGTTCGACATTCACCCTCGCAAACTCCTTGAGAAACGCCTGCGCCTGTTCGGCGTGCCCGTCATCCATGAAGGTCTTGGTCTCGACTTTGACTTCGGTCGCCACCGAGACTCGCGTACCGTATCGCATACGGGCAAACTTCTTCATCGTTTTCTCCGCTCATTGAACAACGAACCGCAAGTATAGCGCACCTTTAGCCGCTTGTCAAGCCTTTCCTTTTGCCTATTGGAGGGTCGTCCCTACAGGAGCGCACGGCGGCTCGCCCACGAACTTCGCATGACCTTGAACGATCTGCTCAAACGCGCCGACCATTTGTTGATTGGCGAATTCAAACAACGCCTCGGCCAACTCAAGCTTCGACGCATAGCCGAGGTCTTCGTATCGCGTATGTGACGTAAGGAAGACATTGTAGATCATAGACCCAACGAAGCGCGACACTTCGGCGAGCACCTCGTTGCCCGGCGAGTCTGTCACTTCGCTGGCCGAAGTCGCAAAGTCATGCGCCGCAGTTTGCAGGCGCAGTTGCAGTTCTTCGCGGATCGAATCAAACGACTTGTTCATTTGCGTACTCCGAGGTAATAGTCCACACTAATATGTTCGAACGCGGCATCGATATCGTCGCCCACAGCCGAGTTGGTCTTGCCGTAAATAAAACCAACAAGCCCAACGTCAATCCCGTAGAGACGGCTCTCGTTAGATCCACCCATGTAGATGGAAAACGCCCGCTCCGCGAGCCTCTGCACAACCTGTTCGTAGGAACGAATTGCATCTGTCATCTTCACTCCTCGTTCTTGACGGCGGCGTTCTCGCGGTGACGATTCTCGCGGTTAACCTTCCGCTTGTTACGGTGCTTCGCGCTCGCCGTCCAGATGCCGTCATCGGTCCAGCCAGTGTAGCGATCAGCACGCTTGAGGTGCTTCTCAAGCTTCAAGGCCCCGTCACGCCCTTGCTCGACGGGGTTGTTGTCAGCCTGGTGCCATTGCTTGTACCCACTCGGGTACTTACGAATCGTGCGAGCCACAGTTACCTCTTGGGAGGAAAAAGCTTTTGAAAGACCTCGTCAGGACCGAACGTGCTGTAATAGCGACTCTTGTATGATCCCTTGTAGTCCCAGATGCCGCAGAATACACCATCGACTGCGAACCCCCAGCTATACTTCACCTTGTCAGGGTCATCAAGGACGTTCGGCTTGAAACCGAGAATGGCGGAAATTTCCGCCACCGTGTAGCCGACAATCGCGCCAGTGCGGTAATCGCCTGGCTTGTTGATAGGTACGATCTTCATTCATTTCTCCATTGACTTCGTTGAGGTCTTCATCTTCACGATCTTCCAATCAGCCGTCTGTCCTTCTATCAGGCTGACGAACACGGTGTCACCGCCAAGCGTGCGAACAACGGGCCGCTCACCTCCACGTGAGGTCACGACAATCGTCACCACAAACTTGCGAGTCTTAGACAACATCATACTCCTCATACGGCAGGGGCTCGGGGTCCGAAAACACGCGAGCAACCAGCGTGAAGTCTTCCGCGCCGATCGACGGATCGTCGTCATCATCGAACGGCAGGTCGCGGTGAAACTCCATCCACTCCTTGACTTCGCTGCGCGTCACATGCCCGCGCGGGCGAAAGCCGTTGCGATCCTTGTACGCATCCGAGTAGAACCCGTACAGATCACAGTCCACATCCGCGCAATGCGCGGCGGCACCGAGAAGGACCTCAAGCGCCGCGACGGTCGCATCGTACATGCGGTTCGCCTCGTCACGCGCAGCGTCGTCGCCGCGCGAGAGGGCGTCATAGGCGGCAGAGCGGAACGCGCTCTGCTCGTCTTGCAACTTTTGAACCGCCGTCATCGTCGCATCCATCCGATTACCCCTTCGCGAGAGTCTTGGCAAACTTGTTGCGGAGATAGTCGGGCGCGTAACCGCGCTTGATCGACACCACCGTGACCTTACGCGCACGGTACAGCTCGCCCGTGAGACCCGTTTCCAGAACCTTCGCTTCGCGAAGCTCCTTCGCCGTCTGAAGCGCGGACGCACGCGACACGCACTGGATGAACTGCACCGACTTGCGACCAGCACCGAGACCAGTCAGCATTTCTTGTTCCCAAAGCACAGCAGCGGGCGACTTGGACATTAGCGTTCCTTTATGAATTACTCAATCGACACCGCTATCCTACGGCAATCGGTGAACCGTGTCAAGCCTTTTCTGAAAATTCTTTCCTCAATGGAATCAAGCACTTACAGAAACCCTATATAAATCAAGCACTTAGCTCGGAACCCGCGTCTGCCCCTGGGGTCAACGTAGCTGGCGGGGTCGCTCAGGCTCAGGAAGGGGCTATTCCTGCGTCGGAATCCGCCCCTTCTGTCTCCTGCTTCGTCGCGTAGACTGCTCCGCAGCCCGTAATCCCGAGCCTTTTACTCGGGCTTGTTCAACTTTTGCCCTTGTTCATGTAACGCGAACACCACATTTCGATGAACATCAAAATGACCCTAGCCCTGATCAGCACCCGCTTTCGCAGCACTTTTAGGCTCGGTCAGGAGACCAGGAAATGCCACGCGAACGAGTGCCTCGTCCACACCTGGATATTTCTCTGTCAACTGACCGTCCTTAATCGCGACCAGAAGGTCTGCGTCAGATTTATCTAGACTCTCCAGCAGATCAACGAACAGCATTTCCTTTCGAATACGCTTGATGTTCGTGTATGCCTTCTCGTAGAGATAGAAGGTCTTCGTCTGACCGCGAAGGTTGTTTCGTGCATACCCTTCAGGAACAGCCTCATTGCGCCGTGTCGGCGGATAGCCCGGTGGTAAGTCCCATGTAAAGTTGGGATCAAACGCAACGGCCAGCACCAGCTTGATGCCCGGGTCTTCGTACTTACGAAGCAACGCTACACGGTCCTCCGTTACAGGCGTGCCACTCAATTCACCTAGAATCTGTGGAATAGTCTTTTGCATTAGAAGTCTCCTACAACCTCAATCATGTTACGCATACGTTGCTTGATAAAGTAGTCAAGCAATCCCCGACGGCTATTAGTCTTGACTGCATGATATCTAGACATGATATCCTGCCGCACCTTTTCAGGGATGCATCGCAAGTCAATGAGATTCCTGTTGCGCTCAAACCATTGCAACTCTTCCGGAGTCTCGCAGAAATCTTTTGGATCTTTGTGAAGGTAGTTCGGCAGCTTCTTCTCCATGATCGCCTTCTGCCGCAGATCATCGACAAACGCATTGTCAGGGGAACGGAAATTAGGAACGCCGTCGCCCTTGTCTCCACGAATGATATGCTCGCGCAGCGACAGTTCCGGCCCGCCCTTACCCTTCACCCACTTCTTTAGGATCGGACTGTACTGCTTCACGTTGCTATACCGTTGAAGCTGGTGAAAGTCCTTGTCGCCCGACAGAATCAAGACTGGCTGCGGTTCGTTGTCGAACACATTGGCGCTGCTCAATTCATTCGTGGCGAAGTAGTCGCATAGCACGCCGATAATGTCGTCTGCCTCGGCCCCGGGCACAGACAGCACCTTGTACGGAAAGACCTCTTCCAACTCACGCTTGAGGTCATACAAGGAGTCGAAGATCAACGACCAGTTGGTGTCTGACTCGACACGATCACTATGGCGCTTCGCCTTGTAGTACGGAAAGTATCCCTTGCGCCACGACTTGTTGTCGGTGCAGATGATCATTTCACCGAACTCGTTATGGAACTTCATGCGATTGGCGCGCAACGAATTCAGGATGATGTGCTTCAACAGCGGCACATGCTCCTCGGCAAAGTGGGCCACCTCTTTTGGTCCCATCTGGGCCATGAGGCTGGATATTGCGATCTGATTAAAGTCAACTAGAATAGGAATTTTAGTCTCCGCTGCGTATTTTGGCCCACGCAAGTTTTGTGGATTGAGCCATCATCATGCTACCCTCAGAAGAATTGTATCTGCATTCACACGGCCGTTAGGCGTGTATTCAACCGCCTTTACGTCATCCAGCAACTTACGCAAAGACACCTTTCCACCCTCTGCAACCTTCGTCAGCACCTGCTCAGGCTTGCGAAGTCGCTTTTGCTTTGACAGTTCGGTGTCAAAGTTGATAATCTTGGTACCCTTCACTCCGAGACCCTGCGACCCCGTAGCACGATACACCGCCAAGACGCGAGTCTTGGTGTTGAACGTCCAGAGTTGATCCGCACCGATGATATCAGGTGCAGCAACGGACTTCACCTTGAACGCATCGTCAGATTGCTTGTACTTCATCTTCGCAACCTGCACAGATGCGGGCTTCGCCTTACGCTTGCGCGGCGCCCGGTTCACCTTCTTGAAGGTGCCGTAGTCCACTGCCTGATTCTTGATCGCAGCAAGCCACTTCACCAACTCACCAATCTGCTTCTTGGTAAAGTTGCCGTAGCCGTCCTTAAGCTCGACATCCTTGGTGATCAGGACGGTACCGAACTCCTTGATCTTCTCGTCGCAC
>Ga0105090_10000086_pt1 | contig 36910 bp, 30 predicted proteins | sample PPLLak3March2015_FD_79110 | JGI IMG/M metagenome (GOLD analysis project Ga0105090, IMG submission 79110) | Freshwater sediment microbial communities from Prairie Pothole Lake near Jamestown, North Dakota, USA - PPLs Lake P7 Core (1) Depth... | ecosystem: Environmental > Aquatic > Freshwater >...
AACAGGTCGGAGACTTCGTCGCGGGTCTTGTGCACCACCGGCGCAACTATGTGTGACGGCGGCTCCTTGGCGAGCTGCAATATGTATTCGCCAAGATCGGTTTCGACCACCTCGAGGCCGGCCGACTCCAACGCATCGTTCAGCCCGCCCTCCTCGGTCACCATCGATTTCGACTTGATGACCTTGCGCACGCCGTGTTGCACGGCAATTTCCCTGACGATGCGGTTGACGTCCTCGTGGCTTTCCGCCCAGTGCACCACCGTGCCGCGCGCGGCGGCATTGCGTTCAAAGGTTTCCAGCCAGACGTCCAGGTTTGCCAGCGCGCGGTCGCGGATGGCAGCCGCCGCGTCCCGGATGTCCGGGAAATTGTCCAGTTCCGCCACCCGGTCCGCCCGGCCTTTGACAAAATTTCCCTGCAGCTTCTTCAAGGCACCCTGCAAACGGACGTCGGCCAGCTTGGCGCCGGCGCGGGCCTTGAAGTGCATGGAGGAGACTTGCATGGGCGCTAGTATATCGCCCCGGTCACCACGCCCGGCAGCAAAGGCCGCCCTCCCCCGGATCCGACGATAACCCGGGGTGCGGACGCCGTCAGGACAATACTTCGTCGCCGTTATTGCGCAGCACCCGCCTTGCAAAATAATGGAAAGTCGCGCCTATGTAACTCGGCTTAAGACGATAGTCGTGTGCTTCCTGCGCCGCCTCGGGCTTCAGCGGCTTGATCTCACCAACAGCCCTGGCGGTAAGCTGCATGCGCGCGGTGCGCTCGAAGAACATTGCCAGCACCGCGGTCTCCTCAAGCGTCGCACAGGCGCAGAGCTGTCCGTGATAAGCCAGCAGGTTCGCGCGCTTGTCGCCGAGCGCATTGTGGATCAGCTCACCCTCCTCGTCACCGATCGGTGGCCCCGGCCATTCGGCCAGGTAGGCACAGTCGTTATAAAACATCGATTTGTCCATGTGCGACACCTTCAGCGGTTCGCCGATGATCGACAGCGCCGAACACGCCGGCGGATGGGTGTGAATGATCGCGTTGACATTGGGGCGATGCCGGTAGATCCACAGATGGAAGCGGTTCGAAGGATTGACCATGCCGCCCCCCTCGATTGCAAGTTCATAACAGGCTCCAGTAATTCTGCCCTCCAGGCCGAACCAAGGACCGCAGATTAACAGTCAGTTATCGATGTAATGGGATTTATTGGAGTTGCAGATCGAATCTGCCCTCGCCACGATCCAGGCCAATCAGGCTCAGAAACGGTACGAGTCGATGCCGGAATTCAGGCGGCACTTCTGCGGTCCCAACAAACGCAGGTGCGCTGCCAGCGGCCCACGAGCCTTCGCCACGGAGTTGCAGCGGCCCCTTCAAGGTACTCAGGATGGCCCGGACTTTCTGTCCTTGTCTCTCCCAGCGCAATTCATAATCGCCGAGAGGCCATACGGGTGAGAGTCCCGATCCGGCTGTGCGCCATTCCAGCGTTGCGCTGCCCTGCGTGGCATCACGTCCAATGGAAAGTGCCGGGATTCTGAGTTTCACCTCCCCCGAGAGTTCAAGCGGGGCGAGTTTAGGCATACCGAGACTGAATATTTCCGCTGGCAAGTTGATATCGGCATTCGCGAGTTCGATCCGTGACCACAAAACCGTCACCGGGATGGACCGCTGCCCGCGGTCGAGCACAACCTCGTACCCAAACCGCGCCCGGAACAACTCGTGCGGTCGAAGCCGCCAGGCCAGGTGCTTTGACACGCCGATGCGCCCGGCCGCATCGCGCAGCTCGACCTGCCCCGAGCCCGACCATAGCGTGCCCCGGACCTCGGCCAGCCGCAGCCGGCCCCCGGTCGCGCGTTGCAGGCCCGCATCGGCCAGTGTCGCCGGCGCAGTAACGACGAGCGCAAGGGCATAACAGCCAAGCCCGATCGCGAGCAGCGGCCACCACTTCATTGCCGCTTCGCGCGGACCAGGGTCGCTGTCACGCTCACTAGTCCGGGGGTCGACAGCGCTTCAATCCGGCAAGCGGCAAGACGAACATGCTGTGCCTTCAGGCCGGCGACCCAGTTCAGCCAGTCCGCGAAAGCGACGGCGCCAAACACCACCACAACCTGATCGTTGTCCAGCGCATCAATACGCACCAGCGCGCGCGCCAGCCCGGCACCGGCCTGCGATTGCACCAATGTGCGCAGGTCCGTCTGCGATGCCGGGACCGCCGGTGCGGCGCGCAGGCGTTCGACCTCCGTCGCCTGCCGGTCGAGAGCCGCTGCCTGCGCCTGCAGCGTGGTCACGCTCGGGCGCAGCTGCCGGCGTGCCTGAGTGGCCGCCTGCACCACCCATACATACAGTGCCACGATGATCACCATGGCCAAGACCACGAGGATCGTCCGCTCCCGCGGCGCCCGCGATTCCCAGGCATGGCGCAGCGGCGCTTTCATGATGCACGCACCGTCAGCATGACGGCTGCGCCGCCTTCGCGCTTCGCAACCGGCGACCGCTCCACGTGCAGGCCAGCCTGCCTCAACTCCGCGACGATGCGGTTCACGGTCGCTTCATCGGTTGCCACCAGTTGCAGCGTCATCCGCCCGCTTTCGTAGGACAGGACCTTCAAGGCGCCTGCGGGCAAGCCCTTCGTCCCCGCCGCCACGGCGGCGATCATCGGCAGGAAATCGCCGCCATCGGCCTGGCCGGCGGCATGCCGCGCTTCGGCGAGCTTGCGGCGCATCTGCAGCGCCGGATCCACCACGGCGACCGCATCGGGAAATGCCGCCCGAAACCGCGCATTCATTTGTTGGCGCAGGGCCCGCTGCTCGTTTGCCAGCACTGCCCAGTCAATCACCAGCGCGGCGGCATGGATCGACAGCGCGGCGCCCAGAATCCACGCGGCAGGCCGCAGACGGGCAGCGATGCCGCCAAATGCACCCCAGCGCCGGCGCTCCTGGGCCAGCACAACGCCGGCACCGGGCGATGCCGTGCGCCAGTCCCGGGTTCCGGCGACATGCACCGGGATACCGAGTTCGCCTGTCCATGCCGCGACATCCGGCACCGCGTCAGGCCCCGTTGCATACAGCGCTATCGAAGCCGGTGCTGCGCTGCTGGCACTCGCTTCGTCGAGCAGCAGGCGCAGCAACTGCGGCGGTGTCGTCCGATCGCCGCAATCGGTCGCCGCGCCTTCGAACGCCCCGGTCCGTACGTATCCCTCGCGACCATCCCAGGCAAGGCTCCATGCATCCGTTTTCCAGGGCAACAACAGCGTCTCGCATTGGATCTCGTAACCCCGGATGCCAACTGCCTCCAGTGCCTCGCGCCAGCGCGTCAACCCCGGCTTGTCCACGACCGCGAGTACATCATCGTCGCCGACGGCGCCCAGCCAGCTGGCTTGGTTGGCATCGGGCTCACCCGCCGTCTGTTCCTCGACCGCAAAGGCCAGCACTGCACCGGCGCGCCGCCTCGCCGTGCGCGGTACGCGGGCGCGGGTAATCAACACCTCCGCAGCGGAAATCACCAGCTGGACACGATCGGCACGCTGCGGCAAATCCGACAGCCGTCCCTCGCCGGTAATCGGTTCCCGCCCATCGTCGAGGAGCGCCCACTCGCAGCGCAACGGTGCGTCGGCAAGCGAAGCGCGGATACGCAGCAGGCTCATAGATATTTGCGCCAGACGACGACCGGCCAGCCGCCGGTCTTTTCGTGCGCCAGCAGCGCCATGCCGCTCGCCTGCGCACCACCGACCATCACGCGCATCGTCGCCATGAAGTAATCGCTGTTCACGGAGATGTTTTCGGCGGCCACCGTCAGCCCCGTGGGAAGCCGGCTGGAGAACTCAGCAGCGCTGCGGAAATAGGCGCGGTCGCGCTGCACGATCAGCGCACGGGCGTCATCCAGGTCCAGCCCTGCCACCACCGCGGCCAGGACTTCGGGCCCGGCAGTGTTGACGTTCACGGCCGTGAAACGGGGCAACGCGGCGACAAACGGGCGCAGCCGGGTGCGTATGCCATCGTCGAAACCGCCGACCTGCGCCAACTCGGCCACATCGACCAGTGGCTGGCCGCTGGCACTGATCCAGTCGGCGAATGCATCAGCCAGCGCAGGCGGCAAGGCCAGCATCGACAGCAGCCGCCGGAAATTCTCGAGCTGGGCGGGATCGACCTTGCCGCTCTTCAGCAGGTTGTTGATGTTGAACCGGGCCTGCTGGTCCTCGAGATGACCGGTAAGGCTGCCGTTTTCGATCGGCACCGACGGCAGCCGCACGGCCCATGGCTCACCCAGGTAGTCGACATTGCTGGTGCGGCGATCGTCGCTCAATATGGCGCGGCCCCAATCCAGTCCGGCCTGAAGCACGAACTGCGCTTGGGTATGGCCAGTATTCAGCTCGAGCTGCCGCACCCAGGTCCCCTGCGACATCATCATCGCAGCAGCAGCGAGTGCCGCAAGCGCCACCACGCTCATGGCAAGTACGATGGCCACACCCTGCTGTTGGCGCGCGCTCATGATTGCAGCGCAAATACGCGCACGATCTCCTCGCCCGAGGCGAGGACGATGCGCAGGCGCACGGCCCGCGGAATGGCGGCGGCGCCCGGCCCCGCCGGCCATGAACCGACCCAAGCCAGATCGGCGCCGAGATACTGAAATTCGAAGGTGGTCACTTCACCCAGCAGCGGATAGCGGGCGGGCGGTGTATCGGGCGCCATCTCGAGTCCCGGCCACAGCCACAGCTCGATCTCCTGCCGGTCATTCAGTCCGTATCCGACCCGGCGCGGGGCATCCACGCCCTCGACTGTGGCGAACCGATTGAACTCGAGGCGCGGTATCGCGGCCGTATCCGACCTGCCCAGGAAGACCGGCGCGCTACCCGATGCGATGCGCATCGCCGACGGCACCATCAATTGCAGGTCCTGCGCAAAGCGTGCGGAGAAAGCGGCAACGCGCTGCCATTTGCCGGTCTCCTGCATGACATGCGCTCGCGCATCAAGCACTGCGCCGAGGCCGCGGTACGACATCAGCGACAGCAGCGACAGGATCAGCAGCGCGGTGAGCAGCTCGATCAGGGTGAACCCGCGCGCTGAGGCTGAAGAATTCATCGGGTGGCTGTCGGCGGGTTCACGACAAACGCCGTGAAATGGGCGAGCGCGCGCCCATCGTCGGGGGCCATGAATACGAAAACGTCGACCCGGCGGAATGCCGGATTCGGCGTCGCAATCACCTCCCTGCGCCATGCGAACTCGATACCACCCTCGCGCTCCTTGCCCCGGTTGATGCCCAGCGGCAGCCAATCGCCGCGGGCACGATGTTCCGCCAGCATGTTCTCCGCAACCCAGCCGGCAAGCAGTCGCGTCCGCAGTTCGCCGACGTTGGTGGTGCCCTGTGCCGCCACGCGCAGCGCCGCAAGCAGCGCGATCGAAATGATGGCCAGCGCAACCAGCACTTCGATCAATGTAAACCCGGTCGGGCTACCGCGGTGCCCATGTGCCACTCGATGCTCCTTCATCCGGCAACACCCGCACCTCTCCGATGGGGGACCCTGCCACCGCGAAATGCGCATTGCCAAAAGACATGTCGATATTAAAAGAAAGCGGCGGCCCGTAGGGAGTGAACTCCAGCCGCATGCTGCCACTGACAGGCCTGTTCTCGACCTGCATTCCCGCAAACATCATACCCTGTGGCAGTGTTCGCGCCCGCAGCAGGTCACTGTCGCGCACCTCCGACCACCCGGCATCGGCCGTCATCCGCCAGAACCGGTAGCCCTGTCCGTCGGCTGTCCAGGCCATGGGTTGTCCCGCGTAGCGGGATTCCGCCACCGCGAGATCGAGCAACTGCGCCAACCGCTCGGCCTCGACGCGCAGCAGTCCGCGATCGTCCGGACGCACGATGACGCTGGCCAGACCGACCAGCAGACCCATGATCAGCAACACCACGAGCACCTCGATCAACGTGAAGCCTGGGGATGCTGCTGCCGCAGTATCGCCTCTGGTCACGCGGGGAATCCCGGCTACAATGCCCAGGAACCAATGTCGGCGTCGATACCTTCACCGCCGGGCGCGCCGTCAGCGCCATAGCTGAAGGTATCGATCTCACCGTGCACGCCCGGATTCAGGTATTGGTACGGATGGCCCCACGGATCCTTGGGCAGTCGCTCCACATAGCCTCCGGTCTTCCAATTCGGCGGGATTGGGGCGGTCGTCGGCGCCACCACCAGCGCCTGCAGACCCTGTTCCGTCGTAGGATAGCGATGGTTGTCGAGACGGTAGAGCTTGAGTGCCTGCATCAGGCTCGCGATATCCTGTTTCGCGGCAATCACCCGCGCTTCGTCCGGCCGGCTGATGATGTTCGGCATGACCAGCGCGGCCAGTATGCCGATGATGACAACGACCACCATGATCTCGAGCAGCGTGAATCCCGCTTGCGATGACTTCAACTTCATGAAAACTCCCTTGCACTCGATCGACCCGGGGATCGTCGAAGGTCCGCTAAATGCACCAGAAAACGCCTATTATGCTGACTGCCCATGCGCATCATTTGCGCTAACTCAAACATGAACCGCAAATTTCAGTATATATAATAAAAACAATGGCCAGTTGAGCGGCTTCCCCGGACCGAAGATGCGAACAAGTTCCCTAGAACCATCGACTCTTGCACCGAAGGTGATCGTGTGGCTGGCGACCATCGCTGCCGTCGCACTGCTCGGGTTGGTGTTAGCATATTGGAGTTGGGTATGGTTTGCACCGCGTGCGGAGCCGCGTGGCGAGGTGGCAATTCAGACCAGCGGCCGGCCAGAGACCGCCAACAGCCTGTTCGGCATAGCGCAACAGAATTCAGCCGGCACGACGCCGAGCGGGGCTGCGGTGAAGCTGCTTGGCGTGGTAGCCGCCTCGGGCAACCTGCCGGGTTACGCGGTACTGCAGCTGGACGCGAAGCGCGCCATCGCCGTACGCGAGGGCGGGGACATCGAGCCGGGCACGCGTCTGGCCGAGGTGCATGCGGACCATGTCGTGCTGGACCGCAGCGGAATACGTGAGACACTCGCTTGGCCGAAACCAGGCAAGGCCGGGGCCGCGGGCACACCGGGAGCTGCAAGCGCAGCGGGAGCCAGGAAGTAAAGTTTCTTCATCATTCATCGTTTGATATGTCGGTCAGGAGCGTTATGCCGGGTCGCTGGTTTCGGACTGCAGTTTTATGCATGGCCATGATGGTCTGCAGCGGGCGGGCATTGGCGGCAGATACCGATCTCGTCACGCTTAACTTCGTCGGCGCCGACATCGAGGGCGTGGTGAAAGTGGTGAGCGAGATCACCGGCAAGAACTTCGTGCTCGATCCGCGGGTCAAGGGCACGGTCAACATCGTTTCGGCGCAGCCGGTGTCCAGGGCCCTTGTCTACGAAATATTCCTCTCGGCGCTGCGCGTACAGGGTTACGCCGCGATCGAGGATCGGGGCATGGTCAAGATCGTGCCCGAGACAGATGCCAAGCTGCACCCGATCCCCACGCGCGGCCCGCAGGACAAGGCGCGCAGCGCCGGCGACCGGATCCAGACGCAGGTGTTCACGCTCAAGCACGAGTCGGCCGCGCAGCTGGTGCCGATCCTCCGCCCGCTGATCGCGCCCAACAACACCATCACCGCCTATCCGGCCAACAACTCGCTGGTGATCACCGACTATGCCGGCAACCTGCAGCGCATCGAAAAGATCATTGACTCGATCGACCAGCCCGGCGGCACCGAGCCGGTGGTGATTCCGCTGCGTCATGCTTCGGCACTCGACGTCACGCAGATCGTCAACCGGCTGTTCACCGAAGCGACGCAGCCTTCGGGTGCCGCGGCGGCGGACCCGACGCAGCGCCTGACGGTCATCGCCGATCCACGCTCCAACAGCCTGATCGTGCGCTCCGAAAATCCGTCCCGGCTGTTCCGCCTGCGCAGCCTCATCGCCATGCTGGATTCTCCCACCAGCGCCGCAGGCAATATCCATGTCGTCTACCTCAAGAACGCGGAAGCCGTGAAAGTGGCCGAGACGTTGCGGGCAATCTATCTCGGGGAGACCGCCACGACGCAGTCGCGCGCGACGCCGTCACTGGGTGCACCGTCAACACCTGCGACAGGCACCAGTACTCCGCCCACGGCCGCACCGGCCGCGCCACAACTCACGTCGCTGTCGAGTGCGCCTGCCGCCGCGGCGCTGGCAGCGGGCATCATCCAGGCGGATCCGGCGACAAACTCGATCATCATCAACGCCCCCGACGCCATCTACAACAACCTGCGCGCGGTACTGGACAAGCTCGACGTACGACGCGCGCAGGTCTATGTCGAGGCGCTGATTGCCGAAGTCACCGCTGAAAAGGCTGCCGAGTTCGGCGTGCAATGGCAGGCGCTGGAAGGGTTGAGCAGAACCACGACACAGCCCTTCGGCGGCACCAATTTCGGCGGGGTCGGGCAGAACATCATTTCCACCGCTACGAATCCGGGAACCGCCGGACGGGGCCTCAACATCGGCATTGTCAACGGCACGGTCACGATTCCTGGCATCGGGGAGATTCTCAACCTTGGTGTGCTGGTACGCGCCCTCGAGACCGACGCCAATGCGAACATCCTGGCCACTCCGACGCTGCTGACGCTGGACAACGAGGAAGCCGCGATCATCATCGGCCAGAACGTGCCCTTCATCACCGGTTCGTACGCGGTTACGGGTGGCGCCACCACGCCCACGCCGTTCCAGACGATCGAGCGCCGCGATGTCGGCCTGACGCTGCGGGTCAAACCGCAGATCTCGGAGAGCGGTACCGTGCGGCTGCAGATCTACCAGGAAGTCTCCAGCGTCGTCGATCAGGTCATTCCGGATCCGGCTGGCGTGACCACCAACAAGCGCGCGGTGGCGTCGATGGTGCTGGTCGATAACGGGCAGATTGTGGTCATCGGCGGCCTGATTCAGGACTCGCTGACCGATGGCCAGGAAAAAGTGCCGGTGCTCGGTGACATACCGTTGCTCGGTGCCTTGTTCCGGTATCAGAAGCGCTCCCGTACCAAGACCAACCTGATGGTGTTCCTGCGGCCGACAGTGGTGCGCGACAACAAAGGTACCGATGCAATCACCGGCGAGCGCTACAACTACATCCTCGGCGAACAGAGCAGAGCGAAACCTGCGCCCAGCGCGGTGCTGCCGCCAATGGATCCGCCCATGCTGCCGCCATTGAATGCGCCGGCCCTGCCGCCGCAAGCAACGCCGGCAACCCGACCGCAACCGGTATTGGCGCCGGCGCCGGAGGCCGAGGCGGGTCCACAACCGTATCCACAACCATAGTAGCTTGACGAGCACACTCGGTGAGCCAGCCCGCCAGCAGGATTTCCTACGCGTTCGCCAAAGCCAACGGCGTGGTCGTCACCGCCCTGGATGGCGACAGTGCGGAAGTGGTCATGCGCAGCAACGCGCGCGCCAGTGCGTTGGCCGAAGTGCGCCGTGCGCTTGGCGTACCGGTGCATGCCCGTCGCGTCGTTCGCGAGCAGTTCGACGAGCTGATCGCCGCCGCCTACAACAGCCCGGGTGTAGGCGCAGCAGCCCTGGCCGATGACCTCGCCCAGGACCTGGACCTCTCCCAGTTGCTGCAGGAAATCCCCAAGGTCGAGGATTTGCTCGACAGTCAGGACGATGCGCCGATCATCCGCCTGATCAATGCGCTGCTGACGCAGGCGCTGCGCGAGGGCGCCTCGGACATTCATATCGAACCCTTCGAGACGCGCTCGGTGGTACGGCTGCGCATCGACGGCACGCTGCGCGACCTGATCGAGCCGGCGCGCGCGCTGCATGCCGCGATCGTCTCGCGCGTGAAGATCATGGCGCAGCTGGATATCGCGGAGAAGCGACTGCCGCAGGACGGCCGCATCACGCTGCGCATCGCAGGCAAACCGGTTGATGTGCGGGTGTCGACAATTCCCACCGGCCACGGCGAACGCGTCGTGCTGCGCCTGCTGGACAAGCAGGCCGGACGGCTCGACCTGACCAATCTCGGCATGGACGACGCCACCCTCACGCAAATGGACCGGCTGATCCGCGCACCCCACGGCATCGTGCTGGTCACCGGTCCTACCGGCTCGGGCAAGACCACCACCCTCTACGCCGCGCTGTCGCGCCTGGATGCCACCGCGCTCAACATCATGACTGTCGAAGACCCGATCGAATACGACCTCGATGGCATCAGCCAGACCCAGGTCAATCCGCGGATCGACATGAGTTTCGCGCGGGCACTGCGCACCATCCTGCGCCAGGACCCCGACGTGGTGATGGTCGGTGAAATCCGCGATCTCGAGACCGCACAGATCGCCGTGCAGGCCAGCCTCACCGGCCACCTGGTGTTTGCCACGCTGCACACCAACGACGCCGTGAGCGCCGTCACCCGGCTCGTCGACATGGGCGTAGAGCCATTCCTGCTCGCTTCGAGCCTGATCGGTGTGGGCGCCCAGCGCCTGGTGCGCAAGCTGTGCGTGGAATGCCGCAAGCCCGCGGTGGCCGACGCGGCACAACTGCACGTCATGGGTATCGCACCGGCCGGCGGGATCATTTATTCGGCGCAAGGCTGCAGCGCCTGCAACAACTCGGGCTATCGCGGCCGCACCGGCATCTATGAACTGCTGATGGTGGACGACGACTTCCGCCGGCTGACCCACACCCGCGCCGCAGAGCAGGAGCTGCGGGAGTATGCAGCTGCCCGCGGCATGCGCTCGCTCCGCGACGACGGCATGCGCTGGGTCGCACAGGGCGTGGTCAGTCTCGAAGAAGTCGTGCGGGTGACGCGCGAATAACCGGCGGCCACCGCCATGGCAGCATATCGCTACGAAGCACTGAACGCCGACGGCCGCACGATCACCGGCGTGGTGCAGGCCGACACTGCACGCCAGGCGCGCAACCTGCTGCGCGCACAGGGCCTGCTGCCGGCGTCGATCGGCCAAGTGCAGGCGCGCGAAAACGCGCGCCAGGCGTGGGCGCGCGGGCTGTCATCCGCAGAACTGAGTTTGTTGACCCGGCAGATGGCGACACTGCTCGACTCCGGCCTGACCATGGAGCACTCGCTCAACGCGCTCATCGAGGAGGCGGCCGAGCCGCTGACCCGTGAAGTGCTGACCGGCGTCAAGACCGAGGTCACCGCCGGCAGCTCACTGGCCGGCGCCCTCGGCACCCAGCAGAAGAGCTTTCCCGAATTCTATCGGGCGCTGGTGCATGGCGGAGAAGAGTCGGGGGCGCTGCCGACGGTGTTGCAGAATCTTGCCGATTATCTCGATACGCGCCAGGCATTGCGGCAGAAAACCACCCTGGCACTGATTTACCCGATCCTGGTCACCACCGTCGCCGTCCTGATCGTCACCGGATTGCTGATTTATGTGGTGCCGCAGGTGGTGCAGGTCTTCCAACAATCGCGGCAGAGCCTGCCCGTGCTCACCCGTGCGCTGATCGGACTCAGCGATTTCCTGCGCGAGGCCTGGCCGTATCTCGCCGTGATCATCGTCGGCGCGACGGTGGGCGCGCGCCTGGCGCTGCGCCGCCCCGCCCTGAAACGCCGCTGGCACCTGCTGTTGCTGGGCCTGCCGTGGCTGGGATCGATGATCCGCAGCGTCAACACCTCCCGCTTTGCCAGCACGCTGGCCATCCTGGTGGGCGGCGGTGTGCCGCTGCTTGCCGCGCTGACCTCCGGTGCACGGGTGATGACCAATGTGGTAATGCAGGAAGCCATTGCGCGCGCGATCGAGCGGGTACGGGAAGGCACGAGCGTGGCCCGGGCATTGGGCGAGACGCGGGCATTTCCGCCGCTGCTCACGCATCTGGTGGCGAGCGGGGAGGCCAGCGGGAAACTCGAACAGATGCTCGAGCGCGCGGCACGCCTGGAAACCCAGTCCCTCGAGCGGCGCCTGGCCGTGTTCCTGACCGTGCTCGAACCGGCGATGATCCTCGTGATGGGCGGCGTGGTGCTGATGATCGTGCTCGCCATCCTGCTGCCCATCATCGAAATCAACCAGCTGGTGCGTTGAGCCGGTCGCTTTGTGCGATTCGCCGCTGGCAAAATTTCGGACCAGGTTTTGCGCTAGCCGCGCGCCAGCCAGGCCGCCAGCCCGAAACCGGCGTTGTAAACGGCATGCAGCAGTACTGCGGGCCAGACGCTGGCAAAGCGCTCCCGCAGGTGTCCGAACACCAGTGACGGCACTGCCACCGCCAGCGCCCAGGCAAGCGGCTGCGCCGGCAGATGCAGCGCCACAAAGGCCAGCGTCACCAGCACATTGGCCCAGCTCAGCGGTCCGACCCGACGTGCTTCGCCGTCCCGCGTGGTCAGCCGCAGTGCCTGCCCTTGCAGAATGCCGCGAAATACCAGTTCCTCGGCCAAGGGCTGGACCAGCAGGAACGACACCCAGGCGGCCCAGCCCGACGGCAGGTACATGCGCGTGCCGAACAGCAGGCACAGCACCGTCCACACCGGCACGGCCAGCACTACCGCCAGCGCCAGATGCGTGTCCGGCGGCCAGGCGCTCAGCGCAGGTCGCGGCCAGGTCAGGCCACACTGCTGCGCCAGCGTGGGTCGGGATAAATTCTCCGGCGGGCGGTTGTTGGCGGGCTCGATCACCAAGGCATTGTCTTACCTCACGCGGGATGGCAGCAAGTGGCGCCCAAAAAAAAGCGCCGTCCAGTAACGGACGGCGCTTGGTCATCACCGGGACTTTTCAGCCCCGGTGAGTTCAACACTCAGGTACGGCGCAGACGACGCATGCCCATGCCCATCACACCGAGGATCGCCAGCAGCGGCAACAGCGGATCGAACGGTGCATTGCCGGTGGCCACGCTGCAGCCACCGCCACCACCACTGCTGATCGGTGCCACCGGTGTCGGCGGTACCGGATCGGCTACCACCGCAATGTCGCCACTGGTGTACTCGGCCTTGGTGACGCCGCTGGTCACATTCTTCTGGTTCCACACCGAATAGAAGCGCGTGCCATCTGGTCGGGTCACGTTCTGCGACTCGTAGGCCGACTCTTCGTCACCCCAGTAAACACCCTGGGCCAGGGACAGCTTCACCGGTGTGGCGAAGGTTGCCGCTGAGTCCAAGCTCACCGTGATGAACTCACCCAGATCCTGCCCGCCTACAGGGTCATAGGGCGACACGTTGGTCTGCGTGCCCCAAGCCAGGTACACCACGCTGGGGTTCTGGCAGGCCGTCGGATCCGCCGGGCATGCCGTGGTGCTCTTGGGCGTGCCGAAGATACGCGGTTCACGGACGTTGATGTTCTTGTCGGTGACGTTGGTCACGTTCTGGGGATTGTTCCAGGTACCGCCCACGGTGAACTTGCGGATCCAGAAGTTGTAGTTGTCGAGCTGCGCCCAGAGCTTGACCAGATCCGAGGTGTAGTTGTAACCAATCCACAGGTCCGTACCGCGCAACACGCCGCGGTGAGCCAGTGCATTCTCGGTATAGTTCAGCTCCGTGTCATCGGTCAGATTCGCCGTGGTCGCGGTCGGCGTCTTGCTGCTGATGTTCTCGCCGCGTGCGCTGGTCAATGTAATTGCCGTCGCGTAATCCGAAGTCGCGCAGGCTGCATCGACCGCAGGCACCATGTTGGCCGGCTGCAAGCCGCCCATGCCACGGCGAACAACGATGTCCGACGGGCCGCCCTTGTCGTAAATACCTTCCTTCCAGAAGATCGCGATCTGGATGCCGCCCGCACCGGCGTCTGCCGGGCTCTGCGTCAGGAAGCGGACACGGCGCGCATTCTTGGCCGGGTCGCTGATGATGCAACCCACGGCGGCTGCTGGCGGCGCATTGAACGGGAAGGCATGGTAGCGGATGAATTTGCCCGAATCCAGGCCGCTCGAACCCTTGGTTTCCTCGTAGGCGATGATCGATGTCGTGCCCACCATGCCGATGTTCGGACGCGCGGCACCAGCCTGGCCTTTTTCAATGGAACCTTCGGGAACATTGGCGCCTGCACCATCGTAGATGTAGTTCACCGAACCGTTGATGCCGTAGAGACCGGTCCAGTTATCCGTCAGGCGCACCGCCGGCGTCAACACGAAATCGTTGGCCGGCGTGCTCGGCACCGTCAGATCCACGGTGGCATAGGCATACCAGACGTCGGTGCCGCCGCCAACATTGGCACCTGAAGCGCCATCGCCGGGACCGTCAGCATCGCCCAGCTGCAGGCCCTGCGGATCTTCCTGCCAGGAAATGTTGATCTGGCCCTTGTTGTAAGTCGCTACGTTGGTTGGGTCGGTGCCGATGCTGCCGCTGCTTGCGTCCTGAATGGCGTCGCGCTCGCCCGAGCTGAGCTGAATCGCCGGACTCCAGGTGGCACCCTTGTTCGTGGAATAGGATGTCCAGGCGCAGGAGAACGGGATCACGCGGCTGTCGCGTTCAAGATACATGATGGCGCGCTGCGCGCCGCCTGGACAGTACTTGCTGACCCAGGTCAGCACCATCATCGGGCCGCTGGTCTTGATGTTGGCCTTGTCGATATCGCCCGGGTAGGTGGACGGAGCGCCCAGTGTGCCGCGCCAGTCGAATACACCGGTGCTTTGCTGAAGCGCCGAATTCGAGACGTTGATCACGGCCGACCAGTCTGCAAAATTGTTACAGGTCTTGGTGGCATCCGGCTTGCAGGTCTTGACGAAAACGTCCCGTGCCGCCCGCTCCTCCTGACCTTTGACGTCATAGACCATGCCCGCACCGGCGGGCGAATCGCCATAAGCGACGACCAGCGTGCCATCACCGAGACGCTGGATTTTCGGCTTGTCGCCCAATACACCGTCGCTGATGGGGATCGGCGTCTGCACCGTAATCTGCGTTGCTGCGTAGGCTACGGTAGCCACCCCCATTACACCGAGAATCGCCAGGTGTTTTTTGCTCAATTTCATTGTCACTGCTCCTCTATAAATTCAGGAAAAACCCCAACTACGCTTTAAATATAAGCTTTTTCTAATATAATATTTTGATTTAAATCAATACCGCCACCGGCCGCTACGAAAAATTGTGGAATTTTGTGACTTGAATCAAAATCGAAAGCGGAATGGTGCATATTCGTGACAACGCTTCAGCGGTTGTCATCCGGTCTGGCCGTCGTGCTCCGCGCTGTCGTCAAGAGTTTCGATGTGGCAGCGGAAGCCTGCGTTCGAGGGTATCGCCACCGCCCCGGGCTCGGTGCTGCGAGCAACCGGCGGGCACGCGTGGCACCCACCAGTTGGCCCGAAACCCCGGCCGACCCATCCGCTCGCGCGGGCCGGCCGGTTTCCCCGTTACTTGAATACCACCAGGCCGCCCGCGTAGTCGGCTACATAGACGCGGCCGTTGGCAATGGCCGTTCCCACCGCCTTGCCCGCCGTATCCTTGCGCTGCAGCAGCACCGGTTTGGCCGGATCGCTCCAGTCGAGCTTGATGACACCCGCGTTGCCGTAGGCCACATACAACAGCACTCTGGGCGACGCCAGCGTGTAAGTCCTGCCAGTACCATCGCCGAGCAACTGGTTGGCCGGGAAGTATTGCGCCGTCATGTACTGCGCACCGCCGTCGACGAGCGCGTACCCCGGGTCGTTCTGCAGCTTGTAACGGCCAACCGCGACCGGCCGGCAGTCGAGGCCGTGCGGCGCGAACACCTTGGTCGGCTCCACGCCGGCGCAGGCACCGGCCGGCTGTCCGGGCGGCTGATACTCGGCCAGCGGCTGAATCAGATCGGCCATCCGGTAGGCAACGAGGCCGAAGCTGTCGTAGCTGATGTAGGCGTAGTCGCCGACGATCTGCACGTCCACGCTCTTGCCGTCGGCGCTGCCGACATGGACTTCGCCTTCCTCTTCCTCGAGCTTGATCGGCTCGAACGTCTTGATCAGCGTCATTCCCGGCCGGGTACCGTTGACGAGCAGCCCGGTCATGTCGACCACCGAGACGCCGTAGGGCCCGGCCGCCACCACCGCGTAGATCTTCCCGCTCGCCGCTTGCTTCCACAGCTTCACGGAAGAAGACCGCCCGAGCGGCGCCTTGCCCTTCTCCGTGCCGCCGATGTTGGCGACGATGTGGGCGCCGGTTGTGGTGTCGGCAGGCACCGTGGTGTCGTACACCGTGAGGCCGTTGCTGCCGTCCGCGACGATCGCGTAGTTGCCGTAGATGATCGCGCCGTAAGCGTGATCCTGGCTCTTGATCCCGCCGAGGTTGCCGGAGGCTTCGGTGCTGTGCTCGTAGAAGTCGGTGCGGGCGGGAGTCAGCAGCAGGGGGGTGCCCGGCTGGCCGCTGGCCACGCCCGATACGTCCACCCGCCGCAGACCGAGACTCTGGGCCAGCACGTAGGCCTTCGTCCGATCATCGCCGAACACCACGCCGGCGGCGTGTGGGGTCGGCAGGGTGGTGCCTACCGGATACTCGTCCATCAGCGTGTTGGCCACGAGGCGCAGGCCGTCGGTCGGCGTGCCGGCCGCGTTGGCGATGCGCCAGACGCTCATGCCGTGCGGGCCGTCGGCGAAAAAGAGATGGTTGCCCATCACCGCCAGTCCCTGCGAATGCCCGATCGCCACCTCGGTCGGCTGGCCGGCCGGCGCCGCCCCCACCTCGTTGGTGCTGGCCAGATGCACTGGCACCGCGAAGCGCGCGGCCACGGCCACGCCCGGCGTGGCGATGTCCGTGATGTCGACGAAGCTGACCCCGCCGGCACCCGAGGATTGCACGATGTCGACCTGGCCGGCCGCGCCGAAGTTGGCGCTGGGCATGACGAAGAGTGCTCCGCCGTGCCCGTTGATCTCGCCGGTCGCGAGCAGCACCGGCGCCGCGTAGTTGCCGCCAGTGTCGGTCAGGAACTTCGGCATCGACTCGTCGCCCACCGGCACCGGGGTCATGTCGTAGGAGGTGACGAACTCGTAGTCGGGCCAATAGGGCTCGGGCTTGGTATCGTTGTTGTAGGTGCCGCCTTTCCAGTTGGTGGCCGGGTCCTCGGCACCCTTTACGACTACCAGACCGGCGAAGTGCTCGGTGAAATAGGCCTTGTAGGTGCCGCCGCCCGCATCGGCGACCACCCGAACGTCCGCGACGCCGGCTTCTTCCAGCATTCCCGCGCCAAAGTGCGACAGGATACTCTTGGCACTGGTACCGGTCGGCTCATCGGGACCGTGCGCGGGCACGGCGGGGACATAGCCGGCATAGGTGGGCACACCGGTCACGTCCACCGCCACCAGACCGCCCAGCCCGTAGGCGATGTAGGCCATCGTCTTGGCTCCGATGGTAACCACGTCGACCTTGCGGGCGTTGTAGTAGTACTTGCCGTAACGGTCGAAGCGCGCCCACGGATAAGCCGCCAGCATGGTCTCTTCCCGATGGCTGATCAGCTCGAGCGACGCCTGCTGCCACGTCGGCATGCCATCGGCGTCGATGTACACGCCAGCGAGAAGGTCGACCGCCTTCTGGTGCTGGTAGCCGAACCAGTCCTCGCGGGTCGTGGCGTCGGCATAGAGGTTGTACTTGGCCGTGCGCGTCAGCGTCGCCGGATCGTAGATGCCGATCCCGAGAAAGCTGAGCGCCGCATAAAGCTTGCCGTTGTGCATCGTCAGGCCGAGCGGCCCGCCCCACGGATTCTCGCCCGCATACTTCAGCGTCCAAACCTGCGCGCCGTCGATCACGACGGCAGCGCCCGGCGCCGCGCCGAGCAGGTTCGACAGCTTCGTCTTCTGGATGCCGAACGACTTGTTTGCGATCAGCAGCTGGTCGGCGACGCCATCGTTATAGACGAGCAGATCGGTGACGAACCCGCCCGTGAGGTCGGCGGCCGGCTCGACGAGCATGTTGCCGCCCCCGTCCGCGAACGTGATCTCCGGAGTCGAGTAGTTCACCGTCACCGTGCCGCGGTAGACCATGGCGGCGGGGTTGGTGATGTCCACCACGCCGATGCCCTTCTCGCCCATCGCCAGCAGCGCGATCGGCTGGCCGGGGACCAGCGTGATGTTGAGGATCGTGCCCGGCAGATTGCCGAGCTCGGTGGCCGCGCCCTTGATCATGCCGACCTTCGTGGCGGCAAAGCGGTTGGCCATGCTGTAGAGCGCCCATTCGCCGGAGGCATCGGTGTAGTACTCGACGGCGACGGTGGCGCCACCGATCTGCGCGACCTGCGTGTCGAGGTTGGACTCGACGATGATCAACGGGTCGCTGGCGCTGATGCCGGAGTCCCCCCCGCCACTACAGCTGCCCAACGCGATTGCGATTGCAGAAACGGCAACCAGCAAGCCGCTGCGGAAAGTCCTGCTCCAGCTGATATGTCCTAACGTCATCGTGTTCATGGCATCACTCCTTTATCTATTACCGGTGCTGCCCGTATAGGCAATGCAACATCAAAATCCCATTGGTCAAATGGTCGCGCGCGGTGCTCCCGGACTTATTGATCTATCGCAAACATAAGTGGCTGAGCCGGGCCAGCCGGGGAAGTTCTTCCGGACTTATTGATCTATCGCAAACATAAGTGGCTGAGCCGGGCCAGCCGGGGACGGATACGTCGATTCTTTCAACGGGCGACTGCGTGACGAATGCCTGAACGAGCACTGGTTTACGACGCTGCCGCACGCCCGGGCAGTGATTGAGGAGTGGCGCCGGGATTACAACGAACGGCGGCCGAAGAAGCAGTTGGGCGGGCTGCCGCCAGCGGTTTACGCCGCACACTTGGCGGCCCAATTAAACGGCGCGGACTCTAATGCAAACTGCTACTAAAATTGGGGATCACGTCGGTCGGGGAACCAACCAAGGCTCGAACTCTAGCTCTGGCTAGCCCGCCGTCTTTCCCGCCAGCACCTCCGCCACATGCAGCACCTGCGTCTTCTGGTCGCCTCTGCGACGCAGCCGCCCCTCGATGTTGAGCATGCAGCCGAGGTCACCGAGCACCACGGCATCGGCGCCGGTAGCGGTGATGTTCTCGCTATTTGCGTTCGGCAATGTGCGCGGAAATCTCGCCGTACTTCAGCGCGAAGGCGCCGCCGAAACCGGCGGCAACGAGCAGTACCTGTTCGAAGCCGAACCCCGGCTTTTCGACATGCCCGCCGACAGCATCGTCGAACAGTTCATCAAGCACCTCGAAACCACCGGCAACCACCCGCATCCCCTGTCCTACGAGCTCAATTCGGCGGTCAAGAAAAAGGGCGACCGCTTCGTGCTTGCCACCGGTTCGCTGATGCTGCCCAAGGGCGAGTTGCCCTTCCTGCTGATGATTTCCTCGGGTACGGTCGGGCAACCGCACTGACAAGGCATTGCGCCGGCGAGAAAGCCGCAGGGATTATCCCCCGGAAGTTTTGCCTGCCAGCACTTCCGCCACATGCAGCACCTGGGGCTTCGCACACTGTAACCGGCGCAACCACCCTTCGATATTCAGCATGCAGCCCAATCCACCAAGCGCCGGGGCATCCGGCTCAGCGCAATTGCGCAATTGGGGTCAGTGTAACTTTTTGCCGTAATTCTTGATTAGGCGTGTCAAAAAGTTACACTCTTCCTGTTTACCAACCCCACTGGAGCCCTAGAGGATGATCATCGATTCCCAAGTCCACGCCTACGAAGCCAACACCCCGAAACGCCCCTGGCTGACCAAACCCAACTGGCCGGCCAGTGCCACCGGCGACGAGATGGTGGCCGAATTCGACAGGCTGGGCATCGACGGCGCGATATTCATTTCCTCGTTTTCGATGTACGGTTATGACGCGACTTATGCGGTGGAAGTGCAGAAGGCCCACCCCGGCCGCTTCGGGCTGGTCAAACCAGTGGACCCGGACCGCCCCGATGTCGAAGACGTCATCGCCGACTGGAAAAAATCCCCGGGCACGGTGGGCATTCGCGTGATCCTGAAAAAGGACGGCGGTCGCGACCCCAATGACCCGAAGCTGGACCGCATCCTGCGCGCTGCCGTGCGCCATGACTTTCCGGTGAACATCCTGTGCTGGGGCAATATCGATGCCGGCACCACGCTGATCGACCGCCATCCCGAGACCCGTTTCATCATCGACCATCTGGGTATCATGCAGCCGCATGAACCGGCCGCGCTGGCGCCTGAGCCCTGGGCCGACCTGCCCAAGGTGCTGGCACTGGCAAAACGCCCGAACCTGGTGATCAAGGTCAGTGGCGCCTGCACGCTGTCAAAGAAGCCCTACCCTTTCCCCGACATCTGGGATCCGCTCGCGCGTGTGTTTGATGCCTGGGGATTCGAGCGTTGCCTGTGGGGCACGGACTGGACGCGAGCGTTTGCCGTGGTCAATTACGATCAGGCGGTCGAGCCCTTCCGCATGACCGACAGGCTGAGCGACAGCGAACGCGCGATGCTGATGGGCGGCGCATGCGCCAAGGCCTATCGCTGGACACCAAAAAAGTAGCCTTGGCGTCACAAACGAAAAATGGCCCGGTAACGTTATCAGCGTTACCGGGCCAGCTGCTTCGGGTGCCCATCAAGGGTTGGGGGGGCAACAGGCACCCCGATTACAGATTCCTCCGGTCAAACCCGCGCCTCGGTACGATACCGAACATAGACGGGATTCTGGTGCAAGGCTTTCAGCGGGCGGCGCTACTTCTTGATGCTCATTTGGTTGACCACACCCCGCACGCCCTCGACAGCGCGGGTAACGGCCAGCGCCTGATCAACCTGAGCCTGGTTGTCGACGAACCCGCTCAGCTGAACCTCGCCCCGGTTCGTCACCACGGCGATATCGTTGCTTTTGACGACATCGTCGGACAGCAGTGCGGTCTTAACTTTCGTCGTCAGCATACCGTCATCCACCTGGTTCCCCGTTGTCGATTTGGCATCCCTGACGGTCATGTTGTTTTCGGTGTTCTTGACACCTTCCACTGAACGCGTGACCGAAATCGCACGGTCAACTTGTGCCGAGCTGTCCACGAAACCGCTGAGCATGACCATGCCCTTGCGTGTTTCCACCTTGATATCGAGGCCCTTGACGTCATTGTCAGCCAGCAGCGCGGCTTTTACTTTCGTCGTTACCATCGTGTCGTCAACGTCGGTACCCATCGATGTGGTTGACGAAGTTGTTGACGGTGCCGAAACGGGAGCCGATACAGCCGCTTCGCGATTACAACCGGAAAGTGTGGCCATGCCGGCGGCCAGTGCCAGGCTCAGGGCCAGCGGAATGAGGCGGTAGTTCATGTGATTTACTCCTGTAAGCACGCTGGCGTTATCGCGGCAAAACGGCAACGGCATAGGGGAGAACGACCGCGATTCACGCACTATCGGTCAGTTACAGCCCAGGACTCTGTGCGACAACGTACGCAAGGCGGAAAGATGGCCGCCAGCACAGGGTGGCCTGTTGCGCCCGGAGGAAGTCCCCTTGGGGAGCGCTTTACCCGGCCCTGCATGAATCACCGGTCTCCGGTCTGCCCCGCCAGCACTTCCGCCACATGCAGCACCTGCGTCTTCGCATCGCCGCGCCGGCGCAGCCGTCCTTCGATATTGAGCATGCAGCCCAGGTCACCGAGCACCACGGCATCGGCGCCGCTGGCGGCGATCATTTCGCATTTGCGTTCGGCGATGTGTGCGGAGATGTCACCGAACTTGATCGCAAAGGTGCCGCCGAATCCACAGCACTGTTCACATTCATTCATCTCGCGCAGTTCCGCGCCCTCGACCTGCGCCAGCAGTGTGCGCGGCTGTTGTTTGATGCCGAGTTCACGCAGCCCTGAGCAGGAATCATGATAAGTTATTGATTTTATTGATATTTTTGACGTATGTGCTGACTGATTCGCTGAGTTCGTCGTGTAATGCGCAATGTTCACCAGAAAGTCGGTGAGTTCATATGTGCGTTCAGAGAGCGCACGCAAGGCAGCGCGTTCCGCTTCAGGCGCATCACGCAACAGATCGGGATAGTGAGTACGCATCATGCCGGCGCAGGAACCCGAGGGCACGACGACATATTCACAACCGGAAAATTCGCGCACGACCTTGCGCGCCAGCGCGATCGCTGAGGCCCGTTCGCCTGAGTTGTAACCGGGCTGGCCGCAGCAGGTCTGCGCTTCAGGAACGATGACTTCGCAGCCGGCAGCCTGCAACAGCTCCAGCGCTGCGAAGCCGATGCGCGGGCGCATCAGATCAACGAGACAGGTGACGAACAGACCGACTTTCATGCCGCGATCATACGCGCAAAAAAACAGGCGTAAAAAACATAACCGGGCCGCAAGTCAACGCTGTTGCCCCGCAAGCTGGCGTGCCGCTGCTTACTTTTTGGTGCCGATAGCCGCCCAGATGCCGCGGAATTCCTGCGCCTGCCGGTCAAGGAAACTGCCCAGCTTGGCGCCAGTCATGAAATTCGATTTCCAGAAATTGCGTTCCAGATCCTTTTGCCACTGTTCAGATGAGGTGGCTTCCTGCAGGGCCTTTTCCCAGAACGCCACATGTTCCCGGCGCATGCCTTTGGGCCCGAGCACGGCGCGCCAGTTGGTGAATTCAGCGTTGACGCCCTGCTCCTTGATCGTCGGCACATTGGCAAGCGATCCCCAGATGCGCTGGGGTGCGATGATGCCGATCGCGCGCACACGACCGGCGTTGATGAACGGCGGCGCATTGGCCGCGGTGCCGCTGACGATTTCGATTTCGCCGCCGAGCATCGCGGTGATCGCTTCGCCGGCCGAACGGTACGGCACCCAGCGTCCCTTGGCCACATCCACACCCATGGCTTTTACGGTGACTGCGGCGGCGGTGTGCGAACCTGCGCCCAGCCCCGGACCAAAACCGATGGCCAGCGCGGCTGGATCCTTGAGCAGGCGCTGGCGTACGTCCGCCATGGTCTTGAGCGGCGAATCCGCACGCACCAGCAGGATGAAATAATCATCAAACAGCAGCGCCAGCGGCGTCACGTCGCGATGGCCGATGCTGTGCGCACCCATCACCGGGTTGGACACCAGGTTGGTGGTGCCGATGGCGATGGCATGGCCGTCGGCGCCGCGATCATTGAGATAACTCCAGGCAATGCCGTTGCCGGCACCCGGCTTGTTGACGACGATCACCGGTGAACCTATGGTGCGTTTTTCATCCCAGATTTTCTGCAGCGAGCGTGCCGTGAGGTCAAGGCTGCCGCTCGGCGCCGAACCCGCAATGAAAGCCACGGGTCGATTTGGCTGCCAGCCCTGGGCGGCATGCGCAGCAACTGCACCAAGGGCCAGCACAGCGCCACAGAGAATGACGTAAAGAATGACGTAACTAAGGACGCAACTACGGAAGCGCGACCCCGCAAAGGCCGGTGCTTGCAATGTTTGCATATCGTGACTCCTCGTTAATGGATGCCGGCACGCCGGAACAGCGTCCGTATTTTTTTCGATTCTGGCGTATTTGGGATGTTTTAGCGAGATCACCACTCAAGTTGTGGACGCGCCGCGGTTTTGAGTATCGTGGTTTTGAATTTCTCTTAGGGTCTTCAGGGTCTGTTAACCATCAAAACCGGCCTGGCCACAAAAAGGCACATAAAAAACGCCCCGGCGAACCGGGGCGTCTGTCCTTACAACTGCGTGCCTGCTTATTGCGGCCTGCTTATTGCGGCCTGCTTACTGCAGCCTGCTTACTGCGCCTGATTACTTGCAAACCGGCGCGTCTTTTTTCTTGTCATCTTCGGTTTCCTTGAACACGTCCTTTTCTTTTTGGGCGTCAGGAGGCTCCGTCGATTCGTTGAGGGCGACAATCAAGTTCTGGGTCGGTATTTCGATGGTTTCCTCCACTACCGGCGGCAAGCTGCCGCCACCCGGCGCCGTCAGTCCGTAGGTCACAATCAAACTGCTGTCCAGCACAGCCGGCAAACCGCCCGCAATGAAGCCCGTGCCGGTAGCCGCATCGTAAACAGCGCCTTCAACGCCATTGACGAAATACCCGCCGCTAGCAAGAGTGGGGAAATCGGCATAAATAGTGATTGGAGAAACCGCTTCGATCGCCGCATAGGATCCCACACCCGTTCCGGCATCCATGCGGATTGCGCCCCCTACGTTGGCCAGCACGACATCTGGATTGCCCAGCAGATGAGCAAATGAGCCGGCACCACTGCCACCTGCAAGGATCACGTCACCCGTGGCGTTGACCGTCAACGCCCCGCCGCTGCTCGCCGCGGCGTAAGCTCCCGGACCGCTGCCACCCAGCAGCTTGAACGAACCGGAAGTCAGGATTTCGAGCAGCGAGGTCGCCTGCACCGAAGCGGGGAGTGAAGACGTCGTTTCGCCGATAATAACCTCGTTGTTGCCGATCAGACGCACAGTGGCACCGAGCACGGAGCCGCCGCCCAGCACCTTGACGCTGTTGCTGGGGCCCGCCCAAAGCGTAATATCGCTGCCGCTGGCATCGACTAATCCTGGAACGATGACATCGCCTACCTGCGCGAGATAAGTTACGACACCGCTGTGTGAAGCATTCGAGGGCACGATCAAATCGCCATTCGCCAGTTGGAACTCACCATTGGTGATGCCGAAACCGCTGCCGAAACCCGCAGCATCCAGGACACCAAAAACAGTGGCGTCGTTGAGTATCTGAACCGTACCGCCAGCGCCCAGCTTCAGCGTCGCGGACGGCGCGCTGACATTGGTGAATTTCGCCACCGGACCGCTGCCCAGGACCTGCACCGTGCCAGTGCCACCGATGATCGTGTTATTGAAGAAGGTATCCGTGCCGTGCCATTCCGAAACCCACAAGGTGCCGCCGGCGCCGATGTTCACCGCGCCGGCAATGTTCTGGCCGTTCTGCATTGAGAGCGTGTTGCCGGCCCCGATGTTCAGCGTAGCGGTCGCTGCGTTGTTGTACACCGCTTCAAAAGCCGTATACGTCGTGTTGATATTTATGGTGCCATTGTTATTCATGATGCCGTCGGAGGGCCGGCTGTTGCTGTCAAAAGCCCAGCCACCCGGGGTCACCGCAACATTGACCACGCCGCCCGCCTGGTTGTTGAAGGTGCCCGTTGAAGTCTCGCCCAAAACCACTCTGCCCGCGGTGCTAAGGTTGACCGTGCCGGCGTTGTTCCAGGTCTTGCCTGCACCCATGATTGCCACGCCGCCGGCAATGTTGGTCGTTGAACCGCTCGGCGTGATGAGCAAGCCGCTGCCCTGAACCCGCGCGTCGGACCAGTTAAACAGGCCACGGACATCCAGGTCGGCACTTCCGCCGATCGTCCCGTTCAGCGTCAGAGTACCGTTGAAGATTGTCGGTCCTCCATTGAGATTCAGGGTGCCCCCCGTCCCCACTGTTACCGTCCCGGTCGCAGGCGGAGTAAACAAGCCGTTGATATTGACGGTCTGGCCGCTGCCGATGGTCATCGCCGCATTGTTCCCCACCGTCAACGGGGCGTTGATGGTCCACGGACTGACGCCGGCGTTGAAGAAAACGCTGCGGCCGACCGCGGGCTCCAGTGTCAGCAAACCCGCCGTGATCGTACCGGGTGCTCCGCCATTGAACTGGATATCGTTGGCACCGGTCGTGTACAGCTCCAGGTCATTGCCGGCAAAACCGAGGCTGCCGTTGACGATCAACGTGCCGCCCGAGGAGGCCAGCGCCACGGTCTGGCCTGACGGCGCCGAGATGGTATAGCTGCTCATCAGCAGGTTGCCCGAACCGGCCGCCTGCTCGACAAAAATGCCACCGCTTGATGAAGTCAGGCTGGCAGTACCGGTCGCCCCGCGATTGATGCTCATGTAATTGCCCATGCCCGTCGCGCCGATACTGGCCGCGTCGAGGATGACTTGACCGCCGGCGGTCACCGTGCCCCCACCATTGGTCAATGCACCCACAGTATGCAGATCGACGATATTGCCCGCACCGGTACCGACATTGACCCCCGTCGACGCTGTCGTCGCAGCGCCGTCGTAACTGCTCACAGTGCCGACCTGCAGGGCGTTCTGGTCATGGATATGCAGCAGGTTGGGACCACCACTCAGAAAGGCTGCAACCGTATCGAGACTATTGCTGCTGCTGTCGAGATTGAAGGTGCCGGTGCCCAGCACGCGCAGGCCGGAGGCCGTCAATGCCGCAGTTGTGGCGTCAGCACCGGCGGTACTTTTCAGCGTAATTGAGCCGCAGGCCTGACAGGCAGTCACGGCACCATCCAGCACCATGCCGCCGGACAGCGAATTGAGCAATACCTCCGTGGCATTCGCACCGCCAATGAACGCGCTGCCGGCGCCCTGCATGTTGATGCCCTGGCCACCGCCACTGCCCGAACCCGTGACGCGCACGCTCCCGCTGCTACCGGAGAAAATGCCTGAGCTGGCGCCGATATTCACGCCATCGGCGCCGGTACCCGTGGCCAAGCCAACTATCTCGACTGCCCCGGTTCCGAGGCTTTGGATGCTGGAATTGTTCAGCCTGACACCATGGTTGCCGGCAAACGCACCACCGGAGCCTTCGACAAAGGTGAGGCTGCTGCCGTTGTTCTGCACAATGGAAGTATCGATCAGCACGCCGTAGCCACCGGCAACCGCGCCACCCCTGCCGTGCAGATCCACCGAGCCGTTGGCAATGATGGAGGAGCCGTTTGTAATCGCAATCCCCGCGGGATTTGCAAAAACATTGCCGGCTGCATAACCGTTGCCTCCCGTCATTGAGACGCTCTGGGCATTGATCACGCCATTGTTGATCAGGATAAAGCCTTCATCATTGCTGTCTGAATCCGAAAGCAGACTGACGCTGCCGTTCGGGGCAACGATGCCGGAACCCGTTGTCATTTTGATGTCACGGTCGGACTCGAGAAAAACGCTGCCACCGCCATTAGCCTGGATAATGGTACTGGCGCCGGCAATGGTGATATCGCCATTGCCTCCAGACGTCATCGAGACATTCACTGAGCCGCCGGAGATGGTGCCGCCAAGATGGTCAAGCCGCTGACCGGTGATGTTGACTGCGCCGCTGGCACCGGCATTGACGTTCTGGGTGATGTAAACACTGTTGCCGCCGACGTCGGAGGTCGGCGCGGTCAGGGTAATGTTCGCGCCGCCGGAAAACAAGGGCAAGCCGCCAGCGGTCGTGTCCAAGGCTGCCTGCACATAAAGCGCGCCCTCGTTCGGACTGGTCAACGAGCCCGCGTCACCCGCACTCAAGGTGATTGCGCCACCGCGCGTGGTAATGCTGCCTAAAACGTTCAAAAAGCCGCCGGCCTGCATGGTGATTCCCACACCGTTATTGGTCATCGAGATCGGGGCGTTGACGTTGATGTCCTCGTTCGCTTGTAGCACAACGTTGGTCGCAGCGCCCTCAATGGTAGACGCATTGATGCTTTGCGAAGCCGGGCCATCGGAAAATTGATCGACGCTGGTCAGTGATGCAGTTCCGCCAGTAGCTACGATATCGATGAAATCCGGATCCAGAAGCAAGGTGCCCGCCGTTCCATGCGGCGCGAGTGTATTCACGTAGCCCTGGAAATCGAGTACACGTTTCCCAGATACCTCAACAAAACCACCGTTACCGCTTTGCGCACCGCCACGGGCATAGGTCTCGCCGTAGAACCGCGTGACGTCATCCGCCCACACAATCACCTTGCCACCATCACCCGCGGTGATCGCATCGGCATTGATGGTCACATCGGTTCCGACGTAGGTCCGGAACGCGTTCTGCACCTCCGGATTCTTGCCCTGGTAATCACCACCCACCAGCACCGTGCCGCCACCGGTATCACCTGAAACGTCGATACCGGCCTGTCCTGTCAGGCCGACCAGATTGCCCAGCACCTTGACCGTGCCGCCGGCCCCGGCGCTGCCGGTCGCATGGATGTCGCCTTCGACGATGGCGGTTTCACCGGCCTGGATGTCGACACTGCCTCCGGACGCGCCGCTGGCCGAAGTCTGGCTGGCCGCAGCGAGCGTGACATTTTTCGTCGCTTTCAATACGATGCGGCCGCCTTCAACGACCGCACTGTCGGCGCGCAAAGTGCCATTGTTGTTGATCAGCCCGGCGTAAATGCCGATGCGTCCCGCGTCAGCGGTGATGGTGCCGAGGTTCTTCGCTTCATTGTCGGGTGCGACGATTTCAACGCGCAGGTTGGGTGTGCCCGGATTGACCAGTTCGACACTGTTGCCCGCGGCAAGAATCACTTCACCATTCGGGCTGGTGATCAGGCCGTCGTTGCTGACGGCCTTGCCGATCAGGTAAACGTTGCCGCCGGTGATGCTGCCCTGATTCACCACGCTGCCGGCCCCGGCACCGTCGGTGAAGTTCATGCGATTGTTGAGGAAGTCTTCATTGCTGAGATTCAGCGTCGAGGCCACAAGACCTGCGACGTTGATCTGCGCACCGGCACCGAACACGATGCCGTTGGGGTTGATCAGGAATACTTTGCCGTTGGATTGCAGGGCACCAAGAATCGCCGAGGGGTCCTGGCCGATCACCCGGTTCAGCACCGCGGAGCTGCCCGACTGCTGGATGAATCGCGTCAGTTCATTGACGCCGATCGAAAAAGAGCCCCAATTGATGATCGCATTGGGGCTGTTGGTGATGTTGAGGATGTTGCCGGCGGAGGAGAAGGTTGCGGTGCCGTGCACGACAGTGGGCGCGGTGGGATTGGCCCGCACTTCGTCAATGAATACGGCGCCGCTGAAGCAGGCGGCTACAGCTGCGGCCGCTGCGGTGCGCCGCACGGTGAAAGCCCAGCGACCGTGTTGAATTTTTTGTTTGTGCCTCATGGTACCCCCCTTTGGCGGCCACGGACCGGCAGGCCGCATTCACTCTGTTCGTCGCGGGTAGTCGCGACGAATTTATGATGATCGATTATTCCACGTCATGCAGAAAAACTGCGTGAACTATCTCTCGTTACCGATGAATAAACTGCAGAGCCGATAGCCGGCAAACAACGCGCACGAGGGGAAAATACAAAATAATTTTTAAAAACAATTACTTATGAGGTATAGCCGAAACCACCTATCAAACCAGCCATCACACCATGCGCCACGGCTGCAGATAGGCCAGCCGGTCGCTGGTCTGCACGATCAGGTGTTTGACCACCTTGTCGCGGACGATGTGCAGCGTGACGTCGCCGCCGGCGCCGCCGCTGGACCACAGGCTTTCGTAGAATTCGCTCTGGCTACCGATGGAATCACCGCCGATGCCGAGGATGATGTCGCCGCGTTTCAGGCCGGACTGTTCGGCTGGCGAATCGGGCAGCACGCGCGTGACCACCAGATGCCCGTCGACCTCTTCGGTGTTGAGCCCCAGCCAGGGCCGCGCGGCACCACGGCGGCGGCCGTCACGTACCAGATCGTCGAGCACATCCTTCAGCAGATTGATCGGTACGAACATATTCCCGGGAAACGCGACGCCGGCATTGAGTGCATCGCTGACCCATAAGGAGGCAATGCCGACCAGTCGGCCGTTGCCGTCGAACAGGGCGGCGCCGCTGTGTTCGTAACGTGGCGGCGCGGTGAACAGGGCGTCATCGATCATGTATTCCCACCAGCCGATGAAACGTCGCCGCGACACCAGAGCAGCACCGGTGACACCACCTGCTCCGGCATGACCGGCAACGACCAGGCTTTGTAATTCTCCGAGACTGCTTGAATCGCCGAGTTCCACCGGGGCACAGGGAGGCGGCGGCGAGGCACGCAACAAACCAAACCCGGTGGCATGGTCAAAACCGACCACACTTGCCGGATAGATTTTGTTGTCACTGGTCATCACCAGAATCGATGCGGCTTCCAGCACCAGGTAACCGATGGTGAGGATCAGGCCGTTGCTGTCGATAACGATGCCGGTACCCTCGCGCTCGGCGCCCAGCGTGTCCGCCGTGCGTGCGCCATCCACTGCGCGGATGGAAAGTTTCACCACCGCATCCAGCGGCGGCGTAATCGGCCGCGGAATGCCGTTGGTGGCGCGCCATGCGGCGACGGAAGCGGCGAACAGCGAGGCCGTCATACACTATCCTGTTTTTTGGTGACTACATCCGGTGTTGCTGAATTTACATAACGTACGTCGGTGATTTCAATCTCTTCAACACCACCCGGCGTCACCAGCTTCAAGCTGTCACCCGCGCGCCGTTTCAGCAGTGCCTTGGCAATCGGCGAAATCCAGCTGACATGGCCGCGCGCGGTATCGACCTCATCGACGCCGACGATGGTCACCGTGTGCTCCTCGCCGCTGCCGTCGATGTAATCCACGGTGGCGCCGAAAAAAATCTGGTCAGTCTCGCCACGCGTGGCCGGATCGACCACTTCCGGTTTGTCCAATCGTTTATTCAGGTAATGAATGCGACGGTCGATTTCGCGCAGGCGTTTTTTGCCGTACAGGTAATCACCGTTTTCGGAACGGTCGCCGTTCGACGCCGCCCACGACACAACTTTCACCAGTTCCGGACGTTCCACATCCAGCAAATGCAGCAATTCGCGCTTGAGCCGTGCATACCCCTCCGGCGTCATGTAATTCGGCGCGGGAGCAGCTGGGGGCGGCGGCAGAGAGGTTTTGATCATGGGAACAGCGAGTTTAGCGAAAACAGCAGCACCCGGCGGTGGTCAGGACTTGTAAGTGGGCTTAGAAAGTGGGCTTAGATACGGGACTTGCGGATGACATTTCATAATGTAAAATCCCCTTGATTCCCATCGTAACGCCAATTTCACTGTCTCACTTCACTGTCCCACTGCTGACACTGCCGGCAAAAACCCCCGTGGCCGCAAAAACCGCCAAACCTTCAATCCAGGTCATCGAGCGCATGATGCAGCTGCTCGACGTGTTGTCGCAGCACACGGCGCCGGCAACGCTGAAGCAACTGGCAACGGCCACCAAACTGCATCCCTCCACTGCGCACCGCATCCTCGGCGTGATGGTCGACAACCGGCTGGTGGACCGCATCGAGCCGGGCATGTACCGGCTGGGCATCCGGCTGGTCGAACTCGGCAGCCTGGTGAAATCCCGCATCAGCGTGCGCCAGGAAGCGCTGCCGCACATGCATGAACTGCACCAGGCGCTGGGCGAGACCGTGAACCTGTCGGTGCGCCGCGACGATGAAGTGGTTTATATCGAACGCACCTCTGAAGGCAACACCATGATGCGCGTGGTGCAGATCATCGGCGCCCACGCGCCGCTGCATATCACGGCAGTGGGCAAGATTTTTCTCGCCGCCGACACGCCACAGCGCATTGCCGAATATGCCGCGCGCAGCGGCCTGCCGCGTTATACCGACAATACGCTGACCGACGCCAAAAAACTCTCGGCCGAACTCGAGGAAATCCGCAAGCTGCAATACGCCTTTGACAACGAGGAAGCCGAACGCGGCGTTTGCTGCGTCGGCGCCGGCATCCACAACGATGAAGGCAGGATCGTCGCCGGCCTGTCGGTGTCGGCACCCACCGAACGCTTCCGCAAAGTCTGGGCCGAATCGGTGCGCCAGGCGGCTGAGCGTATTTCGCTGGCGATGGGTTACCAGGACCGGTAAATGATGACTGGCAAGCCGTAACCCGATGTACGACCGCAACGTTGTTTTCCTCGACCTCGAAACTACCGGCGCAACAGCAACACACGATCGCATCACCGAGGTCGGACTGATCGAGGCTGATCACGGGACTTTTGTTCGGGAGTGGTCGACCCTGGTCAATCCCGGCATCAATATTCCCCCGATGATCCAGTCCCTGACCGGAATCAGCAATTCCATGGTGGCAACAGCGCCGGCTTTCGAGGACATTGCGGACGAGCTTTATGAGGCAATCGACGGCAGGATACTGGTCGCGCACAACGCACGCTTCGATTACGGTTTTCTGAAAAACGAATTCAGGCGGCTGGGCAAACCCTTTACTGCGCCGGTGCTGTGCACCGTCAAGCTGTCGCGCAAACTGTTCCCGCAGCATAACCGGCACAATCTCGACACGCTGATTGATCGCCACGGCATCACCTGCGATGCCCGCCACCGTGCACTGGGTGACGCCCGGGTGTTGTGGCAGTTGGCGCAGCAATGGCGAACCGATCCCGGCGAGGCCGCTGTGCTTGAGGCCACCGCCAAACTGCTTAAAACCGCCACCGTGCCCACGGGGCTACCGGATACGGTGTTCGACAACATCCCTGAAGGCCCCGGGGTTTACCTGTTCTACGGGGAGAAAGATGTGCCCCTGTATGTCGGCAAAAGCATCAGCCTGCGTTCGCGGGTCATGTCGCATTTTTCCGGCGACCACCGCATCAACAAGGACATGCGCATCGCAGCCGAGGTCAAACGTATCGACTGGATTGAAACGGCCGGCGAACTTGGCGCGCTGATCGAAGAGGCACGGCTGGTTAAAAAACTCTCACCGGTGCACAACCGGCAATTACGCCGCAGCAGCGAACTCTGCTCCTGGCACTGGCCGGCGCAGCAACACTCCGCCGCGCCACAACTGGTATCGGCACGCGACCTCCATGGCGATGAATTCCGTGACTTGTTCGGCCTGTTCCGCAGCCGGCGCACGGCAATCGAGGCATTGCGCGAACTCGCCACCCAACACCAGCTATGCCATGCGCTGCTGGGACTGGAAAAACGGACCGGTCCGTGTTTCGCCTATCAGATCAAACGTTGCCGTGGCGTGTGTGCCGGCATCGAAACCCCTGCCGCACATGCAGTGAGACTGGCCACCGCCTTGGCAAAACTGCGAGTACGCGCATGGCCGTTCGCAGGCCGCATCGCGGTGCGCGAAACGGCAGCCGACGGCGAACGCAGCGAACTGCATGTCCTCGACCAGTGGTGCCACATAGGCACAGTGCGTGACCCTGCAGAATTGCATGAACTGCAGGACACGGTGCAACGGCCGCTGTTCGACCTGGATACCTACAAAATCCTGCATCGTTTTCTGTTTGGCGGGAAAACCCGCCCGGAAATCATTCCACTGAATGCCGCCGCCGGGTCTGCGGCATAATGTTTCTGCGCCATGTTCCCGCACCACCAACAAACCACATCAATAACTATCTTTGTCCGGAGGAGAACGTCATGAACAAACATCCGCTGCAATATCTGGCCGCACTGCTGGTCGCGCTTTGCCCCATCGCAGTCGCAGCACAGCAATATCCGACCAAGGCCGTGCGTTTCATCATTCCGTTCCCGCCTGGCGGCCCGACTGACATCATGGGTCGCATTGCAGCCGACATCCTGTCCAAGTCCACCGGCCAGCAATTCGTTCCGGACAACCGGGGCGGCGCCGGCGGCAACATCGGCGCCGATCTGTGCGCAAAAGCGCCCGCTGACGGTTACACCATCTGCATGATCACCGCAGCACAGGGCGTGTCTCCGGCGATTTACAAAAAAATGTCCTATGACCCGGTGAAGGACCTGGCGACCATCACGCTGATGGCCAACCTGCCCAGCCTGTTGACCGTGCACCCTGCGCTGCCGGCAAAAAACGTCAAGGAACTGCTGGGCATTGCCAAATCCAAGCCTGACGCGCTGACCTATGCCTCCACCGGCAACGGCAGCAGCCCGCACATGCTGATGGAAATGTTCAAGTTCTACACCGGTGCGAAGATGGTGCACGTGCCTTATAAAGGTCAGGCTCAGGCCGTGGTCGACCAGATCTCCGGCCAGGTTCAGTTGGCCTTCAACACTGCCATTGGTGTCATGCCCCATGTCGGCAGTGGCCGGCTGCGTGCAATCGCCATCTCGTCGAAAGAACGTTTCCCGCCGATGCCCGAACTGCAGACCGTGGAAGAAGGCGGCGTCAAAGGCTTCGACGGTGGCTCCTGGCAGGGCGTAGGCGCCCCCGCAGGAACACCGCCGGACATCATCCGCCGGCTCAACACCATCCTGGTGAAGGAATTGAAGACTCCGGCAATGCGTGAACAAATGATCAAACGCGGCGCATTGGTCTCAGCCAACTCACCCGAGGAATTTTCGGCGTTCCTGAAAGCCGAGATCGCAAAGTGGACCAAAATTGCCAGGGCCGCCAATATCAGTATCGACTAGGAATACTGAAAACATGGCAAAAGAAACATCCTCCCTGCAACAGGCCCGCATCGATCTGGCCTGCGCGCTGCGCAGCGCATCACGGATGGGACTGGGTGAAGGCATCTGCAATCACTTCAGCGCGGAAGTGCCTGGCCACCCCGGGCACTTCCTGATCAATCCGCAGGGCCTGCACTGGTCGGAAGTGACGCCGGCGGATCTGGTCACCGTCGATGCGCAGGGGAACAAGGTGTCGGGCAAACATGAAGTGGAACCGACGGCCTTTTTTATCCACGGCGCGGCGCATCGCAGCAAGCCCGATGCCAAATGTGTCTTGCATACACATATGCCGTATGCGACTTCGCTGACGGTGGTGCACGGCGGACGCGTCGAACCCGCCAGCCAGGTGGCATTGAAGTTTTACGGCCGCACTGCGTACGACGAAAACTACAACGGTCTTGCACTGGACCACGCGGAAGGCGCGCGTATCGTCGCCGGGTTGAAAAATGCCGACATATTGTTCCTCGCCAACCACGGCATCATCGTCACCGGTCCGGCGATCGACGTGGCCTTTGATGATCTCTATTATCTGGAACGCGCCTGCATGCTGCAGGTTCTGGGCATGGCCACCGGCAAACCCTTGAAGATGGTGCCGGAAGCCATCGCACGCAGCACCGCGGCACAGATGACCGATGACACGCAGGCACGACTGCATTTCATCGCGCTGAAACGCCTGCTGGATCGTGATGAACCGGGGTGGTCAAAGCTGGATTAATCAGCTCAATCAGGCCGAACTTCAAAAACCCTAACGCAAAGGGCGCAAAGTTAACTGCAAGACGCAAAGAAGGTCAAAAGCAGGATTTGCCTTCCTTTGCGTCTTTGCGTTAAAGCAGTTTTTGCATTCAATTCACGTAGCGGGCTTGCACAACGACTTCAGTGGTAAACCACCGGCACGTTCAGAAGCACGCTGAAGTTGTCGAGAAATTCGTCGACGTTTTCGGTGGATGCATCGTTGCCGACTGCGGCATTCAGCGCGTTGGCGAATTTCTCCGCGACATCGCCCTGAAAATAAGTGCCGCGCGAGCTGCGCTTGTCCACCAGCTCCAACCCCTGCTGGCCCGGATATTCGGCGACGTAGTACTGCTCACTGTTGTAGACGATGCGCATGATGGTTTCCTTTCGTGATAAGCCATTGATTATTATAGGTATTTTTTAAAATTCCAATAAAAATTGGCTTATTACTGATATGGGGGAGCCGCCGGCTTTTGCAAGAGATGCATCAAGAAGCGTCGCGAGATGCTTCAGGATCACCGCGGGCGCGACTGGCTGTACGCGAGGCCCGCGAGGATCAGGGCCAGACCCAAATAGGCATTGGCCTGCGGCGCCTCGCCCAGCACCAGCAGTCCCAGCATCACCGCAACGCCGGGACTCAGGTAATTCACCAGCGACATGAAAGACGGTCCTGCGGACCGTATCAGCATGAAATACAGAATGGTGGCAATCGCCGTCGGCGCAACTCCCAGCCAGACCACCGCAACCACGGATGATGTTGCCGGCGTCAGCAGCCACGGCCGCTCCAGCCACAAGGCCACCGGTACGACGATGACTGCGGCGATGAACAGTGTTGCCGCTGCCGACACCAGGACATCACCCTTGATGATCAACCGCGTCAGTACGCTTTGCAGCGCGTAACACAAGGCACCGCCGAGCACCGCCAGCTGTGACACGATACGCAAGGCATCACCACCGACACCCGCCAGCGCGGCAGGCCCCATCAGCAGCACGATACCGAGAAAACCGATCGCGAAACCGGTGGCGCGCCGCCGCGTCAGGTGTTCGCCGGCGATCAGGAAATGCGCGAGTGCGATCGTCGCCAGCGGCATAATCGCCATCAGGATGCCGGCCAGCGCGCTCTCGACCACCTGCTGCCCCCAGGTAATCAGGTAAAACGGCACGGCATTGCCGACGACGGCAATCACCAGGTAAGGCAGCCACGCTTTCCCCGCCGCCGGCAGGCGTTTGCCCAGTGCATAAACGATGAAAATCAGCACGATCGCCGCAACCCCGACACGACCGGCGACCACGGTCAGCGGCGGCAACGAGGCCACAGCAATGGTATTGAACATGAAGGAGGAACCCCACATGGCAACCAGCGCCAGCAACAGCGCCCAGTCGCGCGGGGTGCGCTGGTTTGACATCGGGTATGCAGCCGCGCCAAGAGTGCGACCGTTTTTGTTATGAGTGGCGGAAAGCATACACGAAGCGCTCAGCACGGCAGGTGGCGGAGGCCGCATGATAAAATTCTTGTGTCCACAAAAGCCCTAAAAGCCCCAAAACCCACCAAGATCACCCATGACGCTGACCCCTTTAAATGCCCTCTCCCCGCTCGACGGCCGCTACCACGGCAAACTCGGCGCCTTGCGCGACTGTTTCAGCGAAAACGCGCTGATCCGGCAACGGGTGCACGTCGAGGTCGAATGGCTGAAGGCGCTGGCCGCAGAACCCGCGCTGAAGGAAGTACCGCCGTTCTCCGCGGCAACGATTGCCGAGCTCGATGCACTGGTCAGAAATTTTTCAGAAACCGATGGCGAACGCGTCAAGGCGATCGAGGCGACCACCAACCACGACGTCAAGGCGGTCGAGTATTTCCTCAAGGAACGCCTCGCCAAAAATGCCGAGGTCACCAAAGTTGCGGAATTCATCCATTTCGCCTGCACCTCGGAAGACATCAACAACCTGTGCCATGCGCTGATGCTGACCGAGGCGCGCCGCAAAGTCATGCTGCCGATGCTGGAAAACCTCATCGCAAGGCTGCGCACGCTGGCACATGAACTCGCCGATGCGCCGATGTTGTCGCGCACCCATGGCCAGCCGGCATCACCAACCACGCTGGGCAAGGAAATGGCCAACGTCGTCGCAAGGCTGCGGCGCGCTGCCACGCGCATTTCTTCAGTTGCACTGCTCGGCAAAGTCAACGGTGCCGTCGGCAATTACAACGCCCACCTCGCCGCCTACCCGGATCTCGACTGGGAGGCCTTCGCCAAACGTTTTGTTGAATCGCTGGGCCTGGAATTCAATCCGTACACCATCCAGATCGAACCCCACGACGCGCTGGCCGAGGCGTT
>Ga0105090_10000087_pt1 | contig 36839 bp, 38 predicted proteins | sample PPLLak3March2015_FD_79110 | JGI IMG/M metagenome (GOLD analysis project Ga0105090, IMG submission 79110) | Freshwater sediment microbial communities from Prairie Pothole Lake near Jamestown, North Dakota, USA - PPLs Lake P7 Core (1) Depth... | ecosystem: Environmental > Aquatic > Freshwater >...
AGCCGATACCGATCCGTGCGGGGCACTACTTCCGCCAGGCACTGCTGATCACGCTGCTGAATCCGAAGGCCATCGTGTTCTACATGGCGTTTTTTCCGCTGTTCATCGATCCGGCGACGCAGCAGGGCGCGGTTACCTTCGCTGCCATGGCAGTCACGATCGCCGTGTTGACGCTGGCTTACTGCCTGACACTGGTCGGGTTTGCCCATGCGTTGACCGCGCAGGTCAAGGCGCATCATCGGGTGGCGCGGGCGCTCGAGCGCATGGCCGGCGTCGTGCTGGTGGCATTCGGCATCAGGCTCGTGCAATGAGCAGATGCCGGTTGTCGCTCGCGATTGCCGTCGCCCTGGTCGCCACCGCGACCGCCGGTGCGACCGAACCTCCGCTCGCCACGGTCGGCAGCGTCGATGTCGCCCGCTACGCCGGGCTCTGGTACGAGATTGCAAACTATCCGAATCGTTTCCAGAAGGTCTGCGTCCGCAACACGACAGCCGAGTACACCGTGCGGGACGACGGCAACGTGCGCGTCGTCAACCGCTGCGATACCGCCGACGGCACGTCGAACGTTGACGGGCTGGCGCGCCGAGTCGGCGGCAGCACCGACAAGCTGGAAGTCAGCTTTCTTCCCGCGGCGCTGCGCTGGTTGCCGATCGGATGGGGCGATTACTGGGTGATCGGGCTCGCGCCCGACTATCGCTACGCCGTGGTGGGCGAGCCCTCGCGCAAGTACCTGTGGGTTCTCTCGCGCACACCGACACTCTCGGCCGAGGATCGCCGCGCGATCGATGCTCTTCTGCGCGAGCGAGGCTATGACCCGGCTCTTCTCGTCGCCACCGCGCAGGATCCCCGCTAAGTGGCGCGCATCTTCTGCATCGCCAACCAGAAAGGCGGCGTTGGCAAGACGACGACCGCGGTCAACCTCGCCGCGGGCATCGCGGCGCACGGGCCGCGCGTCCTGCTCGTCGATCTCGATCCGCAGGGCAATGCCACGATGGGCAGCGGCATCGACAAGCGACTGCTCCCGGCGACCGTCTACCAGGTGCTGCTCGGCCTGAGCGATGTCGCGACTGCGCGGCAGCGGGCCGAGCACGGTGGCTACGATGTGCTGGGGGCCAACCGCGAACTCGCGGGCGCCGAAGTCGAACTGGTCGACCTGGATGACCGCGAGACGCGGCTAAAGCGCGCGCTCGCCGCGGTCGACGGCGAGTACGACTTCATCCTGATCGACTGCCCGCCGTCGCTCTCGCTGCTGACGCTCAACGGCCTGTGCGCGGCGCATGGCGTCATCATTCCGATGCAGTGTGAGTACTTCGCGCTTGAAGGACTCGCTGATCTCGTCAACACGATCAAGCGCGTTGCCGCGCACCTGAATCCGGACCTGACGATCATCGGCCTGCTGCGGGTGATGTTCGATCCGCGCATGACGCTGCAGCAGCAGGTCTCCGAGCAGCTGGTCGCCAAGTTCGGCGACAAGGTCTTTGCCACGATCATCCCGCGCAACGTGCGCCTGGCCGAGGCGCCGAGCTACGGCCTGCCCGGCGTCGCGTACGACCGCACCTCGAAGGGCGCGCAGGCCTACATCGCGTTCGGCGCCGAGATGATCGAACGCATACGCGCCCTCTGATGTGCGACCCGCGCGGCCTGCCTGCTTCCCTGCGATCAGCCGCCGATGCGGTGGGCGCGCGGCTCGAGGATGCCGGACTGAGCTCCTCGCAGCCACCGCAGCAGGCAATCTACGACGGCTGGCTGCTGCGCTACTCGCCGGGCAAGGCGAAGCGCGCGCGATCGGTCAACGCGATCGGTGCGGGGCGGTTGCCAATTGAGCGCAAGCTCGCGGAGGTCGAGGCGTTCTACCGGCGCGTTGCGCTGCCGTGCCTGTATCGCGTGACGCCGTTTTCCGAACCTGCAGCGCTCGACCGCGCGCTCGAGGGCGCGGGCTATATCGCCCAGGATGAGTCGCGCGTGATGCTGCTGGAACTGGCGGCACGGCCTGGCGTGAGCGTCCCTGCCATCGAGCCAGTGGCGACGGATGTGGTCGAGTTCGCGGGCATCGCCGGTGCGCTACGCGGTTCCACTGCCAGCGTGGTTGCGGCCGAAGGGCAACGCTTGGCGCATGTGGCGCTGCCGGCGCGTTACCTCGTGGTGTACGACGGCCCTGAACCCGTCGCCTGCGGCAGCCTCATCGTCGACGCCGAATGCGCCGGTGTATTCAATATGGTGACGTCCGCCGAGCGGCGCGGCCGTGGCTATGCCACCGCGATCGTGCAGGCCTTGCTGAGTCAGGCCATCGCCGCAGGCGCGCGCTACGCCTACCTGCAGGTCGACGCCGCGAACGCGCCGGCCCGTCACATTTACGAACGGTTCGGGTTTCGCGACCGGTATGCGTACTGGTATCGCGCGGCTCCTGCCAGCGAAGGAAAGACGCCATGATCAAACGGCCCAAGGGCCTGGGACGGGGCCTCGACGCGCTCCTCGGCGGCGAGCCGCCTCCTCCGGCGGCGGCCTCCGCGCCCGCGACGCTCCCGGTCGCGCGCCTGCGTCCCGGCAAGTACCAGCCGCGCACCCGCATGGACCCGCAGGCGCTGGCGGAACTCGCCGACTCGATCAAGGCGCAAGGCATCATGCAGCCGATCCTCGTGCGGCCGGTCGACGGCGGCCAGTACGAGATCATCGCGGGCGAACGGCGCTACCGCGCCGCGCAGCTGGCCGGGCTCGACGAAGTGCCGGTGCTGGTGAAGCCGGTGCCAGACACCGCCGCGCTTGCCATGGCGCTGATCGAGAACATCCAGCGCGAGGACCTCAACCCGCTCGAGGAAGCGCAGGGCGTGCAGCGGCTGATCCGCGAGTTCGACTTCACGCACGAGCAGGCCGCACAGGCGATCGGACGTTCGCGCAGCGCCACGTCCAATCTGCTGCGCCTGCTGAACCTGGCATCGCCCGTGCAGGAGATGCTGCTCGGCGGGCAGCTGGACATGGGTCACGCACGGGCGCTGCTGGCGGTCGAGGCCGCCGTGCAGATCCAGCTCGCGCATCGCATCACCGCGCGCGGCCTGTCGGTGCGCGAGGCCGAGGCGCTGGTCGCGCGGCACGGACGGCCACCGGCCGCCGCCGCGGGCAAGCCCGCCCGCGATCGCGACCTGGTGCGGCTGGAGGAAGAACTCGCGGACGCGCTCGGTGCCAGTGTGCGCCTGGAGGTCAACGCCAAGGGGCGCGGGAAGCTGGTCATCGCGTTCTCCAGCCTTGATCAGCTCGACGGCATCGTGGCCCGGCTACGTAGCCGCTAAAGCACGGGACCCGCTTGCGCGGCGCAACACAAATTTGACCCGGGGTTGCGCCACCTCGTAGAATCTCGCGGTTTTGGCGAAAACGGACTCAAGATCCCGCCGCAGGGCGCTCGGAGCGTTTCCATGTTCCGGATCGTCCTGCTGCAGATACTCACAACCGCCGTCGTTTCGCTGCTGAGCGCGCTCATCGGAGGAGCGCCGGCGGCGATCTCCGCGCTGTTGGGGGGAGCCGCCTGCTTCATACCGAACGGTTTGTTCGCGCTGAAGCTGGCCGCCGCGGCCCGCCGGCCCCAAGGGACCGATGCGGCCGTGTTCTTGATCGGCGAATTCGTCAAGGTCGTCTCGACGATCGCGCTGCTGGCGCTGGTCGTCGCGACCTACAAGAACCTGGTGTGGCTGGCGATGCTGGTGTCCATCATCGCCGTGCTGAAGAGCTACGTACTGGCGCTGCTGATCAAATAAGGACGACTTCCCCATGGCTGCCACCGGCCAGGCTCCCACCGCCACCGAATACATCGTCCATCACCTGACGCACCTGACGTCGACGGGCGAGAAGCAGAAGTTCATCGTCGACTTTTCGGTCTTCAACGTCGACACGATCTTCTTTTCGGTGCTGGTGCTCTGTAGCGTGCTGCTCGTGCTGTGGCTGGTGGCGCGCAAGGTGACCTCCGGCGTCCCGGGCCGCTTCCAGGCCGCGGTCGAATCGCTGGTCGAGCTGGTCGAGGAGCAGAGCAAGTCGATCGTCCACGGTGACCGCACGTTCATCGCGCCGTTGGCGCTGACGGTGTTCCTGTGGATCGTGATGATGAACGCGATCGACCTGATCCCGGTGGAACTGTTCCCATGGATCGCGCACAACGTGTTCCACATCGAATACCTGCGCCCGCTGCCGACCGCGGACCTGAACGGCACGCTCGGCATGGCACTCGGCGTGCTGACGCTGATGATCTACTACGGCGTCAAGATCAAGGGTTTCGGCGGCTGGGTGCATGAACTCTTCACGGCGCCCTTCGGCTCCCACCCGGTGCTGTGGCCGTTCAACTTCCTGCTCAACCTGATCGAGTACGCCGCCAAGACCGTTTCGCTCGGCATGCGACTGTTCGGCAACATGTACGCCGGCGAGCTGCTGTTCTTCCTGATTGCGCTGCTCGGCGGCTACGCCGCCCTGAATGCCACCGGGATCATGCTGACGATCGGCCACGTGCTGGCCGGCACTGCGTGGCTGCTGTTCCACATCCTGATTGTCCTGCTGCAGGCGTTCATCTTCATGATGCTGACGCTGGTTTACATCGGGCAGGCGCACGAAGGCCATTGATTCACCCATAACCGCCATCATCTTTTGCACTGAGGAGTAGTTGAAATGACGAACGTCGCATTCGTTGCCCTGGCCACCGGCCTGATCATCGGCCTGGGCGCCATCGGTGCCTGCATCGGCATCGGCATCATGGGCGGCAAGTACATCGAGGCCGCGGCGCGCCAGCCCGAGTTGATGAACACGCTGCAAACCAAGATGTTCCTGCTGGCGGGCCTGATCGATGCCGCGTTCCTGATCGGCGTCGGTATCGCGATGATGTTCGCGTTCGCGAATCCGTTCGCCGGCTGACGCCGGGCGAACGCCTCCGAACGATCAACCTCAGCTGCGGGCCCGGCGCCAAGCGTCGGGCCGGCACATTCCGGGTTTCTTATGAACATCAACGCCACGCTGTTCGTCCAGCTGGTGGTCTTCTTCATCGGGGCATGGGTCACGATGAAGTTCATCTGGCCACCTCTGATCAAGGCGCTTGACGAGCGCCGCAAGAAGATTGCCGACGGCCTGGCGGCCGCCGACCGCGGCAACCGCAGCCTCGACGACGCGCAGAAGAAGATCGCGCAGCTCGATGCCGAAGCGCGTGCCCGTGCCCAGGCCCTGATCGCGGAAACCGAGAAGCGCGCCCAGGCGCTGATCGAGGAGGCCAAGGGGCAGGCCAAAGTCGAAGGTGATCGCCTGATCGCTTCGGCCAAGGCCGAAGCGCAGCAGGAAGTGGTGCGCGCCAAGGACTCGCTGCGCGACCAGGTGGCGGTGCTTGCCATCGCGGGCGCCGAGCAAATCCTGCGCCGCGAAGTCAATCCACAGGTCCACGCCGACCTGCTGTCGCAGCTCAAGGCGAAGCTCTAGCCATGGCCGAACTGTCGACCGTTGCCCGTCCGTACGCGGAGGCCCTGTTCTCGGTCGCACAAGGCTCCGGCACGTCGCTGGATGCCTGGCTCACCTCGACCGACGAACTGGCGAACCTGATGGCTCATCCGCAGGTGGCGGAAGTCGTTGCGGACCCCAATCTCGACCACGCGCAGGTGCTTGGTCTGCTGACCGGCATGCTCAAGACGCCGCTGCCCGAAACGGGCGGCAACTTCCTCAAGCTGCTGATCGAGAACCAGCGCCTCGCGGTGCTGCCCGAGGTCGCGGTGCAGTTCCGGCGCCTGAAGAACTCGGCCGAAGGCGTGGCCGATTGCCTGATCGAAACGGCGTTCCCGCTCAGCGATGCGCAGGTGGCCGAGCTGGTGACGTCATTGGCCGCGAAGTTCGGCCGCAGGCTCAAGCCGGAAGTCCGCGTGAACGCGGAGCTGATCGGCGGCGTGCGCGCCACGGTTGGCGACCAGGTCCTCGACGGCTCGGTCCGTGCGCGGCTCACAGACATGCAGACAGCGCTTACTGCCTAAGCGGCGCCTGAAATTTTTCGGAGTTGAAAGATGCAACTCAATCCCAGTGAAATCAGCGAACTGCTGAAGTCCCGCATCAAGGGCCTCGGCGTCTCGACCGAACTGCGCACGCAGGGCACGGTCGTCACGGTGACCGACGGCATCTGCCGCATCCACGGCCTGTCGGACGTGATGCAGGGCGAGATGCTCGAATTTCCGAATAACACCTTCGGCCTGGCGCTGAACCTCGAGCGCGACTCGGTCGGCTCGGTCGTGCTCGGCGACTACGAGCACATCCGCGAGGGCGACACGGTCAAGGCGACCGGCCGCATCCTCGAGGTGCCGGTGGGCCCGGAGCTGATCGGGCGCGTCGTCAACTCGCTCGGCCAGCCGATCGACGGCAAGGGTCCGATCAACGCGAAGATGACCGACGTCATCGAGAAGGTCGCCCCGGGCGTGATCGAGCGCCAGTCGGTGTCACAGCCGGTGCAGACGGGCCTGAAAGCCATCGACTCGATGGTGCCGATCGGCCGCGGCCAGCGGGAACTCATCATCGGCGACCGCCAGACCGGCAAGACGGCGGTGGCGGTCGACACGATCATCAACCAGAAGGGCAAGGACCTGATCTGCGTGTATGTCGCGATCGGCCAGAAGGCCTCGAATATCGCCAACGTGCTGCGCAAGCTCGAAGAGTTCGGCGCGATGGAATACACGATCATCGTGGCCGCCACGGCGTCGGAATCGGCGGCGATGCAGTACATCGCGCCGTATTCGGGCTGCACGATGGGCGAGTACTTCCGCGACCGCGGACAGGACGCGCTGATCATCTATGACGACCTGACCAAGCAGGCGTGGGCGTATCGCCAGGTCTCGCTGCTGCTGCGCCGTCCGCCCGGCCGCGAGGCGTATCCGGGCGACGTGTTCTACCTGCACTCGCGCCTGCTCGAGCGCGCCGCGCGCGTCAACGCGGATTACGTCGAGAAGTTCACCAAGGGTGCGGTCAAGGGCAAGACCGGTTCGCTGACGGCGCTGCCGATCATCGAGACGCAGGCCGGCGACGTCACGGCGTTCGTGCCGACCAACGTCATCTCGATCACCGACGGCCAGATCTTCCTCGAGACCGACCTCTTCAACGCCGGCATCCGCCCCGCCATCAACCCCGGCATCTCGGTGTCGCGCGTCGGCGGCGCTGCCCAGACCAAGGTCATCAAGAAGCTCGGCGGCGGCGTGCGTCTTGCGCTCGCGCAGTACCGCGAGCTCGCTGCATTCGCGCAGTTTGCGTCCGACCTCGACGAGGCGACCCGCAATCAGCTCGAGCGTGGCCGCCGCGTCACCGAGCTGATGAAGCAGCCGCAGTACCAGCCACTGCAGGTCTGGGAAATGGCCGTCACGCTGTTTGCCGTGAGCGCCGGTGCCTTCGACAGTATCGACATCAAGGACTGCCTGACGGCTGAAAAGGCCCTGCGCGAGTACGTGAAGACCAAGCACGCCGCGATGGTCGACCGCATCGAAAGCACGAAGGACCTGTCGAAGGACGACGAGGCCGAGCTGACGAAGGCGATCGAGGCATACAAGAAATCGGCCGGGTATTGACCTGTAGTTGAACTGCGATTGAGCGCCGGGCCGCTCCCAAGCTCAATCGCCTAACTGGATTCGACGGGATGCACGTGCGAGCGAAGCGAGCGTACATCCCGTCGACTGAATGAGATGGCAGGTACCAAAGAGATCCGCCTGAAGATCAAGAGCGTGCAGAACACGCGCAAGATCACCAAGGCGATGGAAATGGTCGCGGCCTCCAAGATGCGCAAGGCGCAGGATCGGATGCGCCAGTTCCGGCCGTATGGCGACAAGATCCGCAACATCGTCGCGCACCTGGCGATGGCGAACCCGGAGTACCGGCCGCCGGCCCTGCAGAAGCGCGACGCGATCAAGAGTGTTGGCATCATCCTGGTGACCACCGACAAGGGCCTGTGCGGGGGCTTGAACACCAACATCCAGCGCGCGGTGCTGCAGCGGATCAAGGAACTCGACGCGCAGGGCGTCAAGGTGCATACGACCGCGATCGGCAACCGAGGCTTCGGCTTCCTGCAGCGGCTCAACGCCAGCATCGTCTCGCACTACGTGCAGATCGGCGACCGCCCGCACATGGAAAAGCTGATCGGGCCGGTCAAGGCGTTGATCGACATGTATGCGGATGGCCGCATCGACGCCGTGTACGTCGCGTTCTCGCGCTTCGTCAACACGATGAAGCAGGAGCCGGTCATCGAGCAGCTGCTGCCGCTGTCGGCGGAGAGCCTGCTGCAGAGCGAGGAAGAGAAGCGCGCGTACTCGTGGGACTACATCTACGAACCCGATGCGCCCGCCGTCATCGACGCGCTGCTGGTCCGGTATGCCGAGTCACTTATCTATCAGGCGGTCGCCGAGAACATGGCGTCCGAGCAGAGCGCGCGCATGGTCGCGATGAAGGCAGCGTCGGACAACGCGAAGAAGCTGATCGAGGAACTGCAGCTCATCTATAACAAGACGCGCCAGGCCGGCATCACCAAAGAGATTTCAGAGATCGTCGGCGGCGCGGCCGCGGTGTCGTGATCGCAACCGAATTGAAGAGCAGAACTGAGGAAATCCTATGAGCACCGGAGCCACCGGAACCATCGTTCAGTGCATTGGCGCAGTCGTGGACATCGAGTTCCCGCGCGACAACATGCCGGAGATCTACGACGCGCTCGTTCTCGAGGCGGATCCGACCAACACGCTGGTCGAGCAGGGGCTGACATTCGAGGTGCAGCAGCAGCTCGGCGACGGCATCGTGCGCACGATCGCGATGGGATCGTCCGACGGCCTGCGGCGTGGCATGAAGGCGAAGAACACCGGTGCCGGCATCACGGTACCGGTCGGCCCCGGAACACTCGGTCGCATCATGGACGTGCTCGGCCGGCCGATCGATGACGCAGGCCCGATCAAGTCGGACCAGAAGCGCGCGATCCACCAGCCGGCGCCGAAGTTCGACGAACTCTCGCCGTCGGTCGAGTTGCTCGAGACCGGCATCAAGGTCGTCGATCTGATCTGCCCGTTCGCCAAGGGCGGCAAGATCGGTCTGTTCGGTGGCGCCGGCGTCGGCAAGACCGTGACGATGATGGAACTGATCAACAACATCGCGAAGCAGTACGGCGGCTACTCGGTGTTCGCCGGCGTCGGCGAGCGCACGCGCGAGGGCAACGACTTCTATCACGAGATGAAGGACAGTAACGTCCTCGACAAGGTCGCGATGGTGTTCGGGCAGATGAACGAGCCCCCGGGCAACCGCCTGCGCGTCGGTCTGACCGGACTGTCGATGGCCGAGGCCTTCCGCGACGAAGGCAAGGACATCCTGCTCTTCATCGACAACATCTACCGCTACACGCTGGCCGGCACCGAAGTGTCGGCGCTGCTCGGGCGGATGCCGTCGGCGGTGGGTTACCAGCCCACGCTGGCCGAGGAGATGGGGAAGCTCCAGGAGCGCATTACGTCGACCAAGACCGGCTCGATCACGTCGATCCAGGCCGTGTACGTGCCGGCGGACGACCTGACCGATCCGTCGCCCGCGACGACGTTCGGCCACCTCGACGCCACCGTCGTGCTGAGCCGCGAAATCGCATCGCTCGGCATCTATCCGTCGGTCGACCCGCTCGACTCGACCTCGCGTCAGATCGACCCCAACGTTGTCGGCGAAGACCACTACACGACGACGCGTCGCGTGCAGGCTACGCTGCAGCGCTACAAGGAACTGCGCGACATCATCGCGATCCTGGGCATGGACGAACTGTCGCCCGAGGACAAGCTCGCGGTGTCGCGTGCGCGCAAGATCCAGCGCTTCCTGTCGCAGCCGTTCCACGTGGCCGAGGTGTTTACCGGCTCGCCCGGCAAGCACGTGCCGCTGAAGGAGACGATCCGCGGCTTCAAGATGATCGTCGACGGCGAGTGCGACGCCTTCCCGGAGCAGGCCTTCTACATGGTCGGCACCATCGACGAGGCGCGCGAGAAGTTCGAGAAGATGCGCAAGGAAGAGGAAGCCAAGAAGGTCGCCGCCTAAGCGCGGTTGTCCTGAGGAGCCATCATGGCCACAACCATTCGGGTCGACGTCGTCAGTGCGGAGGAGTCGATCTTCGCCGGCGAGGCGGAGTTCGTCGCACTCCCGGGCGAAGCCGGCGAACTCGGCATCTACCCGCGTCACACGCCGCTGATCACGCGCATCAAGCCGGGCGTGGTCCGCATCAAGGTGCCGGGCAAGACCGAGGACGAGCAGATCTTCGTTGCCGGCGGCATTCTTGAAGTGCAGCCGCACGTGGTGACGGTGCTGGCCGACACGGCGATCCGCGGCAAGGATCTTGACGAGGCCAAGGCGCGCGAGGCGCTGCAGCGGGCCGAGGACGCGCGCCGCAACGCCAACAGCGACATGGAGATCGCCAAGGCCGAAGCCGAACTATCATCGATGGCGGCCCAGATTGCGGCGATCCGCAAGATTCGCGGCAAGTAAGCCGGTCTAGCGCAAATCGGGGGCAGCCAAGGCTGCCCCCTTTTCATTTTTCTGCCGAAATATCGGCCTGGAGGTTCGAATGTTCAACGGCAGAGTCCTCGTCGCTACCGATGGCTCGCCTTTGTCGGAGCGGGCGGTGAAGATCGCGGCTGAACTGGCACGGAACGTGGGGGCGAACCTGACCGCGGTGACGGTCGCTGCACCGTATCCGTACAGCGCGCTGGGCGAATCAAGCGCCATCGCCGGTGCCGACTACCAGGCGACCGTCGGCGCCGAGGCCAGCGCCCGCCTGGCGCGTGCCAGCGAGATCGCCCGCAGCGTCGGCGCCGAGTGCGCGACGTCGCTACAGGAATCGGCCGATGTGTTCCGCGGCATCCTGGCCGCGGCCGAGCAGGTGAGCGCCGGGCTGATCGTCATGGCATCGCACGGACGCCGCGGCCTGTCGGCCGTCGTACTCGGCTCCGAAACCCAGCGCCTGCTGTCCCATACGGAGTTGCCGGTACTGATCGTCCGCTGAAGGAGGAATCGATGACCCAGGATTCGCAAGCGCAGCTTTCGCGTGTTGGCCGCTTCGGATCGGCATTGATGGCGTCGCTCGCGGTTTTTGTCAGCGGTTGCGGTACGCCGCCGCCCGCACCGCCGGCGGTGCCAGGCGCCGCGCCGGTTTCGGACTCGCGGCCGACGGCGCCCCCGGCGCCGGCCGCCAAGTCCGGCAGTGCAGGTCCCAAGCTCGCCCCGCGCGACCCGGCCCTCGAGGCCTGGAAGGTCGCTGCGGCGCAGAAGATCCACGCGGTCAACCAGAAGCAGGTCTTCGAAGGCCGGCCGCACCACCTGCTGAAAGCGGTCATCGTCGTCGAGGCGACCGTGGACCGTTCTGGCAACGTGGTCGGCTCCCGGGTCACGCGGTCCAACGGTTACAAGGACCTCGACCGGATGGCGCTGAACTCGCTCAAGGGCGCCTCTCCGCTGCCTTCGCCGCCGGCTTCGCTGGTGCCGCGCGGGACACTGGCGTACTCGGAAACCTGGCTGGTCCAGAACGACGGGCGTTTCCAGGTCCGTACGCTGGCCCTGCCACAGGACTGAGCGAAACCCGAGAAATCCGCTCGGGATTTCGTGTCAACCGGCGGGGGAACGGAGCGTTATTGGCTGCTGAGCCCAAGGGCCGACGTTCGGCCGGCGATCGCTCAAATTACTTAACCGTTCCAGGAACCTGAAACCATGAAGAAACTGCTTGCTGCCATGATCGCCGCCTCCTTCGCTTGCGGTGTTGCGTACGCTGCCGACGCTGCCAAAGATGCGAAGAAGCCGACCGCCGAAGAGTGCAAGAAGGCCGCCGATGCCAAGAAGGAACTGGCCGGCTGCGAAAAGGCCAAGAAGTAAATTCTCGGCTTCTGCAGTACGAAGGGCAGGCCTTGCGCCTGCCCTTTTCATTTCCGCTGCGCGCTCAGCCGCCGCACGATCTCGCAAGCCGACTCGGACGTCGCCGCAAAGAAGCGCTTCTCGCGACTGGCGTCGCCTGTCTCGAGCGTCACGGCACGCTGCGGCAGCCCCAGTTTCTCGCTCAGCAGTTCAATCAAGGCGAGGTTGGCGCGTCCGTCCAGCGGCGGCGCGTTGACCGCTATTTTCAGCCGCCCGCCGTGCTCGCCGACGATCGCCGTGCGGCGCGCGCCGGGCTGAGCGCGGACCTCCAGTACGAAACCACCGGTGCGAGGCCGCAGCCAGGTCGGCAAGTCGCTCGTGCGAGAATCGCCGCCCTGCACCTTTGCGTCCTGCATCCTCTCCGTGCGACCCACCAACGACACCCTGCTGCGCGCCCTGCTGCGCGAGCCAACCGAGTACACGCCGGTCTGGCTGATGCGTCAAGCCGGCCGTTACATGGCCGAGTACAACGCCACGCGCAAGCGCGCTGGCAGCTTTCTGAACCTGGCGAAGTCACCCGCGCTCGCGACCGAGGTCACGCTGCAGCCGGTCGACCGCTTCCCGCTCGACGCAGCGATCCTCTTTTCCGACATCCTGACCGTGCCCGATGCGATGGGCCTTGGGCTTTACTTCGCCGAGGGCGAAGGGCCGAAGTTCGAGCGCCCGGTGCGCACGGAGGATGACGTCGCACGGCTAGCTGCGCCCGATCCGGAGCAGGAGCTGCGTTACGTGACCGACGCCGTGCGGCAGATCCGCGGTGCACTCGCAAACCGGATTCCGCTGATCGGCTTTTCCGGCAGCCCGTTCACGCTCGCCTGCTACATGGTGGAGGGCGGCGGCTCGGATGACTTCCGGCAGATCAAGACGATGCTTTATGCGCGTCCGGACCTGCTGCATCGGATCCTGCAGGTCAACGCGCGCGCGGTGGCGGATTACCTGAACGCCCAGATCGCCGCGGGCGCGCAGGCCGTGATGATCTTCGACACCTGGGGCGGCGCGCTGGCCGACGGCGCGTATCAGGAGTTCTCGCTGGCCTACATGCGCGAGGTCGTCGCGCAGCTCACGCGTCAGAACGAAGGCGAGCGCGTGCCCTGCATCGTGTTCACGAAGGGCGGCGGGCTGTGGCTCGAACAGATCGCCGCGATCGGCTGTGACGCGGTCGGGCTGGACTGGACCGTGAACCTGGGTGACGCGCGGCGGCGCATCGACGACCGTTGCGCGCTCCAGGGCAACCTCGATCCGATGGCGCTCTTCGCGCCGCCGGAGCGGATCCGGGCTGAGGCCCAACGCGTCCTCGATGCATTCGGTCCTCCACGACGCAGTGACGGCCGCCACGGGGGACATGTCTTCAACCTCGGCCACGGAATCTCGCAGTTCACTCCGCCCGAAGCGGTGCAGACGCTGGTCGACGCAGTGCACCAATACAGTCGAAAATTGAGAACCTGAGACAGTTGGCATTCTTGCCAAAAATTGACAGCGTCACTTGACTTATTCACAAAATGGCGCTCAGCCAGATTTCATGCGGGTTTGCAGGCGGTTGTGCCTCCGCAGCCCCGATCTGGTTGTGTAACTCATTGATTTACAAGCATCTTGACAAACACGTGACAGGCGCCGCAGCGAGCGGAGCCCAATTCCTGCGCGGGTTTGCGAGGCCTTCCCACTGATTTTCCACAAAGTTATCCACAGGCCCAAGGCGCCCGGGATGCGGGTCCTTAGAAATCAGCGGGTTAGCGGCTCAAGTTGATCCTTTAGCTCAGAAGGCGGATGTGGGGGGCAAACGGTTCCTGCAAGTCCTGCTCGACGTCCCCTTCGAAGGGGCGCTGGACTACGACGGCGGCGCCGAAGCGCTGACACTCGCGGCCGGTGTCATCGGTCTGCGCTGCGTCGTACCTCTGGGTCGACGGAAACTCGTCGGCCTCGTCGTCGGTGCGGCTGAGCACAGCGCTCTGGACGAGGCGCGCATCAAGCCCGTCTCGCAGGTGCTCGCAGACATCGAGCCGCTGAATGCACACTGGTTCGCGCTCACGCGCTTTGCTGCGGATTACTACCAGCATCCCTGGGGCGAGGTCGCGCTGCCAGCCTTGCCGCCGGCGCTGCGCCAGCTGCCTGGGCCGCGCTATGCGAGCACGCTGAATCGCCTGCGCAAGCTGCCAGCGCTGACCGCGCGCGAGGGAACGCCGAGCGGTGCGCGCGTCGCGCTGAACTCCGAGCAGGCCGCTTGTGTCGAGCAGCTGGCGGCGGACGCGGGGTTCGTGCCGACACTGCTGTTCGGCGTGACCGGCAGCGGCAAGACCGAGGTCTACCTGTCGGCGATCGAACGTCGGCTCGATGCCGACCCGCACGCGCAGGCGCTGCTACTCGTGCCGGAGATCAACCTGACGCCGCAGCTGGAGGCCCAGGTACGTGCGCGCTTTCCGGCGTTCGGAGTCGTGGCGTTGCACAGCGGGCTGGCGGCCGGGCAGCGCGCATCGGCGTGGCTGGCCGCCCACGAAGGGCGGGCGCGGGTCGTCGTCGGCACGCGACTGGCGGTGTTCGCGTCGCTGCCGCGGCTGGCGCTCGTCGTCGTCGACGAGGAGCACGACCCTTCGTACAAGGCCGGCGAGGGCGTGCGCTATTCGGCGCGTGATCTGGCGGTGAAGCGGGCGCAGATGCTGGGCATCCCGGTGGTGCTCGGGTCGGCCACGCCGTCGATCGAGACCTGGGCCCACGCGCGCTCGGGGCGCTATCGACTCCTCACGCTGCGCCAGCGTGCGACGACGGAGTCATGGATTGCGCCGACGATCGAGCTGGTGGATCCCGGCGCCGCGGTCGACGCCTCGGGCATCGCACCGCCGATCCAGCAGGCGCTCGCGGCGACGCTGCAGCAGCGCGAGCAATCGCTGGTGTTCCTCAACCGTCGCGGCTACGCGCCGGTCGTTGCCTGCGAGGCGTGCGGCTGGCTGTCGAACTGCCCGCATTGCGCGGCCTTCGCTGTCTTCCACAAGCCCGACCGCACCCTGCGCTGCCATCACTGCGGCTGGAGCGCCACCGTGCCACGGGCCTGTCCAACTTGCGGCAACACCGCGCTGCGCGGCGTCGGGCGAGGCACTCAGCGCATCGAGGAAGCGGTGCAGCAGTTGCTGCCGGGCGCGCGCGTGCTGCGCATCGACCGCGACTCGACGCGGCGCAAGGATGCCGCCGCCGATGCCTTCGACGCCGTCCACCGCGGCGATGTCGACGTCCTGGTCGGCACACAGATGGTCGCCAAGGGTCACGACTTTCAGAACGTCGCGCTGGTCGTTGTGCTGAACGCGGACAGCCAGCTCGCCTCGCATGATTTCCGTGCATCAGAACGTTTGTTCGCGACTCTCGTGCAGGTCATCGGCCGGGCCGGACGCAGCGGCCGCGCCAGCCGGGCACTGCTGCAGACCCGCTATCCGCAGCATCCGTTGTTCGCCGCGCTGGTGCGGCAGGACTACGCCGCTTTTGCCGACACACTGCTGGCCCAGCGCGAACGCGCCGGCATGCCCCCGGCCACCCATCAGGCGCTGCTGACGGCCGAGGCGTCGACCCTGGAGGCGGCGATCGACTTTCTCCGGCTGGCCGTCGAGCGGGCGGGGGCGCCAACGGGGGTGACGCTCTACGATCCGGTGCCGATGGCGATGGTGCGCCGCGCGGGCATCGAGCGCGCTCAACTGCTGGTCGAGGCCGCGCGGCGCGGGCCGCTGCAGACATTCCTGCGGGCATGGCTGCAGGACCTGCGCGCGCAGAAGTCGCGCATCAGGTGGCAGATCGAGGTCGACCCCGCCGAAATCTGAGGCCGGTCGGAATAAGGCACTGCACGGACGTGTTAGCAGTGGTGTTCAACCCCCAGGAGTCTTCCATGCGCAAGATCCTCGCCGCCCTCGTCGCCGCCGCCTTCGTCCTGGCCGGCTGCTCCACCATGTACGGCGCGCCGCCGCCCCCCACGAAAGTCATGGATGGCGTGCTGACCAATGTTTCCGGCATGGCGCTGTACACCTTCGACAAGGACGCAGCGGGCAGCGGCAAGAGCGAATGCAACGGTCCATGCGCGACCAACTGGCCGCCACTGCTGGCGGCCGCGGATGCCAAGGCGAGCGGCGACTACTCGATCATCACGCGCAACGACGGCGCGAAGCAGTGGGCCTACAAGGGCAAGCCGCTTTATCTCTGGATCAAGGACACCAAGCCGGGTGACCGTACAGGTGACGGATTCAACAACGTCTGGCGGGTGGCACGGTCCTGACCGATGGCGGTCGCGGGCTTCAGCGCGGCGGACGCGGAACGCTGGATTCCGCGACTGCGGCGCTACGCGCTCGCGCTCACTGGCAATCGCGAAGCTGCCGACGACCTGACCCAGGACACGCTCGAGCGCGCCTGGCGCAAACGCGCTTTGTGGCAGCCCGGCACGGACCTGCGGGCCTGGCTGTTCACCGTCATGCACAACGTTTACGTCAACGGAGTGCGCTCGGCGCGGGCGACGGAATCCCTGGATGAAGACGGCCCGACAGCGGACGCGGTCCACGCCCTGCCGGCAGTGTCGGCTGCCGACGGCGATGTCGTGCTGTGCGAACTGCGCGCGGCGCTGGCGCTGCTCGTGCCCGAGCAGCGCGAGGTTGTGCTGCTGGTCGGGCTCGAACAGATGAGTTACGCCGAAGCCGCCGCGGTGCTGGAGGTGCCGATCGGTACCGTCATGTCGCGCCTGGCGCGCGGACGTGAGCGATTGCGTGAGCTGCTGGACGTCGGGGCTCGAGCCCCGGCCGCCACGCTGCGACGAGTGAAATAGCGACGATGAAAGAAGAGCAACTCCACGCCTATGTCGACGGCGCCGCGACGGAAGAGGAGCGGCGCGTGGTCGAAGCCGCGGCGGCGCGCGATCCCGCACTGGCCGCACGCTTGCGGGCCTATGAGCAGCAGAACCGGGCGCTGCACGCCGCCTTCGACGGCGTGCTGGACGAACCGCACTCTCTTTCGGTCCCGATGGTCACGGCGTGGGGCTGGAGCCGGTGGGGAGGCATGGCCGCGACGCTGCTGCTCGGTGTGGCCTGCGGTTTCATCGCACGTGGTTGGATGGTGGGGCCCGGGTCCGCGCCGGTGATCGCGCGCGAAGTGGTCCTGGCGCACGCGGCCTATGTGCCGGAGGTGCGCCATCCGGTCGAAGTCACGGCCTCCGAGGAGCAGCACCTCGTGGCGTGGCTCTCGAAGCGGCTGTCGACGCCGATTCGGGCACCCTCGTTGGTAGGGGCCGGCTACCAGTTGCTGGGCGGTCGCCTGCTGCCGCCGACCCAGCCGAGCGATCCCGCGCCAATGGCGCTGCTGATGTACGAGAACGCGCAGGGGCAGCGCCTGTCGTTGCTCGTCAAGCGCGAATCGACCAATACCGAGACCGCATTCCGCTTCAGCGAGGACGGCGCAACGCGCGTGTTCTACTGGATCGATGGCCCGCTGGGCTATGCGTTGACGGGAGATCTGCCGAAGGACGAACTGCAGTCGGTGGCGCGCCTCGTGTATCGGCAGTTGAACCCCTGATTGCCCCACGCGCCTGCGGGGCCGCGGGCAAGAAAACGGGCGCCGTGGCGCCCGTTTTCCAAACCAAGCGCGCGGTATCGAGGGCTACTTCGCCGCCGCCAGCATGTATTCGACCGCGGCGCGCAACTCGGCGTCGGTCGCTCCCGCCACCGCCCCCTTGGGGGGCATCGCGCCCTTGCCCTTCATAACCGACGCCACCAGGGCGTCGAGGCCAAGTTTGCTGCGCGCAGCCCACGCAGCCTTGTCACCGAGCTTCGGCGCCCCGGCAACCCCTGCCGCGTGGCAGGCATTGCAGCCCATCGCGTAGACCTTCGCGCCGTCGGGCTTGGTCGCAGCCGGTGCGGCGGCAGCCACCGCCACCGCCGGTGCAGCCGCCGCGGGCGCTCCCGTGGAGTGGCTGAACATGTACTGCACGGCCGACTTGAGCTCGGCGTCGGTCAGATCCGACATACCGCCGCGCGACGGCATGCTGCCGTGGCCCTTGATGGCTGCGGCGACGGCCGCATCGATGCCGGTCGAGGCGCGCTTGGTCCACGCCGCGCGGTCGCCGATCTTCGGTGCGCCGTTCAGTCCGGCGGTGTGGCAGTTGCCGCACGATTGCTGGACGATCTGCTCGCCGGTGCGTGCGGCGGCCTTCGCAGTCGTAGCGGCCGCGGGCGCCTCGGGCTCCTTGAACTTCGCACCCGACTGGTTTGCCATGTAGACGACGCCGCGCGCCACCTCGATCGGGTCGAGGCTGGCATTGCCGCCCTTGGCCGGCATGCCCTTGAAGCCTTCGACCGCGTGCTTGACCAGCGTGTCGTAGCCCTGCTTCAACCGCGGCGCCCACGCGGCGCTGTCGCCGGTCTTGGGCGCGCCCGCGACGCCACCGGTATGACAGGCGCCACACGCCAGCTTGTAGACGGCCTCCCCGCCCTGCAGGACCTTGGGTCCGGCCGGAGCGCCCGCAAACGCCACCGTGCCGACCGGGCGCAGCCTTTCGTTGATCGCCTCGGGCGTCATCGCTTCCGAGCCCGCGCCGCCCACCTTCTGCCCGACGACGAACGTCACGAGCAGGATGATCAGGATCACCGGAACGACGAACGCCAGGATGACCACTGTGATCAGTTGGCGCGGGGTCTTGATCGGCGAAGAGTGTTGGTCGCTCGACATAGGGCTCCTGACGGCGTGGGGCGGATCGGGGTAGTTGGCAGCGCGGAAATCGTCTGCGGCAGAGCGAAAATCGTCCGCATTGGCAAGCGCGAAAGTATAGCGTGCAGGCCTGCTGCGACCCGACACCTGCCTCGCGGGTGGTTGCGCATCCGGAGCGACTTCGGGCGAAACCCGTTACCATCCTGCCTTCGCTCGCGTCCGGAAGCGCACACAAGCCATGCGCTTCCCATTCAGCACTAACGACGCGCGCGTTCGCACCACAGGCACGCGCCTGTAGCTCAGTGGATAGAGTACTGGCCTCCGAAGCCAGGGGTCGTGGGTTCGAGTCCCGCCAGGCGCGCCAACTGCTTTTCGCTCGACCTTCCGTGTTGTGCGTGGTCGCCTTGCGCGCCTAGCTCCGCTGTTCCCTCGAGCGCGACCGGCGTATCGACTGGCGCGCAGTTGACCTACCGCAACGTGAAGTGCTGGCTGCCGCCCCAACAAGCCGTGCCAGCGACGAGATTGAGAGCAACGGGTTCTCCTCACCGGGTGGATTGGGTTTGAGCGCGGCGGCCGGGAGGCCCTGCCCGCTGCTTCCGCCTCCCCGATAGGCAAGCCAATGACCAACGTGCTCCGCCCCGCTGCCCTGGCGTTGTTTGCGTTGCTGTGCGCCTGCAGCCATCCGCGCTACTACGTCTCCGCCGAGCAGGCCTTGACGACTGAAGGCCACTTCGCCTCGCAGGGGCACTTCGCGGTCTACTACCCGAGCGAGATTGCGCTCGACTTTCCCGGCTACGTGGTCGGGATCGAACTGAGCGAAAGAACCGCCCAACTGCGGGAAGGCGACCTAGTGGTGACGGTACCCCCCAAGTCCGGTTCGACGACCGCGCGCCTGGCCATTGAACTGCGCGATGGCCTGCCGCAGCCCGACGCGGTCACGCCGAGCAGCTGGGGCCGGGGTCAGGTCCCGGTGATATCGCAGGTGCTGCGCTACACCGGTAATCCGCTGGGAGCGGGGAACTGCGCGCTCTACAGCGTCTATCAGTCCGCCGGATCGGAGCTGATGGACTTCTGCGACGGCCAACGGCGTCCTCGCATCAACGAGTGGGCCACGTACCAGACGGCGTTCACGGACAGTTGGGGCGCGGTCGAGTTACTGGCGGAGGCGCTGCGCAAGGATGCTGCGTCCGGCCAGTACACCCACCTGGTCGTCGCGATGATGGGCTGGCGGACGACCCAGGAAGAGGCGATCCGCAATTTCAATTCGCTCGTGCGTACGACGGGGATGGCAGCGCACGGGGAGTTCCGGCCGCTCTTTGTCGGTATCACGTGGGTTGGGCCATGGAGTGGACGATGGCTCGACCCAGTCAACGAGGCCGTGTCCTATCCCGAGATCGCCGAACTGGCCGACACCCTCGGGTTGACCTGGCTGGGCGTGATCACCGAGGAGGCCGTGCTGCCACTGAGCGACAAGCTGCCGGTGTCCTTTCTGACGCACAGCTTCGGTTCGCGTGCGGCCGTCACGGCCGTGTGCGTGGGGCCGGTCATCCGGCGTGGCCAGGCGGCACCGCCGCACTCGCCCGTGACGGGCTCGATTGACCGCCTGATTGGGTTCCAGGCGGCCTTGTCGCTACAGCGGTTCAGGGATCGGCGGCACTACATTTACGAGGACGTCCGGTTGCCCGATCACTGTCCGCGCGCCAGGTCCATCGTGGTCACGACATCCAGGCATGATTCCGCCGTGCGGACCATCATTTGGGCCGATCTTGCCGGCAACTACCGCTACTACCGATCGTTCTGCCGGCGAAACTCGGGAACGATCGTGAGCTGCGCCGCGGTCAGCGAGTCCGGCGCCATCGAAGGTGAGTACGACGAAACGATGAGGGTGCTCTACCTGGATGCCAGCAAGGTGATCCGCTACACGGCGCCGGGCACCGATGGCAGTGCACACTCGGACATCTTCCGCCCGCCCACGGGGCAACTGATCTGGAACCTCATTTCGAAGCGTCCGCCCGCCGCTCTGAAGCCGGGCGCTCTTCAATGAGCCGCCGTGGCATGACGCCATGATCGGCCGTCGCGCATATCTGGGGGGGCTGGCCGGCGTATTCACAGTCTGCTGGTTGTTGCTCGCCGTGAGTCCGTACGCCCGCGACACCTGGCTGCTGGAGAACCTGCTGCTGGTGGTGGGCATACTCGCGCTGCTTGCCAGTCACCGCGCGTTGCCCCTGTCCCGGATCTCCTACACGCTGATCTTCGTGTTCCTCCTGCTGCACTCGATCGGCGCGCACTACACGTACTCGCTGGTGCCATGGGCCGACTGGATGGAAGCCATCGGCCTGGGGGCCCTGGTACCCGCGGATGCCTCTCGCAACCACTTCGACCGGATCGTGCACTTCACCTACGGGTTGCTGCTCGCCTACCCCATTCGGGAGGTCTTCCTGCGCGTTGCGGATCTGCGCGGCTTCTGGGGTTACTTCTTTCCCTTGAGCGTCACCTTGTCCACCTCTGTGCTGTATGAGCTTGCCGAGTGGGGCGCGGCCGAAGTGTTCGGAGGCGATCTCGGCATTGCGTTCGTCGGGGTTCAGGGCGACGTGTGGGACGCACAGAAGGACATGGCGCTTGCTGGCGTCGGAGCGTTGATCGCGATGGCAGTCACCGCCAGCCTGAACTATGGCCTGCAGCGCGACTTCGCCCGGGAGTGGGTGGACAGCCTGCGGGTGAAGTCCGCCGCACCCCTCGGGGAGGATGAACTCGCACGCCTGTGGCGCCAGCGCAGGGCAGGTCACCGTCGTCGCTGACCGACCACGGTGTACGATCACCGGCCCAAGTCGCCGAGTGGCGCGCTCTCGCTCGAGTCTCCATGTCTGCCCATCCGTCCCGGTCTCCGTCACCGTCCAGCATCGTGCTGCACACGGTCTCGCGCGTGCTGGAGATTGCCTTCGATGACGGCGCGAGCTTCCGCCTGCCGTTCGAGTTCCTGCGCGTGTACTCCCCCTCGGCCGAGGTCCGCGGTCATGGTCCGGGCCAGGAAGTGCTGCAGGTCGGCAAGCGCGACGTGATGATCAGCGACCTGCGTTCGGTCGGTCACTATGCCGTCCAGCCGGTCTTCTCCGACGGGCACGACAGCGGCATCTACGCGTGGGATTACCTGTACGAGCTCGGCGCCAACCAGCAGGAACTCTGGAACGATTACCTGGAGCGGCTCGCCGCCGCCGGTGCGAGCCGCGAGCCGACAGACGCTCCGCCGAGCCCCCCGGCGGCCAGCTGCGCGCGCCACTGAAGACGGCGCCAGCGGGGGCCTGCGATGACTGAACGCGAGCGCAAGGGCACGCACTTCGGCTTCGAGGAAGTCGCCGAGGAGGAGAAAGCCACCCGCGTGGCCGGAGTCTTCGACTCGGTCGCCAGCCGCTACGACCTGATGAACGATGTCATGTCGGTCGGGCTACACCGCGTTTGGAAGGCGTTCGCGGTGCGCCAGGCCAACGTCCGCCCGGGCATGAAGGTGCTCGACATCGCCGGCGGCACCGGCGATCTGGCCAAGGCCTTCGCGCAGCGCACCGGGACGAGTGGCGAGGTGTGGCTCACCGACATCAACGGCGCGATGCTCGCCGAAGGGCGCGACCGCATGCTCGACGCGGGATTGACCCTGCCGCTCGCGCAGTGCGACGCGGAAAAGCTGCCCTTTCCCTCAGGGCACTTCGATCTTGTTTCCGTGGCCTTCGGTCTGCGCAACATGACGCACAAGGACGTCGCGCTGGCCGAAATGGCGCGCGTGCTGCGTCCAGGCGGGCGACTGCTCGTGCTGGAGTTTTCCCGCATTTGGCAACCGCTCGGGCCTCTGTACGATGCCTACTCCTTCAACGTGCTTCCATGGCTCGGCAAGAAGCTCGCTGGCGACAGCGAAAGCTACCGGTATCTCGCCGAGTCGATACGCATGCACCCGCCCCAGGACGAGCTCGCGCAGATGATGGAACGCGCCGGCTTCGATCAGGTCCAATGGTTCAACCTGACGGCGGGGGTGTGTGCCCTGCATGTCGGCACCAAGTTCTGAATCTGGAGATCGCATGAACAAGTGGGTTGCAGCAGTCGTCATCGGCGTCATCGCCGCGACCTTCGCGCTCGACGTCGACGCGCAGCGTCGCTTTGGCGGTGGCAAGACCTTCGGCCGGCAGTCGCCTCCGGTGCAGCAGCGCCAGGCCACGCCGCCGGCCCAGTCGCCGCAGTCACCGCAGGCGGCACCGGCGCAAAGCGGCGCGCAGCAGGCCGCGCCGACCAAGGCGCCGGCCGCGGGCGCTCCGGCCGCAGCAACACGCCCGGCCAGCCCCTGGCGCGGCGCCCTGATGGGGCTGGCCGCCGGCCTCGGTATCGCGGCGCTTGCCTCATGGCTCGGGTTTGGTGAAGCGCTAACGATGTTCCTGACCGTGCTGCTGATCGGCATGGCGGTGATGATGCTCGTGGGCTTCCTGCTGCGCCGCGCGCGGCCGACTCCGGCACCGGCCGCCGCGGGTCGCGGCCCCGGCACCTATTCCAACGTCGGCTATGAAACTTCGCCGGCGCCAGTGCCTGTGCAACGCACGAGTGTCTCGCCACAGGTGTCCGTGGCAAGGCCCGGCTCGGCGATGGATCAGTTCATGCGTGGTGACGCAGTCACGGCACCGTGGGGCATTCCGGCGGGGTTCGACACGGCACAGTTCCTCGTGCACGCCAAGGAGCACTATGCGCGCCTGCAGCGTGCCTGGGACAGCCGCAACCTCGACGAGATCGCCGAGTTCACGACCAACGACATGTTCATTGCGTTGACGCACGAGATGCACGATCGCCCGGACCACACCCGCACCGAGGTCGTGTCGCTCGACGCGGAGTTGCTCGGCATTGAATCGACGACCAGCGAGCATGTGGCGAGCGTGCAGTTCGACGGCACCCTGCGTGTCGATGGCGAGGTCGAGCGTGTCTCCGAAGTCTGGAACCTCACCAAGCCGGTGAGTGGCCAGGGCGGCTGGGTTCTGGCCGGGATCCAGCAGATCGCGTGACCGCTGCGCGCGGCCGCATTGCGGCCGGCAGGACGATCGGGGCGCTTCTGCGCCCCGTTTTCTTTGCGCGGCGGCGCCTGCGTAAACTTCCCGCATGATCGAACAACTGACGACGACCGCTGCGCTCGGCGTGCTCAACCGGATGCTCGCGCGCGAGCAGTGGGCGCGCGAGCGGCTCGCGCCCTTTGCCGGACGCGTCGCGCGCTTCGAGGCGCCCCCGTTCGCACTCGCCTTCCGGATCGACGAAGGCGGTGTCTTTGCCGATTCCGAGCGGGCCGAGCCGGCCGTCACCGTCGGCGCCGATCTCGCGGCGCTTCCGCTGGCGCTCGGCGACCCGCAGGCCATGATGCGCAATGTCTCGCTCAAGGGTGACGCCGACTTCGCCCAGGCGCTCGCCTTCGTGCTGCAGAACCTGCGACCGGAGCCGGAAGAGGAACTGTCCCGCTTCGTCGGCGATGTCGCCGCACAGCGCATCGTCGGATTCCTGCGCAGCAGCGCATCGCACTGGCGCGAGCTGGCCGAGCGCATGCTCGAAAACAGCGCGCACTACCTCGTCACCGAGAACCCGATGATCGTCGGCCGCGACGAGGTCAGCGAGTTCAACGCCGAGGTGGCGCGCCTGCGCGACGACGTGGCGCGGCTCGAGAAGCGGGTCGAACTGCGCGAACGTTCGCGCACGTAGCTGCCCAGGGCGGGCCGCCAGTCGGCGGCTCGTACAATCGCCGCCATGCGTCTGCTGCGCCTTGCCCGCATCTTCACGGTCGTCTGGCGCTATCGCCTCGACGAGATCGTCGTCTCCAGCCTGAAGAACCCGACGCTGGTCCGCTTCGTGCGCTGGACCACGCTCGGTGCCCCGCGGGCGACGCGCGGAGTGCGCCTGCGCCAGGCGCTCGAGGACCTCGGCCCGATCTTCGTCAAGTTCGGCCAGGTGCTGTCGACGCGGCGTGACCTGCTGCCGACTGACGTCGCCGATGAACTCGCCAAGCTGCAGGACCGCGTGCCGCCGTTTCCTTCCGACGTCGCGCGGCGGGAGATCGAGCGCGGCCTGGGCCGGCCGATCGACTCGGTCTTCACGGACTTCGAGGACGAGCCGGTCGCCTCCGCGTCGATCGCGCAGGTGCACTTTGCCGTCATGAAGGACGGCCCGCACGCCGGCAAGGAAGTCGCGGTCAAGGTGCTGCGGCCGAACATGCTGTCGGCGATCGACAAGGACCTGTCGCTGCTCGAGACCGGTGCCACGCTGGTCGAGAAACTCTGGCGCGACGGCAAGCGTCTGCGCCCGCGCGACGTCGTGCGCGAGTTCGACACCTATCTGCACGACGAGCTCGACCTGAATCGCGAGGCGGCCAACGCCTCGCAGCTGCGGCGCAACTTCGCCGGTTCGCCACTGCTCGTCGTGCCCGAGATGTACTTCGACTACTGCGCCGACAACGTGCTGGTGATGGAGCGCATGCACGGCATTCCGGTGAGTCAGATCGACCGGCTGAACGAGGCCGGAATCGATCTGAAGAAGTTGTCGCGCGACGGCGTGACGCTGTTCTTCACGCAGGTGTTCGACCACGCGTTCTTCCACGCCGACATGCACCCGGGCAACATCCTGGTCGGCATCAACGGCGACCAGTTCAACAAGTACATCGGGCTCGACTACGGCATCGTCGGCACGCTGACCGAGACCGACAAGAACTACCTCGCGCAGAACTTCCTGGCGTTCTTCCGGCGCGATTACAAGCGCATCGCAGAATTGCATGTCGAGTCAGGCTGGGTGCCGGAAGGCACGCGCATCAACGAACTCGAAGGCGGGATTCGCGCCGTCCTCGAGCCGGTGTTCGACAAGCCGCTGAAGGACATTTCACTCGGCGTCGTGCTGCTGCGGCTCTTCCAGGCGTCGCGCCGCTTCAACGTCGAGATCCAGCCGCAGCTGGTGCTGCTGCAAAAGACGCTGCTGAACGTCGAGGGGCTGGGCCGCCAGCTCGACCCGGAGCTCGACCTGTGGAAGACCGCCAAGCCCTTCCTCGAGCGCTGGATGGAGCAGCAGGTCGGCATGCGCGGGCTCGAAGCCAAGCTGCGCCAGGAGGCGCTGCAGTGGAGCTACCTGCTGCCGCAGCTGCCGCGGCTGATGCACGGGGCGCTCACGCGCCACAGCGAGGCCGACCGGCTGATCGAGGAGGTGCGCGAGCTGCGGCGCGAGCAGCGCGTGACCAACCGCTGGTACGCCGTGGCCACGGTGCTGCTGGTCATCGTCGTCGGCCTGGCCGCGTGGGCAATCTGGCGCACATGATGCCGATGCACGCGCCAGCGCGTGTAGCGCCCGAATTTCGCCTGTGTATTAGGCCAATCGCGGCATTGACCGCGGGCGCCCTGCCGCTATCTTGCGACCTTCCCTTCCTGCGTTTTCCGCCGTCACCATGACCCCCTTCTTGCGCCGCGTGCCGGCGAGCGCCGCTCTCTGCGCGGCTTTGTTGATGACAGGCTGCGGCGGCGACTCGGCGTCCGGTCCGACCGGTCCGACCACGCCGACGATCAACCCGAGCCCGACCTGCACCAACGCGACGCAGCCCTTCAGCATTGTCGCGGATACGTCGGTGGCGGTCGGCCGCACCGCGGGCGCCGTGGTCGCAGGCTGCAGCGGCGCCCTGAGTAACGTCACCTGGCAGCAGACCGGCGGCCCGGCCGTGACTTTGCTGTCGGCGCGGACGCAGGCGATCAGCTTCGATCCGCCGGGTACCGGGACCTACACCTTCAATGTGTCGTTCGTCGATGCCGGCGGCTCGGCGCGGACGGCGACCGCCAACATCAACGTCAATGCGACCACGGCGGTCTCGGTCGTCGCGCGCAGCGACCAGGCCGTACGCGCCGGCGGCAAGGCCTCGGTGCGTGCGTGGCCGGCGGCGGCCAGCGGCGAGGGCATGACGTGGACCCAGGTGGCCGGCCCGGCCGTCACGCTCGACACCAGCGATCCCAACCGCATCATCTTCACGGCGCCCGCCGTGACGAAGGACACGGCGCTGGTCTTCCGCGTCACGCGCACTGGAGCCAGCGGGACCGACAGCGATGACGTCATGGTGCTGGTCGAGGCCTATCCGCAGGCGCCCGCAGGCAACTTTGATTACGTGTTCAGCGACATGCACGTGTCGCGCGTGTATCCCTACAAGGCGTCGAGCCCGTTTGCCGGCGTGCTGGCCAGCTGCACCTTCAATGCACAACTGCAATACACCGGTGCAGGAGCGAATGTGTGCTCGCTGGCCACGTTGCCGTTGCTGCACACCACGGCGGGCGGCAACGTGCCGACGGTGGCGCAGATCATGGACCGGGTGCTGGTCTCGCACGACTGGATGGGCAGGAACTTCGAGGACTTGCTGCGGGCCAATCAGGACAAGACCGACCTGCTGCGCCTGTTCAACGGCGTCACCGCGATCGTCATCGGCGCGCACGTGCGGCCAAGCTTCTACTACGCGCTGACCGGTGCGATCTACCTCGATGCCGACAACTTCTGGCTGACAGCCGACGAGCGCGACGTCATCGACGAAGCGCCGGACTTCCGCTCCGCGTTCGACCGTGACCTGCAGTACTCGGGCGCCTGGCGCTACGCCAACAGCATGAACCAGAACATCTTCCTGCCGTTTGCCGCGACCTCGCGGATACCGCGCGACCTGTCCTATCTGCTGCAGGAGTCGGGCTGGCTGATGTACCACGAGCTGGCGCATGCGTCGGACTTCGTGCCGGTGTCGGTGCGCGGGTCGCTCAACGCATCGACTTCCCTCTGGGCCAACATCGCGCCACGGTATCTGGGCGCCCAGCTGCCATCGGACCAGCTCGCCACGATGTTCCCGCTCACGTCACAGCAGATGAAGGCGCTGGCGCAGGTCAAGTTCGTGACCGGGCCGGTCAGCGATACCACGCTCGTGAACGGCATTCCGTATTCGACCCTGAGGGTCTGGTCGCCGAACGAGGTCGCCGGCTTCTTCTCTGTGGACCGGGCGACCGACGAGTACAACTACACGACGACGCGCGAAGACATCGCGATGACCTTCGAAGAGGTCATGATGGTCCGCAATCACAGCTGGCGGCGCGACTTCGCCATCACCGACAAGATCACGGCAACGACCACCAGCGATACCCTTACCGTGCGCTGGGGCCAGCGCGGCCGGGTCGGCGAGGCGGCGATCAAGCCGAGGGCACAGTACACGGTCGATCAACTCGCGCCGTGGGTGCTGCAGACTGATCCGGGCGCTGTCGCCAACCTTCCCGCGCCGATTGCGATGCGCCCCGGCCAGAGCTGGGCCGCCAATCTCGTGCTGCCGGCGCCGCCGGCGCTGGCGACGGCCCAGGCCCTGCGGGGGCCGCGACTCTCCACGGAACAGGAGCAGATCCTGCTGCGCAAGGCGGTCAGCCGCCAGTTGATCGGCATCGCGGGACCGGCCATGGAGCACGGGACGCTGAACGAGCGGGCGCTGCAGCGGCTGCCGCGCTGATCGCCGTCGGCACGCCCGCCGCGCCGCGCGCGCCGGCGGGCGGGTAGCGCGGCGCGCATTGCCGCATAATCGCGCGAATTTTTCGCCGGGCCCGCCATGACCCTGATTGCTTTCGTCGCGCTGTACCTGCTCGTCTCGGTCGCGATCGGCCTGTACGCCGCCACGCGGGTGAAGAACACCGCCGACTATGCGGTGGCGGGGCGCTCGCTGCCGCTGATCATGATCGTCACCACGACGTTTGCGACATGGTTCGGCTCCGAGACGGTGCTCGGTATCCCGTCGAAGTTCGTCGAGGGCGGGCTGCAGAAGACGGTCGAAGACCCGTTCGGCGCGGCGTTCTGCCTGATCTTCGTCGGCATGTTCTTCGCGCGCAAGCTCTACAACATGAACCTGCTGACGATTGGCGACTTCTACCGCCAGCGCTTCGGCAAGGGCGTGGAGATCTTCAGCGCGGCCGTCATCATGATCTCCTACCTCGGTTGGGTGGCCGCGCAGATCACCGCGTTGGGGCTGGTGTTCAACCTGCTCTCGGGCGGAGGAATCACGACCGTGCAGGGCATGGTATTGGGAACGGCCATCGTGTTCATCTACACGGTCTTCGGCGGCATGTGGTCGGTCGCGCTGACCGACTTCCTGCAGATGATCATCATCGTCGTCGGGCTCTCGCTGATCGCCTGGTTCGCGGCCGATCTCGCCGGCGGCACCGGCAATGTCATCGACTACGCGGCCGGCAAGGACATGTTCCAGTTCTTTCCCGAGCCGACACTGCATGCATGGCTCTTCTGGCTCGGCGCCGCCATCACGATCATGATCGGCTCGATCCCGCAGCAGGACGTGTTCCAGCGCGTGATGTCGGCCAAGAACGCCGACACCGCCGTCAAGGGACCGATCATCGGTGGCATTTCGTACCTGGCCTTTGCGTTCGTGCCGATGTTCATCGGCGTGTCCGCCTTCATCGTGATGCCCGAAGTCGCCGCGCAACTGGCGGCGGAAGACTCGCAGAAGATCCTGCCGACGTTGGTCATGGAGCGGATGCCGGTCTGGCTGCAGGTCATGTTCTTCGGCGCGCTGCTGTCAGCCATCATGTCGACCGCCTCGGCCACGCTGCTGGCGCCCTCGACGACCTTCGTCGAGAACATCCTGAAGAACTTCCACACGCTGCCCGACAAGCGCGAGCTGCGTGCGATGCGTATCACCGTATCGGTCTTCACCGTGTGCGTTCTGATCTATTCGATCGTCATGGAGGGCACCCCGATCTACGAGCTGGTCGCCATGGCCTACCAGTTCCCGGTCGTGGGCGCGTTCTGGCCGCTCGTCTGCGGCCTGTACTGGAAGCGGGCGACGACGCAGGGCGCGATCTGGTCGATCGTGCTTGGCATGAGCACGTGGGCGATCCTGGCGGCCACACCGCTGGGTGAGGTCTTTCCGTCGGTGCTCGGCGGGTTCATCCTGGCCGGCATCGGCATGGTGGCCGGGTCGTTGCTGCCGACCCAAGGCAACGTAGCGCACCGCGCACGTACCGCCTCGCATGGCCCGCACTCGCACGCCGGGCACGGCCATCGTTCCACGCAGCCGGAAGGACACCGCGCCGCACGGTGACGGCGCGCGGCCGGCGTTCAGCCCGGCAGCGGAACGATCTTCTCCGAGGCGAGCGCGACAAAGTCCTGCGCGAAGCTCGCCAGCCGGTTTGACAGCTTCGCCTTCTGCTCCGGAGTGGCGGCGTTGACAAGCTGAGCCACCAGCTCGGCATTGACCGCGCGGAACTCGATGACGCGGGCACGCCGTTCGGCATCGGCGGGAAGCTGCAGCTGCGCGAAGTAGGCGCGCAGCCAGCTGGCAGCGACCTCTTCGCTCGGGTGCTCAGCCTGGATCCGTTGCACGAGGGCGATCAGTTCGCGCTGCCGCCGCTCGCGCTCGTCGAGCCACCAGCCTGCGCCGTCCGGGCGCTTGGCGAGGGATGCGCGGACGATTTCCATCTGCTCACGGGTCAGGCTGCCGAACCAGAAGTCGGCGCGCTCGGCGTACCTCCGGGCCCGGTCGTCGAGCGTCTCCTTGCCGGCGAGCTGCACCAGTTCGCGGCGCGCCTTCGCGTTGTCGCTGGCGAGCTTGCGCTGCATGCGCGCGATCTGCTCGGGCGTCAGTGTGAGCGCGAGCTGGGCGAGATCGGGCGCGGCACGCGCGCCCACGGCCGCCAGCCGCGCATTGATCGCGTCGCTGAACGCGAGCACGTCGGCCGCCGTCACCGGACCGTCGAGCCGCCGGCGCGTGGTCTCGACCAGCTGCGCGTAGTCACGCAGCTGCGTTGCGCGGTGCCACGCGATCAACGTGCCGGCGCGCTCCTTGACCAGCTGTTCCTGCTCGGGCGAAAGCCCGATGTAGCCGTCGATCGTGTAGACGAGCAGCGTGTCGGCGTTGTTGTAGCCGAGCCGTACTCCGGCGCTGCAGCCGGCCAGCAGCAACGCCGCCAACAGCAGCCAGCGGCGGAGCGAAGCAAGCGGTGACTTAGAATCGATGCGCAATCAACGATCTCCTGCGCAATGAACATCGTGATTCTGGCGGCCGGACAAGGCAAGCGGATGAAATCCGCGCTGCCCAAGGTGCTGCATACGATCGCCGGCCGGCCGATGTTATCCCACGTGCTCGACACGGCGCGCAGCGTCGGCGCCGATGCGGGACCGGTACGGCCGATCGTCGTCGCCGGCCACGGTGGCGATGCGGTGCGCGCGGCGTACGTCGGCGCCGACGACCTCGTGTTCGTCACGCAGGCGACACAACTCGGGACCGGCCATGCGGTTCAGCAGGCGGTGCCGCATCTGAACGATGCCGGGCCCACGCTGGTGCTCTACGGCGACGTGCCGCTCACCACCGCCGCAACGCTGCGGCGACTGGTTGCGGCGGCCGGCAACGGCGTGGCACTGCTCACGGTGCGCCTGGCTGATCCGTCCGGCTACGGCCGCATCGTGCGTGATGCCGGCGGCAGCGTCGTGCGCATCGTCGAGGAAAAGGACGCGACCGCAGCCGAGCGCGCGATCGACGAGATCAACACCGGCATCCTCGTCGCTCCGACGGCGCAGTTGAAGACGTGGCTGGCGTCGCTCTCCAACCACAATGCGCAGGGCGAGTACTACCTGACCGACGTCATCGCGCAGGCGGTCGCGGTGGGCGTGCCCGTCTCCGCCGTCGTGCTTGCAGACCCCGACGAGGCGCTGGGCGTAAACAGCCCGGCGCAGCTGGCCGAAGTCGAGCGCATCGCGCAGCGACGCACGGCGATGGCGCTGATGGAAAGCGGCGTGCGGCTCGCGGATCCGGCGCGGATCGACGTGCGCGGCTCGGTCGAGGCCGGCGCCGACGTCTTCATCGATGTCGGCTGCGTCTTCGAAGGGCGCGTCGTGCTTGGCGACGGCGTGCGCATCGGCCCGCATAACCTGCTGCGCGATTGCACGATCGGTGCTGGAACCGAGGTGTTCGGCTTTTGCTACCTCGAAAATGCGACCATCGGCAGCCTGGCGCGCATCGGCCCGTTCGCGCGGATGCGACCGACCGTGACGCTGGGCGACGAGGTGCACATCGGCAACTTCGTCGAGGTGAAGAACTCGCAGTTGAGCGCCGGCTCGAAGGCAAATCATCTGGCCTACGTCGGCGACGCGACGGTCGGTGCGCGCGTCAACATCGGCGCCGGCACGATCATCGCCAACTACGACGGTGCGAACAAGCACCGCACTGTCATCGGCGACGACGCGCACACCGGATCGAACTCGGTGCTGGTGGCGCCGCTCGATATCGGTGCTGGCGCCACGATCGGAGCGGGCTCCACGATCAGCAAGGACGCGCCGGCCGGCAAGCTGACGGTCGCGCGCGCCAAGCAGGTGACGCTCGATCACTGGAAGCGACCGACGAAGAAGTCGAAGTAGGCGCGGCCGCGCCGCGCCGGAGCGTGCGCCGGCCGTGTTGAACTAAATGGGCAGCGCCGGCGCGAACTTCACGCGCCTGACTGAGAAAAAGCTGCGCACGTTGCGCACGTTGTTGGCGGCGGTGAGCGTGCGATGCACGAAGGCGTGATACGCGGCCATGTCGGGCACGTAGACGACGAGCACGAAGTCCGGCCCTGTGGCCACGCGATAGCACTGCTGCACCACCGGGTCCGGCCCGATCAGCGCCTCGAACGCGGCCTGCGCCTCGGCGCTTTGCACATCGAGCGTCACCTCGAGAATGGCGGTGAGTCCGGCCAGCGCGTCCGGCGACACCATCGCCATCTGGCGCTCGATGACACCCGTCTGCACGAGGCGCCGGACACGCCGCAGGCAGGTGGCGGGCGATATGTGCGCGGCCCGGGCCAGTGCCTCGTTGGTACGTGCGCTGTCCTCCTGCAGCAATGCGAGCAGCCGACGATCGGTAGCGTCCAGTGGCACGGCGGCGGGGCTAATCATGCTGCGGAACCGTCAGAAAAAGAGGCAGAACGCAAGATTATTCCAAGTCTACCTAGTAGTGCAACGTTATTGCAGTCAGCAGCGGGATACGAAAGCCTATTCCGTCGGGTTCCGCCTACGATGCGCGCCGTTATCCAGGGAGTGCTTCAGTTATGTGCGGCATCGTCGGTGCGGTTTCCCAGCGCAACATCGTTCCCATCCTCATCGAGGGCCTCAGGCGCCTCGAGTACCGCGGCTATGACTCGTGTGGCGTCGCGGTTCATGCCGACGGTGTGCTCAAGCGCGCGCGCAGTGTTTCGCGGGTGGCGGAACTCGACTCACAGGCGCATGAGCTGGGCGCCTTCACCGGCATCGCGCACACCCGCTGGGCCACGCACGGCGCACCCAGCACGGCCAATGCGCACCCACACTTTTCCGCAGGCCCGGTGCAGGCGCGCGGCGGGCTCGACAAGTCCGCACGCAGCGCCCGCGTCGCGCTGGTGCACAACGGCATCATCGAGAACTACGAAGAGTTGCGCACGCGCCTGAAGGCGAGCGGCTACGCCTTCGAGAGCCAGACCGACACGGAGGTCATTGCCCACCTCATCGACAGCCTGTACGAAGGCGACCTGTTCGACGCCGTGCAGCGTGCCGTGCGCGAACTGCGCGGCGCCTATGCGATCGCCGTGTTCTGCCGCGACGAGCCGCATCGCGTCGTGGGCGCGCGCGCCGGCTCGCCGCTGGTGGTCGGTATCGGCGACGGCGAAAACTTCCTCGCGTCCGATGCAATGGCGCTCGCCGGCACGACCGACCAGGTCATCTACCTCGAGGAAGGCGATGTCGTCGATGTCCAGCTCGCGCGTGTGTGGGTCGTCGACCGTGACGGCCGCCCGGTCACGCGCGAAGTGAAGACCGTGAATGCCGGCCTCGGCGCCGTCGAGCTCGGTCCCTACCGCCACTACATGCAGAAGGAGATCTTCGAGCAGCCGCGCGCCATCGGTGACACGCTCGAAACCGTCACGTCCATCGAACCCGCGTTGTTCGGTGAAGCCGCAGTCGATGTGCTGCCGCGGGTGAGTTCGGTGCTGATCCTGGCCTGCGGTACCAGCTACTACGCCAGCAGCGTGGCGCGTTACTGGATCGAGGCCATCGCGCAGGTGCCGGTCACGGTCGAAATCGCCAGTGAGTACCGCTACCGGGTCTCCGTGCCCGATCCGGCCGCGCTGGTGGTCGTCGTCTCGCAATCAGGTGAGACGGCCGATACGCTGGCCGCGCTCAAGCACGCCAAGAGCCTCGGCATGCATCGCACGCTCGCCGTGTGCAACGTTGCCACCAGCGCGATGATGCGGGAGACCGCGCTCCAGTTCCTCACTAAGGCCGGCGCCGAGATCGGCGTGGCATCGACCAAGGCCTTCACGACGCAGCTGGTCGGGCTCTACCTGCTCGCCAACGCGATAGCCAAGGCCAAGGGCCGGCTGTCACCCGAGCGTGAACAGGCCGCGATCCGCCGGCTGCGGCACCTGCCAGCGGCTGTCGGCAGCGTGCTTGCGCTCGAGCCGCACATCATCGCCTGGAGCGAGACCTTTGCACGCGTCGAGAACGCGCTCTTCCTCGGACGCGGCCTGCACTATCCGATCGCGCTGGAGGGCGCGCTGAAGCTCAAGGAGATCAGCTACATCCACGCCGAGGCCTACCCCGCCGGCGAACTCAAGCACGGCCCGCTCGCACTCGTCACCGAGGCCATGCCGGTGGTGACGGTGGCGCCCAACGACGAGCTGCTGGAAAAGCTCAAGAGCAACATGCAGGAAGTGCGTGCCCGCGGCGGCCACCTCTACGTCTTCGCGGATGCCGACACGCAGATCGACTCCAGCGAGGGCATTCACGTCATCCGCCTGCCGGAACACTACGGCGACCTGTCGCCGATCCTTCATGTCGTGCCCTTGCAGCTGCTTGCGTATCACACGGCGGTGGCGCGCGGCACTGACGTCGATAAGCCTCGCAACCTGGCTAAATCGGTGACGGTCGAATAGCGCCGGCGGCAGTGGTTGGTGCTGTTCCTGGACATTAATGTCGTAAACAGGACATTAAAGTCGTAAACACGGCAATAGAGTCGTAAACGGCTCGCAAGCGAAACTGCTCGTGAACTTCCGAGCTCGGCCAGATCCGGCCAACAGCCGTCTAACGCAGGGCGTCAGATAGGTGCAGCGGAGGGCGTCTGCGATTGAGCAATTGCAGTGAGGGCAACGGTTGCTTGGCCACGAGCGGCCAACATCGTAACTCCGGTGCGCGGCCCGGCGAACCGGGCCGGCACCAAGGCAATTACCAGGTCAGCGTCCTCGCTCCATCTTTGAACAGGGCGGCACCGGTCATCTCCGGCGAGCCGACCTTGATGCCGGGGAGCAGGTCAGACTGTGCAACGCCATAGTGCTTCATGCACATTCCGCAGATCAGCACTGTTGCGCCCTTGGTCAGCAGGTCGCTGAGCGCTTTCTGCTGATCGGCGTAGCGACTGGTGTTGCTGCGAGCCGCGACCAGCACGCCCTTGTCGTTGAGAAATATCGTCAGGGGATGGCCTCGGCTGAACTGGTTGCCACCGAAACTGATGGCCATGTTGGCACGGTGCGGGTCGTCTGTTGTCATGTTGACGAACAGGGAGCCGTTGTCGCTGGCCATGGCGGGGAACTGGAACGAACCGAGGACGAGAATAAACGCAGCAAGAAGTGTCTTGAAGTTTTTCATTGGAATCTCACGTAGGAGTGGGAGGATCAGCAGGACCGATGTTCAATGGCCGTGCTTCTTCATCGTGTTGTTTCGCGGTGCTGTAGTCCGTGCCGCGGCCTGGACCTCGACGGCCTCGCGCTTGCCGGCCGTCTCGACGACGAGCGTGACCGGCACGACCTCGCCGTCCTTCACCTGCCGCTTCAGGTCCATCAGCATGACGTGATAGCCGCCGGGTTTGAGTTCGACTGCACGACCGGCTGCGAGCTCGATCGACTTCACGGCCCTCATTCGCATCACGTTGTTCTCCATCGCCATTTCGTGGATCTCGACCACCGCGGCGACGGGGGAGCGTGCCTCGACCAGCTTGGCGTCCGCGGCCGACTGCAGCTTCATGAAGGCGCCGGTGGCCGTCTGGCCCTGCACGGTGGCGCGCACCCAGGGGTCGGTGACAGTTACCTGGGCGAGCGCGGGAAGGCTGAGTAAGGCGATGACGGTTGCAGTTGCGCCATGACGCAAATTCTTTTGCACGGGTGCAATTCCTCTTTGAATGAAGATAGCGGCGCGCGCGGCCCGGCTTCTAACGAGCGGCCGCTTAGCGCCTTGAGCGGAGTCAACTAGGGGAAGCGATCAGCAGCCGAGCGGCGGCGCCCGCGCCTGCGCATCGTGAGTGACGAGGCGGCCAAAGAAATCGGCGATCGCGATTGCCGGCTCTTCTTCCTCTGCCTGTGCCGCCAAAGATGCGGGAATGGAGGCGGCGAGACCGGGCATTGAGCCGGAAACCCTGCACAGCGCACAGTGATCCTCGTGATGGCCGCTGGAGGCGGGCGCACCGCCGGTTGGCGCGCGGCGGAGTCCATCGCTCGCACATATGTCGGCCCAGCCCGGCGGCGCTCCATCGGCTCGTCCGTGTGCGAACGGCATCATTAGCTGGGCCAATGCCAGCACGCAGGCGAGCGCTGAGCGAACTCCGGTAGACGTCATGGACTAAGGATAGCGCGCGACTTGACGTGGTTCCGTTAGCTGCTTGGTCCCCGACCTGCTGGAACCCAGACCGATTGCCGCCATTGCGTAAAGTTCAGCTTGCCCCGCGAAAGCTTCACCCTCGGCTACTTGTGCATGGTGGGGCAGTCTTGCCATGCCTGCGTGTGCAATAAGGACGGCTCAGGGTCGTGAAGTGTCCTTGCGCGGAAGGTCGGTAACCGGGCCATGAGCGGACGGGCAGGTTGATGCCATGATCGCCCGAAGTGGTCGTGCCGGGCAGCGATCGATTTGGCAGTGAGCCACGAGATTCGAGGCCCGATAGGATTGGCGCTTGGACAAACTCAGACTATTGATAGAACTTCACATCAAAGGGGAACGGCAAGGACCCGGTGACGTAGCGGAAACGCGCCGCGCTATCGAACTGTCCGGTCTGCTTAAGCGACGCAGTCTGAAGATCGCCGACGTCGGCTGTGGAACCGGTGCGTCGACACTTGTCCTTGCCGCAGACCTCGACGCCCAGATCATCGCGATCGACGCCCAGTCCGATTTCCTTGGCGTGCTCAGGATGCGCGCCGCGCGGGCCGGTGTTGTCGAGCGCGTCACCACCGTGAATGCATCCATGGACTTGCTGCCGTTCGAGGCAGATAGCCTGGACGCGATTTGGTCCGAGGGTGCGA
>Ga0105090_10000088_pt1 | contig 36711 bp, 37 predicted proteins | sample PPLLak3March2015_FD_79110 | JGI IMG/M metagenome (GOLD analysis project Ga0105090, IMG submission 79110) | Freshwater sediment microbial communities from Prairie Pothole Lake near Jamestown, North Dakota, USA - PPLs Lake P7 Core (1) Depth... | ecosystem: Environmental > Aquatic > Freshwater >...
CGCGCGCGAGCGCATCCGGATCGTCGCCGAGGAGGATTGCGCAGACACCCTTGTCGGTGGCGGCCACGAGGATCGATCCGAGCGAACACTCGCCGATGGCGAAGCGGATCGCGGTATCGGTGCCGCCCTTGCGGAAACGCGTGGGCGTCATGCCGAGCAAGCCGGCGGCATCATCGTAGAAGCGGCCGCTCGAGTTGTAGCCGGCGTCGTAGATCGCCTCCGTCACGGTGCGGCGCTCATCGAGCGCGGCACGGACGCGTCGCCCCCGGTGTCCGGCTGCGTACTGCCGTGGTGTCACGCCGGTCGCAGCCTTGAAGATCCGGTGCAGGTGGAACGGGCTCAGTCCCGCGCGCTGCGCCAGTTCGTCCAGGCTGGGAACATGGTTGGCGCGTTCGATGTAGCGGCACAGCTCGGCGATGCGACGATCATTCTCGTCGCCCCGGGCTGGCTGGTCGGGACGGCAGCGCTTGCAGGGGCGAAACCCCGAGCGTTCAGCGTCGGCCGCCGTGGCATGAAACGACACGTTCTCCGGCCGCGGCGTGCGCGACGCGCACGATGGGCGGCAGTAGACCCCGGTGGTCTTCACGCCGTAGAAAAACGAGCCGTCCGCGGTGCGGTCGCGCGCGGCCACCGCAGCCCAGCGGGGATCGCTGAGCGTCGCGGCGGCGAGCATCTCGGTGCGGGTGGCCATGTTCACGGGCGTCTCCTGTCATCTTATCGATGGCGCGACAGTAATCGTCGCGTTTGGAGCCGGAACTCCGCGGCTTGCTCTTCAATTCCGCCGGTTCGCTCCAGCGGGTCTTGACACCGGACTCCGTGCGACTAGCCTGCGCGGACGCCCAGGCGGCCGGGGTCCGACAGCGTCGCAACCCGGCGCGGTCAACGCACAGGAGGAGTCGATGGCGACTAAGACCCGCAAGGCCGTGCCAGGCGCCGCGAAGCGGCCCGCCGCCCGCAAGGTTCCCGTCAAGCCACGGCGCACCCTGTTGCTCGTGGCCACCCGTAAGGGCGCGTGGCTGCTGCATGGCGACGCCGCGCGCCGTTCGTGGCGCGTCGACGGGCCGCACTTCCTCGGTCACATCGTCAACCACCTCGTGCTCGACCCGCGCGACGGCCGCACGTTGCTGGCGGCGGCCAAGACGGGTCATCTCGGCCCCACCGTATTCCGGTCCACGGATCGTGGACGCACCTGGAAGGAGGCGGCGCGGCCCCCGGCGTTTGCCAAAGCGGCCGAAGGCAAGGGACGCGTCGTCGATCACACGTTCTGGCTGACGCCCGGACCGGCCAGCGAACCGGGTGTCTGGTATGCCGGCACCTCGCCGCAGGGGCTGTTCCGCTCGGATGACGGCGGCGTGACCTGGAGCCCGTTTTCTCACATCAACGACGATCCGAAGTACATCGAGTGGATGGGGTCGGTGCAGGACGGCACGCCCGATGGACCGAAGCTGCATTCGATCATCGTTGACCCGCGCGATCCCAAGCACATGTATTTCGGCATGTCCGGTGGCGGCGTACACGAGTCGGTCGATGGCGGGAAGACGTTCGCGCCGCTCGTCGACGGCATGCAGGTGGTCGAAGGATTCGATCCGGCGGTCATCACCTTCCACGACCCGCACTGCGTGCGCCTGTGTCCGAGCCAGCCGGACCGGCTCTATCAACAGAATCACTGCGGCATCTACCGGCTCGACCGGCCGTCGCGCACATGGGTCCACATCGGCCAGTCGATGCCAAAGAAGGTCGGCGACGTTGGCTTCACGATGGTCGTGCACCCGCGCGACGCCGACACGGCCTGGGTGCTGCCAATGGACGGGCAGACCGTGTGGCCACGCACCAGCCCCGGCGGCAGGCCGGCGGTCTACGTCACGCGCAACGCCGGCAAGACCTGGCAGCGGCTCGACGCCGGACTGCCGATGGAGCAGGCGTGGTGGACGATCAAGCGTCAGGCGATGACAGCGGATGCGCGCGACCCCGTCGGCCTGTACTTCGGGACGACGAGTGGCGAACTCTGGATGAGCCGTGACGAGGGCCAGCGCTGGACCTGCATCGCCCGCCATCTGCCCGAGATCTATGCGGTGGAAGCGGCCGAACTCGCCTAGTGTGGCGGCGCGATGAAGGTACTGATCCCGAGCCCGCTGCGTCCGTACACGCAGCGGTCATGGGTGGAAGCGGAGGGAAGCACGCTTGGAGCGGTGCTCGATGACCTCGATCGCCAGTTCCCGGGGATCCGCTTTCGCATGGTCAATGAACAGGAGGCGCTTCGCCCGCACGTGCGCTTCTTCGTCAAGGGAGAGGCGTTGTTCGGGCTATCCGAGCCCTTGCAGCCAACCGACGAGCTGCTGATCGTGCAGGCCTTGAGCGGCGGTTGACGCCGCTCAATGTGAGCGCTTGCTAGCGCGTATTGGGTTGTCAGATAAGACGCCGCCGCGCACTGCCGAGCGCGAGGAAGCTCGACAGGCCGAGCAGGCTGAGCCAGCCCAGCGCACCACCGCCACCGTCCGTGGGTGCATTGGCCGACGAAGTCGTCGGCGCGGTCGTGGGCGACGTTGAACCCGCGGCGACGGCGATGGCCGTACCTTCCAGCGTCACTTCCACCGCGGGCACGTTGCCCTCGAACTTGATCGTCCATTTCTCGGTGCGCGTGCCGGCGTTGAGCGGGGCGAACTGAACGCCGAACGAGCAACTCATTCCCACGTCCAGGAGGTCGAGCGGCTTGCACTCCTTGGTGCCGGTCGGCGGCTTGGCGACGACAAACTCGAGCATCGTGCCGGCCGGCGGTATCAGGGCCGGGTTGGACAGCACGATCGGTGCCGTGGTGCTGTTGGTGACCTGCAGCCCGATGGTCTGGCTGTACTTGCTGACCTCAGTGCTGCTGAACATGGGCGAACTCATGGCGACGGTCGGCTTGTTCGTCGGTGTGCCAGGAGCAGGTGCAGGCGCGGGCGCCGGGGCCGGCGCGGGAGCCGGTGAACCTGGGGGCAGGGCCAGCGGCGGCGTCGTCGGCGGCTGGGCGGCGTCCATGTAGGCGGCGATGTCACCGATCTGGGCCGCAGTCCACGACGCGTAGACATTCATGCCGCCGCGGTTGGCGGCGATCGCGGCGCTGATCTGCGCCGCACTGCGCTTGAAGATGAACGCGGGGCCATGGCAGTCCTGACAGGCGACGGAGCCCGTCACCGGGACGGTGATCTTCTGCTTGTAGAGCGTCTCGCCGTTTGCAACGTTGGCCTGCGCGAGTGCGGAACCGCTGGCGCCGACTGCGGCGAGCGCCAGCACAGTGGAGGGCAGCGTGCGCAGATGAAACAGGGCTTTGCGGTTCGACATGGCGAGTCCTACGACAGTGAGTGCCTGACGGCGAGTCTATGGAGAGCGGGCCGATTTTTCCCTCGTACGAACGTCGTAACCCGACCGTACGAACGCATGAGTGGCCATACCCTGCATCGGCGCGACGGCGCGGCGGGTATCGGCGAATTCGGTGTCAATGGCGGGGCGGTCGCCGGGGCGGGGCGGGACGGCCGGTTCTTGCCGGCCGGTCGGGCCTCTGCTGCCGGGTTAACGCGAATCCCGGCGGCTTTGCTCCAGACCGTGGGGCGGCGCTAGCGCAGCAATCCGTGGCGGTCTTGATCCGCGTGAAACTTCCGGGCACTGGGGTCTGCGGTAGCGCATGAAGCCCGCGCGACCGGTTCGTATGCTCGCGCCGATTGTGTCGACGAGCGCCTCATTGGCGCCGGGCACCGGTTCCGGAGGGCGGTCGAAGTGAAGTTGAGTTGGCAATTCGGGCGTGCAGCGCTGCTCGCGGCGGTAACACTTTTCGTTTCAGGCGCGTTTGCGCAGGCGACGCAGGGTGCCGCGACAAAGGATGCGCCGGCACGGAGTGCCACGTCGGTCCAGATCGAAGCCTTTGTCCGCGAAGGCTGTCCGCACTGCGCCAAGGCTGAGGAGTTCCTGGCGCAGCTCGGCAAGGAGCGGCCCGGGCTGCGGATCGTCATACGCGATGTGCAGAAAGAGCCCGCGGCACTCGAACGACTGAAGGAGCTTGCACGCGCGCAGCGGGGTGCCGTGGCGAGGGTTCCGGCGGTCTATGTCGGCGGGCAGCTGATCGTCGGCTACTCGGAGTCGGCGCACACCGATCGGCTGATCCTGGCCGCGCTCGGCGGGGGTGGCGCGGCGGCGTTGGCGCCGCCGCATGAAGCCGGCACTTGCGATGCCGAGGAAAGCCTCGCCTGCCCGAAGACGGGTGGGGTCGAAGCCGAAGTGGCTGCCCCGGCGGAACAGGAGCCGTTCCAGCTCGAACTCTTCGGCCGCACCCTGACGCTGGACGACGTCGGCCTGCCGGCGTTCACGTTCGCGATGGGCCTGCTCGACGGCTTCAACCCCTGCTCGATGTGGGTACTGCTGCTGATGATCTCGCTGCTGGCGCCACTGAACGATCGCCGCCGCATGGTGGCGATCGCGGGGACCTTTGTTCTGATCCAAGGCATCGCCTACTTCCTGTTCATGGCGGCGTGGCTGAACCTGTTCCTGCTGATCGGGCTCTCGCGTGCGTCGCAACTGATCATTGCAGCGATCGCGATTGTGGCCGGCCTCATCAACGTGAAGGACTTCATGGCCTTCAAGGTTGGCATCTCGCTGTCGATCCCGGAGAAAGCCAAGCCCGGCATTTACAGCCGCATGCGAAGCATCCTGCATGCCGAGAGCCTCCGGGCAGCCATCATCGGCGCGATCGTGCTGGCCATACTGGTGCAGATCGTCGAGTTCCTGTGCACCTCCGGCTTCCCGGCGCTCTTCACGCGCATCCTGACGCTGCGCGAACTGGACACCGCAAGCTACTACGGCTACCTGCTGCTCTACATCGCCGCCTACATGATCGACGACATCGTCATCCTCGGCATCGGCGTGGCGATGCTCAGCCGCCACCGCCTGCAGGAGCGCGAGGGGCGGGTGCTCAAGCTCATCAGCGGCCTTGTCATGATCGGGCTGGGCCTGTACCTGGTATTCGACTCCTGACCGCATGCCGCATCCCTGCGATGGGTTGTGCCGACGAACCCGTCGGCGACCCGATAAGCTCGCAGCATGACGGGGACAATGGTGTTGAGCCGCGTCGACGTGATCGTCGACGTGGTCTGTCCGTGGTGCTACATCGGCAAGCGCCGGCTCGAGGCTGCGCTGGCCGCGCGCGCTGAACGCGACCCTCCGCGCCTGACGTGGATGCCGTACCAGCTCAAGCCCGACGTTCCGCTGGGCGGCATCGACCGGCGCAGCTACCTCGAAGGCAAGTTCGGGGGCGCGGCCGGCGTGCAGCAGTTCTACGACCGCGTGTCCGAGGTGGGGCGCGAGGTCGGCATCTTCTTCAACTTCGAGCGCATCGCACGGCAGCCGAACACGCTTGATGCGCACTGCCTGATCGCCTGGGCCCAGGCCATGAGTCCGGCGGCCGCCTCCAACCTGGTCGAGAAGCTGTTTCGCGGCTACTTCGTGGAGGGCGTGGACATCGGCGACCGCCAGGAACTGGCGCGGCTCGCCGCCGCCGCAGGCCTCGACGCCTATCGTGCAGCGGCGTGGCTCATCGCGGGCAACGGTCGCGAAGGTGTGATGGTGGCGGACGAGCGCGCGCGGCGACTCGGGATCGCGGGAGTGCCGCTGTTCATCTTCAACCGGCGCGTCATGATCTCCGGCGCCCAGCCGACTTCCGTACTGACCGACGCGATGGGTCATGCGGCGCGGGCCGAATAGGGCGAAAGCCCGGTCACTGCGCGTCGCACCGTTCCGGCGGCCCGCGGTGCGCACCGCGCCGCGCTGCCGATGCCGCGGAGGTGCGTGCGACGAGTCGGTCCGGTACGCTTCGGCCCCCGCCGGACACACTCCGGCGCTGTCCGCCGATCGTGAAACTCACCGCCCTTCCCCTGCCGTTCGCCTGGCTGCGGCGTTTCGCGCTCGCGCCGGACGACCTGCTGCGCGACCTGACGTACCGCCGGCTGTGGACGTCGATCTTCATCAGTTCCTTCGGCGGGCAGGTGACGCTGCTCGCGCTGCCGCTGACGGCGGCGGTGCTGCTGCACGCCACGCCGACACAGATGGGTGTGCTGACGGCGATGGAAGTGCTGCCGTTCGTGCTCTTTTCGCTGCCCTCGGGCGTCTATCTCGATCGAATCCGCAAGCTTCCGGTGTATGTGTGGGGCGAACTGCTGCTCGCCCTGTTCGTGGCGAGCGTGCCGCTGGCGTGGTGGACGGGCTGGCTGTCGATGGCCTGGCTCTACTTCGTCGGTTTCGCGATCGGTACCGTCTACACGATCGCGGGCAGCGCGGCGCAGATCGTGCTGACGCAGATCGTGCCGCGCGAGCGACTGGTCGAGGCCCATGCGAAGAACGCGCTGGCGAGTTCCTCCGCCGAAGTGGCCGGTCCAGGACTCGCGGGCGCGCTGATCAAGCTGGTGGGGGCCCCGTTTGCGCTGCTGGCCGACGCCGTGATGCTGACGGTTTCTGCGCTCATCCTGCGCGGAATTCGCGTCACCGAAGGGCCGCGGCATGCGGCGGGCGAATTCTGGCCGGCGCTGCGGGCCGGCATGCGCTTTGTTGCCGGGCATCGCTTGCTGGTGACGATGGCCTTGATCGTTGGCGGCTGGCAGATGTGCCACCAGGCTGCACTGGTGGTGCAGATCCTGTTTGCGACGCGCACGCTCGGCCTGAGCGAAGGCGGCGTGGGCTTGTCCTACGTGGCGCTCGGCGTCGGGACGATCGTCACCAGCACGGTCGGCAACCGCATCTCCAAGCGCTTCGGCCCCGGGCCAACGCTGGTCATGGGGTTCGTCGTGTGCGGCATCGGCTGGCTGCTCGGCGCCATCGCGCCCGCCTCACCGCTCGGCATCGCGATGTTCGGCCTGATGCTGATGCTGTTCGGTGTCGGTGCCGTGCTGATCTTCATCACGTTCCTGGCGCTGCGCCAGGCGGTGACGCCGCCGCACCTGCTCGGGCGCATGACGAGCACGATGCGCTGGCTGATCCTGCTGCCTGCCGGGCCGGGCGCGCTGCTCGGCGGATGGCTGGGAGAGCATGTCGGACTGCGCGCATCGCTGGCGTTCGCCGGCGTCACGGTGCTCGTGCTCGCATGGGCCGCGTGGCGCCAGCCGGTTATCCGCGACACGCGCGCCTTGCCCACCGTGCATGAGCATCCAGTCGACGCCGCGTCGCCGGCCACCCGTGAGTCGGCCTGAGCCACCGCCCGTCACGGCCGGTCGCGACCCAGGCTCCTTCGCGCCGCCGCGAGCAGACTCCGTCGCAAGTCCCGGCAGTCCGGGCCCCGCGTCGGTAGCGTGCGCGCCGGGCTTGTCGAGCGGGAAGGGACAACGATGCGAACGGCCATGGCCATTGTCTTGCTGGCGACGCAGTGCATGGCGCTGAACGCCACCGGCGCGGACCGCGCCGCCGAGCTGGCGCAGGTGGTTGCCGCCGAGCGCGCCTTCGCGGCCCGCGCGCAGTTCGTCAACGCCCGGCAGGCTTTTGCCGAATTCTTCGCGCCCGATGCGTTGCTGTTTGCGCCGTTTGCCGCGCCGGCCTTTCCACGTCTGCTCGAATCACCCGACTGGTCGGTGAACATCCAGTGGCGTCCGGTGGCCGCCGCCGTTTCGGGTGCGGGCGACATGGGATACACGACCGGTCCGTCGGAGTACCGTCGCTCGCCTGCCGAGCCACCGGTCGGCCACGGGCACTACACCTCGGTGTGGGAGCGCCAGCCGGACGGCCGGTATCTGGTTCGGATCGACATCGGCATCGATCACGCGGCCCCCGAGGCGCGCGTACCGGACTGGTCGCCACCGTCGCCACCGCCGCCCCGCGCGCCCGCGCTCGACGCCGCAGCGCGTGGCGCCGCAGTGCGCGAACTGCAGGAGATCGATGCCCGCCTCGGCGCATCCTCGCGCGGCGGCGCACCGCTCGCGCTGGCATCGGTGCTCGCTGACGACGCTCGCTGGCATCGCAGTGGCCGGCTCCCCGTGGTCGGCCGCGCCGCAGTACTGACGGCCAGCGAGGCAAGTGGTGATGCGATCAGCTGGGTGCCCGAGCAAGCCATCGTCGCGGTGTCCGGGGACTTCGGCTACGCCTATGGACGCGGACGCTGGCGAGGCACCGGTGGGCCGGACGAAGGGGATCTCGCGTATCTCAACATCTGGCAGCGACGCGACGGCGCCTGGCGCCTGCTGGTGCACGTTTCGCGTGCCGTGGACCCGCGCTAGTTGTGCCGCGTGACGGCGGGCTAGGCTGCGGTCGTCTGTGCGGCAGGCGCCGTGACGGTGGGCATCCGTGAAACGACGCAGTCGCGTCCGTTGGCCTTGGCCGCATACAGGGCATCGTCGGCCCGGCGGAGCAGATGAGTGACGGTGTCGCCCGGTGCGGCGACCGTCAGGCCGATACTGATCGTGACCCGTCCACCCGGAACGTGCCGCGCCAGATCGAGTGAACGCACGCTCGAGAGCAGTCGCTCGGCCAGGCGGCGGGCCGCGATCTCGCTCGCTTCGGGGGACGCGATCAGGAACTCCTCCCCGCCGAGCCGTCCCAGTTCGATGGGCTCGTGCGCGACGGTGCGCAATGCCGCCGAGACGGCACGCAGGATGTCGTCGCCGACGAGGTGGCCGTGCTGGTCGTTGATCGTCTTGAAATGGTCGATGTCGACGATCAGCACCGAGCATCCGGTGCCGCTCGCAAGCAGGCTGCCCAGCCGTGACAGCACCTGGCGCCGATTCGGCACGCCCGTCAGTTCGTCGGTCATCGCCAGCGTGCGCATGGCCAGACTGGTGCGACGGCTGCGCCAGGCCAGTGTGGCAAGAACCGCGGCCAGCGCGACGACCAGCATGATCACCGCTTCCTGCAGCCGCGTCGCACGCTTTTCTTGGTTCAGCGCGTGCATCGTCGCGCTCTGCTGCTTCTGCAACAGGGCGTTCTCCTTGTCCTTCGCGGCGGTCAGGCTGGCGTAGCGCTGGTCGAGCTGGCGCTGTTGCAATGCCTCGCTCGCGGTCTGGAACTGGACATGCTGCTCGTAGGCGGCTTGCCAGTTGCCGGTGGCCGCGAGGGCGCGCGCCAGTTCGGCCCGCGTGGCCGCGACATCGCCGACCGAATCCGCCTTTTCGAAGACCTCGAGCGCGCCCTGTAGCGTCTCAATGCTGTCGAGCGGTCGCTGCAATCCGCGCAGTGCAATGCCTCGTTGCAGCAGGATCTGCGCGCGCAGCAGCTCGTCGGTCGTCTCGCCTTGTTGCCGTGCAGCCCGGTCGAGAAGTGAAAGCGCGTCGAGGTGGTTGCCGCGTGCGTTCTGCACCTGGGCGAGGCCACGCAACGCATAGGCCTCGCCACGCACATAGCCGATCTGGCGACTCAGACGCAGCACCTCGTTGAACGATTGCTCGGCCGCGTTCCAGTCCTTGAGCTTCTCGAGCACGCGGCCGAGGTTGTAGCGGGTCACGACCTCGTCGCGTGTCAGACCCGCCTCGCGCTGCACCTGCAGTGAGGCTTCGAAGTAGTCGCGCGCCTGCTGATAGTCGCCGACTCGGCTGTAGAGCCCGGCAATGCCGTTGATCGTGTTGCGCACCTGCTGCGGCAGCTTCAGCTCTTCGTAGATCACCTGGGCGCGCTGCAGGTCGGCCAGTCCGGCGGCGAAGGCGCCCTGCATGCCGCTCAGGTAGCCGCGCAGGAACAGGGCATCGGCCAGCAGTTCGCGCTCGCCGTGAGCCTCGGCGGTCGCGACCGCCTCCTCGTACAGCGCCGCCGCCCGGCCGGTGTCGTTGGCGAACTCGTTGATCTCGCCTTCGCAGTTGGCAATGCGCGCGCGCAGTCCGGGACGGCGGGCCTGCGGCAGAAGTTGCCGCGCCTGCTCGATATGGGCAAACGCTGCGGCACGGTCACGCTCCGAGTGGTAGTCGCAAAGCAGTGCATGCGCGCGGATCTGCTGGTCGGGGTCCGGCTGCGCAACCAGCTGGCGTAGTGCCTCTTCGGCGTGACGCCGGGACGACTCCGGGTCGACCCGCGCCTCGGCCTGCGCGCGATCGAGCAGCGCGGCCGGCGGCGTGGCCGCGGCGGCGGACGCTATTGCGCCGAGCACGAACAGGGTGAAGAGTCGAAACAAGGGCAACCGCACGAAGGAAGAACGCCGAGTCGGGCATTGTGCCAAGTCCGGTATGGGCGCTGAATCCGCTGATAGGCCCGCATCCATGGCATTGTTCGTCGCATTCGCGGGATTCCCGTCGTGTCGTGCTGCGGAGAAGTGCGCGCCGGAGCCTGGAGTTCCTGCATTTAGGGGGAGGGCCGGAAGCGAGCGGCTTAAGCTCGCGTCCTGACCAACGGCAATGCCTCGCCAAGGGCGAGGGCCAGATCCTGGGAGTAACGCTATGCATCAGAAAGTGGCGTTGATCACCGGCGCGGGCAGCGGCATCGGCCGGGCCGTCGCCATCGCCTTCCTGCAGGCGGGCTACACCGTGGCTCTGGCGGGCCGGCGGCCCGAGGCGCTGCAGGAAACCGTAGCGCTCTCAGCGGTCGATCGTGCCCGCGCGCTGGTGGTCCCGACCGACGTCAGCCGGCCTGACGCGGTGCGGGCGCTGTTCGACCGCGTGGTCGCCGAGGCTGGGCGGCTCGACGTGCTGTTCAACAACGCCGGCAGCGGTGCGCCGCCGATTCCGCTGGACGAACTCACGCCAGCGCAGTGGCAAACCGTCGTCGACGTCAACCTGACCGGTGTCTTCCTGTGCCTGCAACAGGCCTTTCGCGTGATGAAGGCGCAGAGTCCCCGCGGTGGCCGCATCATCAACAACGGATCGATCTCGGCGCATGCGCCGCGGCCCAATTCGGCGCCATACACCGCCACCAAGCACGCCGTCACCGGACTGACGAAGTCAGCCTCGCTCGACGGGCGCGCGTTCGACATCGCGGTCGGGCAGATCGACATCGGCAACGCGGCCACGCCGATGACCGAGCGCATGCCGCAGGGCGTGCTGCAACCCTACGGCCAGATCGCAGCCGAGCCCGTCATGGATGTCAGGGTCGTGGCCGATGCCGTACTGCACATGGCCGCGCTGCCGCTGGACGCGAACGTTCTCTTCATGACTGTCATGGCCACCAAGATGCCGTTCATCGGCCGCGGCTGAGAGTCGCAGCACTGCGGCGTCCGGATGATGCATCGCGCGCTGCAATGACAGGTTGGCGAGCGCCCTGAAGTCGAGCGCGTTGCCACACGGGCCCAGAAAGAACATCGTCGCGCCGGGCTCGCCGGCGCGTTGCGCAGTAATGGTCAGGCGCCGATGTTCTTTGTCTACTTGGCGAAGAGCCGCGACGGATCGGCGAAGGCCTTGAACTCGAGCGCGTTGCCACACGGGTCCAGAAAGAACATCGTCGCCTGTTCACCCACTTCGCCCTTGAAGCGGATGTGGGGTTCGATGATGAACTTCATGCCCTCGATGCGCAGCCGCGCGGCCAGGGCGTTCCATTCGTCCATCGACAGCACGACGCCGAAGTGGCGCACGGGGACGTCGTCGCCGTCGACGGCGCTGGTGCGGCGGTGTCCGGCTTCCTCGGGCGCGAGGTGAGCGACGATCTGGTGGCCGTAGAGATTGAAGTCGACCCACGCATCACTCGAGCGGCCTTCGGGGCAGCCGAGCAGGTCGCCGTAGAACGCTCGCGCCTTGGCGAGCGAAGTGACCGGGAATGCGAGGTGGAACGGGTGAAGTGTGCTCATGAAATCGTCCTTGCGGGTAGCCCCGTATTGTCGCAGCAAAGCCGGGACGCCTGAGCCAGACTGGACGGCTACGCGCGACTTCGGCAATATGCGTGCATATGCACGCAAAAGCGATCGGGCTGGCCACCGGGGCCTGTACATGCCACAAGGTGCGCAGCCTGGCGCGGCGGCTGACGGCGCTTTACGACGCGGCGCTGGCCGAGCACGGCCTGACGGTGACGCAGTACGCCGCGCTCGCCACGCTCGCGCGTTCGACGGCGCCGGTTGCGGTCGCTGAACTCGCGCGGCGGCTGCAGATGGATCGCACCACGACGTCCCGTCTGGTCGGTCCGCTGGAAGCGGCGGGCCTGCTGGCGCGTTCGAACGCGGGCCCGGGACGAGGTGACGCGCGTTCGCGGCCATTGCACGTCACGGCCAAAGGCCGCCGCCGGCTCGGCGCCGCCGTCCCAGCGTGGTGCGCGGCGCAGAGCGAGGTCGACGCCATCCTGGGCGAGCGCCTGCGTACCAGCCTCGATCGTGCCGCCGATGCCGCCTGCAGCGCACTCGCGGCCGCGACCGATGAACCGGCGGAGGTCATGTGACGGCGACTGCGCAGCGCGGCTGGTGGGGCCTGATCCTGGTTGCGGCGGCGCTGCTGATGATCACGAACGGCGCACGTCAGTCGCTCGGGCTCTTCGTTTCGCCGATCAACACGACGACAGGCCTGGGCATTGTGACGATCAGCTTTGCGCTCGGCGTCAGTCAGTTCGTCTGGGGCGCCGTGCAGCCCATCGCCGGTGCGTTCGCCGATCGCTATGGTCCGGGTCGCGTGCTCGCGACCGGCATCCTCATCCTCGCGGTAGGCACGGCGCTGACGCCACTGGTTTCCAGCGGACTGGGTCTCGTCCTCACGCTGGGGCTGCTGGCGGCGGCTGGTTCGGGCGCCGGCAGCTTCTCGGTGCTGATCGGTGCCGCCGCCAAGCATGTGCCGGCCGAGTCGCGCGGCACGGCGTCCGGCGTCATCAATGCCGGCGGCTCATTTGGCCAGTTCGTTTTTGCGCCTTTCGTGCAGAAGCTGATCTCCTTGATGGGCTGGATGGGCACGATGTGGACACTGGCTGCGATCACGTTGCTCACCCTGCCAATGGCGCGTGCGCTGCGCGGCCAGCCGGCGACGGCCCATGCGCCGCCGGCCCCCGGTGACCGCGGCCTGCGGCACGCCGTGAGCACGGCACTGGGCGACCGCAGCTACCTGCTGCTACATGCGGGCTTCTTCACGTGCGGCTTCCACATTGCGTTCCTGGTCACGCACCTGCCGGGCGAAGTCGCGCTCTGCGGCCTGCCGTCATCGGTCGCGAGCTGGTCGTTGGCGATCATTGGGCTCGCCAACATCGCGGGCAGTCTGCTGGCGGGTTTCTGGGTCAATCGCTTTCGCAGCAAGTACATCCTGTTCTGGATGTATCTCTCCCGCGCGCTGCTGGTCATCGCTTACCTGGCCGCGCCCAAGAGCGCGCTGACGTTCTATCTCTTCGCGGTGGGGCTCGGCTTCACCTGGCTCGCGACTGTGCCGCCGACGGCGGGCGTCGTGGCCAAGCTCTTCGGCACGCGCTATCTCGCCACGCTGTTCGGGCTGACCTTGCTGTCGCACCAGATCGGAGCCTTCTTCGGCGCCTACCTGGGAGGCATCGCCATCAGCACGCAGGGAAGCTATCTCTGGATGTGGTACGCCGACGCCCTGCTGGCGCTGGCGGCAGCCCTGGTGAATCTGCCGATCCGCGAGGCGCCGGTGCAACGCCGCCCCGTCGTGGCGGCATCGACCTGACTCCAGATTCCTACGGCCGTGCCGCCGGTGGGATGCGCTTGCGCAGCGCCTCGCAGGGATCCGGCCGGTCGGCCGGTGCCGTCTTCAGTACCACGTCATAGCGTTGCTTAAGGTCTTGAACAGCAACACCGACCTCGCCGGAGTTCGCTTCCAGCAGTCCGATGGCGATCACCTCCCGACGCTGTTCGGCCGTCAGCCAGTGGGGCACGCCCATGTCCTTCCGTACGTGGCCATTGCCGGTGAGCAGGACCACACCGCGGGAAAGGTAGGGCAGCAGGGAACGCGCGAGCACGAGGTCGCGCGCGATCTGGGCGCGCGCCATCGACGGCAGTGACTCCGGCGGCAGCAGATCGCAGTGGCCGCGCGCTACGGCACGCTCGTGGTCCGCGATGAACTCCGCCGGCAGGCGATCGAGGCCGAGTGCTGCCTGCTCCGTCGCGTCGAACAGCGCGCTCCAGCCCTGCGTGGAAACCTTGACTGCCTCCCGGCGCGAGAGATTGGCGGCCACAATCGGCAGGTCGAAGTCGAGGGCGAGCTGTACGAAAGGGCGGTAATGCTTCCATTCCCAGTTGCGCGCGCCGGCGGCCTCGATGAGCGCATCGGCATTTCCGGGCTCCTCGCGCCGCACGCGGTCGATGTCCGCCTGCCGCTCACGGTCGAACTGCTCGAAGGCGATCGCCGGACGTGCGCCGACCTCGATCCGCAGGCGCAGCGCTTCGGCGCGCAGCGCGTGCTGGGCACCGTTGTCGTGGACTTCGCCGAGCAGCACGGCGCGCCGTAGCGCCATCGCCGCGGCGAGCGCCTGCGGACTGGCTTCAATGTCGAAGCTGGCCGCCGACGGCAGCGCGCTGCAGAGAAGCGCAGCGAGAAGTGCCACCGACGGGAGCCGTCTTGTGAAGGTGAGAGGCGGGAACACTGGGCTGCTCAGGTCATGGCCAGAGGCTGCTTGCGGCGCGGCGCCGGGAACAGGCGATCGATTGCCTCGAGCTCCGGTGCGCCGAGTTCCAGTTGCGCGGCGTTCAGGTTCTCGCGCAGATGGTCTTCGCGCACCGCCTTGGGAATGGCGATGACGTCCGGATGGCGCAGCACCCACGCGAGCGCGATCTGGGCTGCCGTCGCGCCGCGCTCCTGGGCGATGCGCGCAATTCCACGGTCCGCAGCGAGCGATCCCTGGTCGATCGGGCAGTAGGCCATCGCCGGCACGCCGTGTGCCCGCTGCCAGGGCAGCAGGTCGAACTCGATACCACGCCGGCTCGCCGAGTAGTAGACCTGGTTCGCGGCACAGCCGCTGCCGGTCGGCACGCGCCACAGTTCGTCCATGTCGTCGACATCGAAGTTCGACACGCCCCAGTGAGCAATGTGCCCGCGGGCAAGCATCGCCTCGAAGCCGCTGAGGGTCGCGGCGAGCGGAAGGCGGCCGCGCCAGTGCAGCAGGTACAGGTCGATGACATCGAGCCGAAGGCGACGCCGGCTGCGGTCGCAGGCCTGCGCGACGCCGCTCGCGCTGGCATTGTGCGGATAGACCTTGGAGACGACGAAGACCTCCTCGCGCCGCACGATGCCGGCGGCGATCGCCTCAGCCAGGGCCTGTCCCACGACCTCCTCGGCGCCGCCCTCGCCGTACATCTCTGCGGTATCGATCAGCCGGTAGCCCAGTTCTAGTGCGCGCCGTACCGCGGCGACCTCCATGCTGCGCGCCGGTGCCGACTCGCCGAGCCGCCAGGTGCCGAGGCCGAGCGCGGGGACTTCTGACGCACTTCCTAGTAGGCGTACTGTCTTCATCGATCAGCCGTGCGATCGCATCTGGGCTGCCGCGCTCAGGCCGCCGGCAGGCGCGGCAGCGGCTTGCCGCGTTCGTCCTCGGCAATGCGCCGCAGGTACGCAGCAAACTCCGGGTCCTCGCCCTTCAGCAGCTTCGGCAACCGATGGTAGAAGTCGTCGCGCCGCACCCACTCGCGCATGAAGTCTTCCCACGAGTTCCAGCGGCGGCGCTGCAGCGGTGTCATGTGCTCGCTGTAGGCGGTCAGGTAGGCGCGCTCGAACAGCGAGATCAGCATGTCGAACACGATCAGCATGCGCTCCTGCTGCTCGGCACTCAGATCCTGGGTCGCGAATTCGCTGCGCAGACGCAGGTCCGGGCTGTCGATGACGACCTTGAGGAAGTCGTTGTAGGCGTTCGACAGCAGCTGATAGACCTCGTCTTCCTCGGTTGACCGCTCCTTGCGCTGCTCGAATATGAACAGGAAGATCGCCAGCGGCAGGCCGATGACGGTCACTACGTAGCTCGCCAGTTCCCAGGTCTGTGGATCAAACACGTCGGTCTCCGCCGGGCTGGCCGTGAACGAGCCGGACCAGGCAACATCGCATGCTAGCCGCCGTAGCGCCGCAGTTCGGCGAGGTCAATGATGCGCACCCGACCGTAGGCGACTTCGAGCAGGCCGGCGCGGGAAAGCGCCTGCAGCGCCTGGTTGACGCGCTGGCGCGACACCCCGGACAGGTAGCCGATTTCCTCCTGCGAAATCTCGATCTCGGCCCGGTGACCGGGGTAGAGGTGCGGGTTGAACAGTTCCGACAAGCAGCGCGCCACGCGCGCGTCCGGCTCGAGCAGTCGCTCGTACTCAACCATCGCGATGAACTGACCGAGCCTTTCATTCAGCTGGGTCAGCAGGAAGCGGTTGAACGCGATGCTGGTGTTGATCAGGTGGTCGAAGGTCTGCTGCGGCATCCAGGCCATCCGCGTGTCGCGCAGGGCCACGACGTCGTACTTGCGCACCTCGTTCTTGAGGAGCGACCCCTCGCCGAACCAGCCGCCCGGCCCGACGCCGGTGAAGGTGGCCGTCTTGCCGGTCAGGGACACGACGTTGATCTTGACCAGCCCCTCGATGACGCCGGTCCAGGCGTCGACGAGTTCCCCCTTGCGCATGACGACGGAGCCGCCGCTGAAGCGCCGCTCCTCGACCTCGGCCAGGACGCGCTCGCGCTCCGGCGGCTGCAGGGCCTGCCACCAGGTGCCGGCGGCCAGCATGTCGGACAGGCGGAGCGGATCGGGATCGGCCATGGCAGGTTGCGCGAGAGCTGCCATTGTGGCCGAAGACTGTCGTCCGGATGACAGCGGTCGTTCAGGATGCGTCCTACTGTTCGTGCGCGGCCCGGCGCGAAGGAAGTAGTTGCAACGGGCCGCGGCGAGTGGGTTAAGCTAATTCGCCACGTGTCCGGTCGAGGCACGGCTAACAAGATTCAGGAGACAACGCATCGTGGCGGACACCGTCACTGCCGACACCTTTCCTCGCCTTCTGCAACTGCATGCGCAGCGGCGGCCGGGAGCAACGGCAATCCGCGAGAAGGACCTCGGCATCTGGCAGGGCTGGAGCTGGATGCAGGCGCTGGCCGAAGTACGCCAGATCGCGGCCGGACTGCATCAAGCCGGCGTCACTCGCGGTGAACACCTGGCCATCATCGGCGAGAACCGCCCGCGTCTTTACTTCACGATGATCGCGGTGCAGTGCCTCGGAGGCATTCCTGTGCCGATGTACCAGGACGCGGTGGCGGCCGAAATGGCGTTTGTCTTCGACAACGCGGAAATCAAGTTCGCCGTGGTCGAGGACCAGGAGCAGGTCGACAAGCTGCTCGAAATCCGCGAGACGGTGCCGCACCTGAAACGGATCATCTACGAGGACCCGCGGGGCCTGCGCAATTACGACCAGCCGGGCCTGGCGTCGTATGAGCAGATCCGGGCGCTCGGCGAGCAGTTCCTTAAGGAGCATCCGACGCTGGTCGAGGACGAGATCGCCAAGGGCAAGGCGAGTGACGTTGCAGCGATGTTCTACACGTCCGGCACGACGGCCAACCCCAAAGGCGTGGTGCTCGGCTACGGCAACCTGCTCTCGGCGGGCCGCGCTGGCGCCGACATGGAACGGCTGACCGACCGCGAGGAGGTGCTGGCTTACCTGCCGATGGCTTGGGTCGGGCAGAACATCTTTTCGTACACGCAGTGGCTGGTCTGCGGCTTCACCGTCAATTGTCCCGAATCGGCAACGACGGTGCAGGCGGACATGCGCGAGATCGGACCGACCTACTACTTCGCGCCGCCGCGCGTGCTGGAAGCGCTGCTGACGCAGGTGATGATCCGCATGGAGGATGCCTCCGCGATCAAGCGCCGCATGTTCCATTACTTCATGAACGTGGCGCGCCGCGTTGGGGGGCGGCTCCTCGACAAGCAGCCGGTGGGGCTCGGCGGCCGACTGCTCTACGGCCTGGGTGACTGGCTGGTCTATGCCCCGCTGCGCAACGCGCTGGGCATGAGCCGGATCCGTGTGGCTTACACGGCCGGCGAAGCGATCGGCCCGGATCTCTTTACTTTTTACCGCTCGCTGGGAATCAACCTCAAGCAACTCTACGGCTCGACGGAAACCTCGGTGTTCGTCTGCGTGCAACCCGACGGCGGCGTGAAGCCCGATACCGTGGGCCCCCCGATCTCGGGCGTCGAGATCCGCCTGACCGATTCCGGCGAGATCCTGATCCGTTCGCCGGGCCTGTTCCGCGAGTACTACAAGTCGCCGGAGGCGACGCGCGAGTCCAAGGACGTCGAAGGCTGGTTCCACACCGGTGACGCGGGGTACTTCGATGCCGAGGGACACCTGAAGATCATCGATCGGGCCAAGGATGTCGGCAAGCTCGCCGACGGAACGCTCTTTGCGCCCAAGTACATCGAGAACAAGCTGAAATTCTTCCCGACGATCAAGGAAGCCGTGGCGTTCGGCGACGGGCGCGACATGGTCTGCGCCTTCGTCAACATCGACATGGAAGCCGTCGGCAACTGGGCCGAGCGGCGCAACCTGCCCTACTCCGGATACACCGACCTGGCGTGCAAGCCGGAAGTGATCGAGTTGATCCGGGAGTCGGTCGAAAAGGTCAACGCGGACCTGGCCAACGACCCCAAGCTGGCCAATGCGCAGATAAGACGGTTCATCGTCCTGCACAAGGAACTGGATGCCGACGACGAGGAACTGACCCGCACGCGCAAGGTGCGGCGCCGCTTCATCCAGGACAAGTACAGCGCGCTGGTCGATGCGATGTACTCGGGCCGGGATGAGCAGTACATCGACACGATGGTCAAATTCGAGGATGGCCGCACCGGCCGGATCGCGGCGACACTCAAGGTGCGCGACGCGAAGACCTTCGTGCCGATGCAGAAGGCGGCCTGAGCACCATGAACCCCCGCATCTGGGCCGCGCTCGCTTGTCTCATCGTCGGAGTGCCGGTCGCTGCGTGGGGACTCGCCAACGGTTCCCTGCTGCTCGGGTTGCTCGGCCTGGCCCTCGTACTGGTGTTCGTCTTCCTCGTGGTCGAGGCGATGAACCAGGCATCGAAGCCGAAGCACGAGATACCGAAGTCGCCGAACGCGGCGTGGAGCATGAAGGATGCGCCGGCGGAAGCGCCCTCCGACCAGCGCCGCGGAGGTTCGCTGTGACCCGGCGCAACCTGGGCGAAGTGCTGCTGCAGGTCGATGACGTCTGGCTGTCGTTCGGCGGCGTCAAGGCGATCCAGGGCGTCTCGTTCGATGTGCGCGAGCACGAGATCCGGGCCATCATCGGCCCCAATGGCGCCGGCAAGAGCTCGATGCTGAATGTGATCAACGGCGTCTACCACCCGCAGCAGGGGCGCATCACGTTCCGCGGCAAGGTGCGCACGTCGATGGACCCGCACGACGCCGCCGCGCAGGGCTTCGGCCGTACGTTCCAGAGCCTCGCGCTATTCAAGGGCATGAGCGTGCTCGACAACATCATGACGGGCCGCAACCTGCGCATGCGTACCGGCATCCTGGCGCAGGCGGTCCACCTGGGCTTCGCCCGCCGCGAGGAGTTGCGCCACCGCGAGTTCGTCGAGCACATCATCGATTTCCTCGAGATCCAGGCCTACCGCAAGACTCCGGTCGGGCGCCTGCCGTATGGCCTGCAGAAGCGTGTCGACCTCGCGCGCGCGCTGGCGATGGAACCCAAGATTCTGCTGCTCGACGAGCCGATGGCCGGCATGAATCTCGAGGAAAAGCAGGACATGTCGCGTTTCGTGCTCGACGTCAACGAGGAGTTCGGCACGACCATCGTCCTCATCGAGCACGACATGGGTGTCGTCATGGATATCTCGGATCGCGTCGTCGTGCTCGACTACGGGCGCAAGATCGGCGACGGAACACCCGACGAAGTCCGGAGCAACGAGCAGGTCATCGCCGCCTATCTCGGCGTGGCGCACTGAGGCGGACATGGACCAGGCGTTGCGAACCCTGCAGAAGAACTGGCCCGTGGTGCTGATGCTGGTCGTCATGGCCGTCGGTGCTGCCGGCCCGCTCGCGTTCGGCATGACCACACCAGGCTTCTACGTCGAGGTCATGCTGGGCGGGCTGATGTCGGGCGTCATGTACTCGCTGGTGGCGCTTGGCTTCGTGCTGATCTTCAAGGCCTCCGGGGTGTTCAACTTCGCGCAGGGCGCGATGGTGCTGTTCGCGGCGCTGTCGGTCGCCCGGATCGCCGAGGTCGTGCCGCTGCCGGTCGCCTTCGTCGCCGCGATCGGCATCATGGCGGTGCTGGCGTGGCTGATCGAACGCCTGGTGCTGCGTCATCTCGTCAACCAGGACGCGGTCGTGCTGCTGATGGCCACGCTGGGCATCACTTACTTCCTCGACGGCTTCGGGCAGACGATCTGGGGCAGCGACATCTACAAGATCGACACCGGCCTGCCCAAGACGCCGATGATGGTGCTGGACTCGATCTTCGATGGCGGGATCCTGATCAATACCGAGGATCTGGTCGCCGCAGGCATTGCTGCGCTGCTGGTGCTGGCGCTGGCGCTGTTCTTTCAGAAGACGCCGACCGGCCGTGCACTGCGCGCGGTGGCCGACGATCACCAGGCTGCGCAGTCGATCGGTATTCCCCTGAACCGGATCTGGGTCATCGTGTGGACCGTGGCGGGTTTCGTGGCGCTGGTGGCGGGGGTGATCTGGGGTTCCAAACTCGGCGTGCAGTTCTCGCTGTCGCTGATCGCCCTGAAGGCGCTGCCGGTGGTCATACTCGGTGGGTTCACCTCGGTGCCCGGCGCCATCATCGGTGGACTGATCATCGGTGTCGGCGAAAAGTTCGCCGAGGTGTTCCTCGGTCCGATCCTGGTCAAGCAGTTCGATCTTGCCGGCGGCGGCATCGAGAACTGGTTCGCCTACGTGCTGGCGCTGCTGTTCCTGCTGGTCAGGCCGGAAGGCCTGTTCGGCGAGAAGCACATCGACCGCGTGTAACGCCTGACGAGACAAGCCCGCCATGCTCTACCGCGAAAACGGCCAGTTCAAGATCTCCTACAGCGAGGACCAGCAGATCCTGCCGATCGTGCAGGACCGCTGGTTCATGCTGGCACTGCTCGCATTCGCCTTCCTCGTGATGCCGGCGATCGGCACCGACTACCTGTTCCTGTCGCTGGTGATCCCGTTCCTGATCCTCGCGATTGCGGCGATCGGCCTGAACATCCTGGTCGGCTACTGCGGCCAGATCTCGCTGGGTACCGCGGCCTTCATGGCGGTCGGCGCCTACGCCGCCTACAACTTCGTCATCCGCGTCCCGTCTCTCAACTTCCTGGTCGTGCTGATCCTCTCCGGCGGCATCGCGGCGCTGGTCGGCATTCTGTTCGGCATTCCCAGCTTGCGAATCAAGGGCCTGTATCTGGCGGTGGCGACGCTGGCGGCCCAGTTCTTCGTCGACTGGATGTTCGCGCGGGTCAAGTGGTTCACCAATTACTCGTCCTCGGGATCGGTCTCGACTCCGCCAATCGAGATGTTCGGTTGGTCGATGGAGTCGCCGGTCCAGAAATATCTCTTCGTCCTGACGGTGGCGGTCGTGATGACCCTGGCCGCCAAGAACCTCGTGCGCGGGCATATCGGGCGCAGCTGGATGGCGATCCGCGACATGGACGTGGCGGCCGAGGTCATCGGCATCCGGCCCCTTTACGCGAAGCTGTCGGCGTTCGCGGTCAGTTCGTTCTATGCCGGCGTGGCCGGCGCCTTGTGGGGGTTCATCCGGCTTGGCGCCTGGGAGCCGCTGGCGTTCAATGTGAATCTTTCTTTGAACCTGCTGTTCATGATCATCATCGGCGGGATGGGTTCGCTGCTAGGCTCGTACTTCGGTGCCGCCTTCATCGTCATCCTGCCGATCCTGCTGAACCAGGTGCCCGGCGCCATCGGCATCGAGATGTCGACCGCGTTCGCATCGCACCTGGAGGCGATGATCTTTGGCAGCCTGATCATTTTCTTCCTGATCGTCGAGCCGCACGGCCTCGCGCGGCTCTGGGCGATCGGCAAGGAGAAGCTGAGACTATGGCCGTTCCCGCACTGAGGTCCACGGAGAAGCGGCGCACCAAGAAAACGCTGGACCCTTATTCACGCATGGAGACACAGATGGCAACGTTATTGAAGTCACGGTTCGCCGCGATGGCGGTGGCCGGGTTCGCAGCGGCGGCCACTCTCGGCCTGCCCGCAACGGCGGACGCGCAACAGAAGGCGGCGGCTCCCGCCGCAGGCAAGGGCGAGCAGTTCGTCCCGGTGCTCGTATACCGCACCGGCGCGTACGCGCCGAACGGCACGCCCTGGGCCAACGGTTTCGTCGACTACCTGAAGCTGGTGAACGCGCAGGGAGGTATCAATGGCGTGAAGCTCACCTGGGAAGAGTGCGAGACCGGCTACGCGACCGACCGCGGCGTCGAGTGCTACGAGCGCCTCAAGACCAAGCCCTTCGTCTCGGGTTTCCAACCGCTTTCCACGGGCATCACGTTCGCACTGACCGACAAGGCGCCAACGGACAAGATCCCGCTGATCACAGCCGGCTACGGCCGGTCGGAGTCGGTCGAGGGCGAGGCCTTCCCCTGGAACTTTCCGCTGATGGGCACCTACTGGGACGCGGCTGACGTCCTTGTGCAGCACGTCGGCAAGCTGAACGGAGGCACCGACAAGCTCAAGGGCAAGAAGATTGCGCTGGTCTACCACGACTCGCCTTTCGGCAAGGAGCCGATCGCCCTGCTGCAGGAGCGCGCCAAGTTGCACGGCTTCGAGCTGCTGACGATCCCGGTGACGCATCCGGGCGTCGAGCAGAAAGCCGCGTGGCTGCAGATCCGCCAGAACCGTCCGGACTACGTCTTCCTGTGGGGCTGGGGCGTGATGAACTCCACGGCGCTGCGCGAGGCCGTGGCGACCGGATACCCGCGCGACAAGATGTACGGCGTGTGGTGGGCGGCCGCCGAGCCTGACGTCCTGCCGGTCGGAGCCGATGCCAAGGGCTACAACGGCCTGGCATTGCAACACGGGGCGGGCCGCGCCAAGGTGCACAACGACATCCTCGCCACATTGCACGCCAAGGGACAGGGCACGGGGCCGCAGGAAGAAGTCGGCACCGTTTTGTACACGCGCGGCATGATCAGCGCGATGCTGCAGATCGAAGGCATCCGCCAGGCACAGCTGCGTTACGGCAACAAGCCGCTGACGGGGGAACAGGTCCGCTACGGGCTGGAGAACCTGAACCTCGACGCCAAGCGGCTGGAAGCGCTGGGGTTGTCTGGGGTGATGAAGCCGCTGGCGACGAACTGTCGCGACCATGCCGGCGCTCGCTCGGCGCGCATCCAGCAGTGGGACGGCACCAAGTGGGTGTTTACGTCCGACTTCTACGAAGCCGACAACCAGATCATCAAGCCGATGATCAAGGCCGCGGCACAGCGCTACGTCGCCGACAAGAAGCTGACGATGCGCAGTTGCGCGGACGAGATCGCCGCGGCTGCCAAGGCCTCAGCCCCGGCGGCAGCGCCGGCTGCGGTCAAGACGGCTCCGGCAAAGAAGTAGTTTCCACCCACGCAGTCGACCGCTTCATGCGGTCGGCTGTGCGAAGCGCTTACGGTGTGAGCGCTTCGCACAGCGACAACGGAGTTCACGGTGACGGCACCGCTGCTCAACGTCAACGGCATTGAGGTCATCTACAACCACGTGATCCTCGTGCTCAAGGGGGTCTCGCTGACCGTGCCCGAAGGCGGCATCGTCGCGCTGCTCGGCGCCAATGGTGCGGGCAAGACGACGACACTGCGCGCCGTGTCAAACCTGCTGCAGGGCGAGCGTGGTGAAGTCACCAAGGGTTCGATCGAATATCTCGGCGAGAAGATCGAGCGGCTGACGGCCTACGACCTCGTCAAGCGCGGCGTCGTGCAGGTCATGGAAGGGCGCCGCTGTTTTGCGCACCTGACGGTCGAGGAGAACCTGCTGTCGGGCGCCTACTCGCGCGGCGCGTCGGGCCGCGGCAACACGCGCGCGGACATCGCGGCAGACCTGGAGAAGGTCTACGCCTATTTCCCCCGGCTCAAACAGCGGCGCGGCAGCCAGTCGGGCTACACCTCCGGCGGCGAGCAGCAGATGACCGCGATCGGGCGCGCACTGATGGCCAGACCTTCGATGATCCTGCTCGACGAACCGTCGATGGGCCTCGCCCCGCAGGTGGTCGAGGAGATCTTTGCCATCGTGCAGGACCTCAACAAGAAGGAACGCGTGTCGTTCCTGCTGGCCGAACAGAACACGAACATCGCATTGCGCTTCGCCGACTACGGCTACATCCTGGAAAATGGCCGCGTGGTGATGGACGGTGATGCCAAGTCACTGCGCGAAAACGAGGACGTGAAGGAGTTCTACCTCGGCGTCTCGAAGGCGGGTCGCAAGAGCTTCCGGGAGACCAAGTTCTACAAACGACGGAAGCGCTGGTTGGCCTGAGGCCAGGAAGTGCAACGGCTTTTTCCGCGCACGTTTGCGCGGGGGTTTTCGGCAGCGCGCGCGGGCTGGCGGAAGCGGAGTGGGGACCGCGCTTTAAACGAGGAGTGTAGATGGCCACAAAGAAAGCTGCGAAGAAGAAGTCCCGTCGCACCGTGATGTACAGCACAGGGGGCAAGAAGCTTTACGCGGTGCGCGATGCCAGCGGCAAGTTCAAGGACATCCAGCAGTACTCGCGTGCCCACGCCATGGATATCAAGAGGGGCAGCTCCGCAGAGACCAAGGCGGCTGCCAAGAAGGCCGTCAAGAAGGCCGTCAAGAAGGCTGCAACGGTCAAGAAGTCGGCAGCAAAGAAGTCGGCAGCAAAGAAGGTCACAAAGCGCGCAACGACCGCGAAGAAGGCCGCCGGCGGAATCGTCAAGAGCCTGAAGCGTGCCCTCAAGAGGGTGACGGGTTAGGGAGCCGGAGCCTCGAGCGCGGGTCACGGGTCTGGGGCGAGGAGCCTCAGCCCGGAGCCCGCTCTCGACATCCCGATGCGCCTTTTAGCATCGCCTTCAGCCCTCGCCGCCTTTGGCGTCGTGCTGCTGCTTGTTTCGTGCCGGCCGTCCCCGGCACCCGAATCGTCTGAACCGCGACCGTCGCGCGAGCGGCTGGCGACGCCATTGCCGACGCGCGAGACGACGATCGATCCCGTCACTCGGAAACTCGACGCCGCTCAGCTCGAAGCGGAACGTCGGCGTTCCGAGATCGACCAGGCCGAAAAGTAGCGCGCCTTTGCCGCGAGGAACCCCATGCCGCAGCACTTCGACAGTCGCGAGACCCGCGATCCGCGCCAGCGTGAACTCGACCTGATGGGGCACCTGCCGGGATTGGTGGCCAATGCGCTGAAGGCGCCCGGGTGGCGCCAGCATCTCGGCGCGATCGATCCCGCCGAGATCGCGACGCGCGCCGCGCTGGCACGCCTGCCGGTGCTGAGAAAGTCGGAACTGCCGGCGCGGCAGAAGGCCGCGCCACCCTTTGGTGGCTTCGTCGCCGACCCGGTCGAACGATTCGGGCGGCTCTTCACCTCACCCGGCCCGATCTACGAGCCCGAAGGACGCCATGAGGACGCCTGGCGCGCGGCACGCGGGCTGTATGCCGCCGGCATGCGCGCCGGGCACGTCGTCCTGAACACGTTCTCGTATCACCTGACGCCGGGCGGATTCATCCTTGACGGCGGCGCGCGCGCGGTCGGGTGCGCTGTCATCCCAGCCGGGCCCGGCAACACCGAGCAGCAACTCGATCTGATCGAGCATCTGCGGCCAACGGCCTACATCGGCACGCCGGACTTCCTGAAGATCCTGCTCGATGCCGCAAGTGCGTCGCAGCGCGACGTTTCCTCGCTCAAGCGTGCCGTGGTTTCCGGCGCGGCCTTCCCGCCTTCGCTGCAAGCCGAGATCAAGGCGCGCGGCATCGATGCCTATCAGCTCTATGCCACGGCCGATCTCGGCGTCATTGCCTATGAGACCTCCGCGCGCGAGGGCATGGTCGTCAACGAGGATGTTCTGGTCGAGATCGTGCGGCCCGGCACCGGCGAGCCGGTGCCGGAGGGCGAGGTCGGGGAGGTGGTCGTCACCTCGTTCGACCCGCATCACCCATGGATCCGCCTCGCGCTTGGCGATCTCTCCGCGATCCTGCCCGGCACGTCACCGTGCGGGCGTACCAATGCCCGCATCCGCGGCTGGATGGGTCGTGCCGACCAGACGACCAAGGTGAAGGGCATGTTTGTGCGGCCCGAGCAGATCGCCGAGATCGGTCGCCGGCACCCCGGCGTGGGCCGGCTCCGGCTGGTCGTCGTGCGCGCCGGGGAAAGCGACGCCATGAACCTGAAAGTCGAGTCGGCGACCCGGGAGCCGGCACTCGTCGAGCGGATCCAGGAGTCGCTGCGGACAGTGACCAAGCTCGGCGGGAACGTCGAACTCGTTGCGCCGGGCTCGCTGCCCAACGACGGCAAGGTCATCGACGATGCGCGTGCGCAGTAGGCACGACCGGTTGGCGTCGTACAAAGAAAGACGGCGCCCGCGGGCGCCGTCGCACGGCAGCAGGAGGGCTTAGCGGCGCCGGCTCGCGGCGCCGGCCTTCTTGGCCGTGGTTTTCTTGGGTGCGGCGCGCGCGGCCGCAGGTCGCGTGGCAGCACGCGAGACCGCGCGCTTGGCCGGCCGTGCCGCCGACGCGGATTTCGCCCGCACGGCCTTGGGCTTGCTGGCCACGGGCGCTCCGGTGGCGATGTCGATCGCCGCGATCATCACGTCGCGCACCGAGTTCGCCATCGCGTTGATCGCGTCGGTCATCGCGGCTGCGGGCTTCGCAATCGGCAGCTTGACCGTCGTTGCCGGCGGCGCAGCGGCCTCCTCGTTGATGTCCCACAACCGCAGCAACTCCGCCTGGGTCGGCACGGTCCCCTGGGAGACGCGCTGCCGGCGGGCCGCGACAGAGTCACGCACGATCTTTTCGACGACGTCGAGCGGCAGACGGTTGAGGTCCGAGAACTTGATGAAGCTCTTGTTGGCGTTGACGCCCTGCAGCGCTTCCTTGTGCTTCAGCACGACGTCTTTTTCGGCCACATACAGCGACATATGCCGGCGGCCGGATTCCAGGGCAAACAGCGGCCCGTCTAGTTCGTAGAAGGCGAGGCCATAGCGCATGCTTTCGCGAACTCCGCGGGCGGAGCGGCGAATCATGCTGCACAAGCGCGCCATTGCCACGCGACGGTCCGGCGGCAGGTCGCGCAGGTAGGCGCCTACCGTCGAGGCTGTCGGGTTCATGAGATTCCTCCGGCGTACAGCGTCCGAAAACGCTGAATTTTAACGCTTTTTGAGGAATGCCTTGGGACGCCGCCCGGAGGCGGGCCGGTTGACGCCCGGGTTGTGTCGCTGTCGGATCAGCCAGGCGCGCCGGATTTCGCCCGGTAGAAAATGAAATCGGCCGAAAAATCGACGCGAAGAATCTGGTTTGAAAGCCCGGGTTCGCACTTTGGCGGTGGCATGCCGCCCCGTGTATTCACGCGCTGGACATGGGTAATGCCCTCGAAGGCGCCCTTGCCGTAGCTGCGGGTCGTCAACAGCAGCCAGCGCAGGTCGGCGGAATTGGGCGCTTCGTCGTACGAGGCAATCGAGGCCACCAGCCGGCTGCCGTCATTGTGCTCGAAGGAAAAGTTGGCGCCGTGCCTGCCGACGACCTTGCCGCTCGCGTCGGCCAGCTGCGCCTCTGGCTGCCGGAACACCCAGACGAAACCCGAATCGCGCTTTTCGCAGCGAAAAATCTGCACTCCCTGCGCCGATAGCTGCAGCACGGGCTCCCGGTCTGAAGGCGCCTTGATGCTGGAAAACAGCCCGAGACTCGGGGCCGTGACGGCACCGCCGGCTTCCTGCCGGGGAGACGTTGGCGAACTGACAGAAGCGCAGCCGGTTACCAGCAGTGCGCCGATGGCAAGGACTGACTTGACGTGCTTTCGAATGTTCATGTCGCCCCTCAGTCATTGAATCTCCGTTGCGCAATGAGGCGCCGTGCCAGGCGCGTCCGCAACGGGGAGGTCCCAATGAAGCGTCGCGGCGCCCTCGGTGGCCCGATATAAATCTGCCGCGTCCGTGATGGGCCTCCGGCGGCCGTCGGCTCACTCCGGGGCGCCGTCGCCCAGTACGGGAGTCTGCCAGTCGCTGAAGATCGCGGCCGGATCGTCGCCATACCTCGAATGCGCCGCGTGCGCCGGCGTACCGGCCGCGATCCAGCACAGCAGCGTCTCGCCGGGTGCGCACAGACCCTGCTGCACGACCGCATCGTGCACCGAAGCGCCGCCCAGGACCTTGGCCCCATAGCCCATCAGGTGCAGGGCGTTGAGGAAATTCATCAGCGCTGCACCGGCGCACAGCAGCTGTTCGACGGCCGGGACACCCTGCTCTCCGTCCCGCACGCGACCCAGCAGCGCCACCAGCGCCGGCCCGCGGAACGCACGCGCACGCGCTCGCTCGATGCCGGCGTCGTCGCTGCCGCGCCGGCGTGCAGCGCGCGCAAAGAGATCACCCAATGCCGCACGTTGCTGACTGTCGATGCGAACGAAGCGGTAGGGCCGCAGCGCCTCGTGGTCGGGAGCGCGCAACGCAAGCGACGCCGCCCGCAGTAGTTCGTCGGCCCCTGGAGCGGGCTCGATCAGGTGCCTGGGGCTCACCGAATAGCGTCGCGCCAAGTGCGCGAGCACATCGCCCGGTCCCAGGCCGGGCACCTCGGACGGATCAGGCTTCCGTTCCATCGCACACGATCAGGACACGCGGTCGGGCAGCCGCCTAGGCGAGCCCGTTGTGGACACAGACGAAGTCGGCGATCTGCGCGATGTCGTCGAGCGCGAACTGCGGCAAGGGGCTATCGATGCGCACATCGGTCGCGATCGCCACCACATGCGGATCGTCCGGATGAAGCGGCACCTTGCCGTTGGCGGAGCGAAAGACTTCGATCTTGGGAATCGGCTGACGCTTGAAGCCCTCCACGATTAGCAGATCGCAGGGCGACATGCGCGCGACAAGTTCGTCCAGCGTCAGTTCGGCCGCCCCGCGCAGCTCGTGCATCAGGGCCCATCGCACGCTCGACGACAGCATGACTTCGCTGCAGCCTGCGTGCCGATGGCGATACGAGTCCTTGCCGGGGTGGTCGACGTCGAACTCGTGGTGTGCGCGCTTGATCAGGGACACCGTGAGGCCGCGTGCCGTCAGGAGTGGCACCACGCGTTCGATCAGCGTGGTCTTGCCGCTGCCGGACCAGCCGGCGAAACCGAATATCTTCATTGCAGTGCCGCCCGCGCACGAGTGCCGGGGGATGGGAGAACCGATCAGCGACGCACTCTACCAGCGTGAAGGCAGCAGGCGCCGGCAGTGGCGGGCGCCGTGATCGACTACTGGCCCGCGTTGGGGAAGAAGAGCTGTTCGCCGTTGATCCGATAGGCCGCGATCGCTTCCTGGCCGGCCGTCGAAGTCACCCAGTCGACGAACTTCTGCGCGTCGGCCGCGCGCGCGTGGGGATGGCGCGCCGGGTTCACGACGATGACGCCGTACTGGTTGAAGAGGCGCCTGTCACCTTCCACGAGGATCACCAGGTCGCCGCGGTTCTTGAACGAGAGCCAGGTGCCGCGATCGGCCAGCACGTACGATCCGGCCGAAGAGGCCATGTTCAGCGCCGGGCCCATGCCGCAGCCGCACTCCCGATAGCCGCTGCCGCGCTGCGCCGCCAGGTCGGCCGCCGCCCAGTAGCGGTTCTCGGCGGCATGCGTGCCGCTCTTGTCGCCGCGCGAAACGAACGGCGCGTTGGCGGCGGAGATCTTCTTCAAAGCGGCCACGATGTCGTTGCCACGCACGCCGGCGCCATCCGCCTTGGGGCCGATCAGCACGAAGTCGTTGTACATGACTGGATAGCGCTTCAGTCCGAAGCCCTCGGCGACGAACTTCTCCTCGGCCGGCTGGTCGTGCACAAACAGGACGTCGGCATCGCCCCGGCGCGCCATGTCAAGCGCTTGCCCGGTGCCGACGGCGACTACCTTCACGTCGAGGCCGGAAGCCTTCTTGAACAGCGGCAGCAGGTGAGTAAATAGGCCGGACTGCTCGGTTGACGTCGTCGACGCCATCGTGATGCTCTGCGCAGCGGCAAGCCCGGTCGCTAGACACAACGCCATAGCCAGCGCGGGGCGGCGGAGCCGACGGCTCACGCAATTCTTCAATCGTCCAATCATGCGAGTTCTCCTGCGAGGTAGCGCCGCACACCGGCGGTCGCCGATTCATCAAAGAAGGCGGCGGTCGACTGGTCGGCCAGCAGTCGCCCCTGTTCGAAGCACAGGACGCGGCTGGCGAGGCGGCGTACCTGGCCCAGGTTGTGGCTGCTGAACACCAGCGTGACGCCGGCCCGGTCGGTGAAATGTGTGAGCAGGCCCTCGACGTCGCGCCGCGCGGCCGGATCCATGCTCGACGTCGGTTCGTCGAGCAGAAGAACGTCCGGTGAGAGAGCCCATGCCCGTGCCAGCGCCATCCGCTGCTGCTGGCCGCTCGACAGGTTGCGGGCGTTGCGATGCGCGGCCTCGCCGAGGCCGAAGCGCGCCAGCGCGGCGTGTGCGAGTTCGCACGCCGCGCGCCAATGGATACCGCGCAGCCACAGGCCGAGTGCGATGTTCCGCAGGACGCTGGCGCGCAGCATGTAGGGCCGCTGGAACAGCATGGCCTGGCGCCGGATCGACGGCCGCTCGACGCGTCCGGCGCTGGGATCGATCAGCCCATGCAGCATGCGTAGCAGCGTGGTCTTACCGCTGCCGTTGGGCCCGATCAGCGCGACCCGCTCGCCGGCGCGGATCGTCAGGCTCAAGGGCGCCAGGGCCTGCACGGCACCGTACCGCACTTGCGCTTCCTCTAAACGGAAGACCGTGTCGGTCGTCCGTGGGGCAGCACGGCTCACTGGACTGCCCGCGTCCCGCGGGCCTGCGTCGCGGTCAGCGGTGGCGGCTTCTCCACTCCGGGTCGCGTGCAGGATCACCGCGTTGCCCTCGGGCTGCGCGCAGCGGAAGTCTTTCTGGGGGCTGGACGAGTTCATGCCGACAGCACCCGCGTGACGTCGCTGACGTTGCCGTCGATCCGCTCGCGCCAAGCCCGCAGCGCGGCGATGGCAACGTTGAGCAGCAGCACCACCGCGATCAGCACGATCCCGAGCGCCATCGCCAGCGGCAGGTCGCCCTTGCTGGTCTCGAGTGCGATCGCGGTGGTCATGACCCGCGTGAAACCGTCGATGTTGCCGCCGACGATCATCACCGCGCCGACTTCCGAGACGGCGCGTCCGAAGGCGGCAATCAGGACAGTCAGTAGCGCGAAGCGCTCGTCGAACGCGAGCAGCAGGCCACGTGTGAAAGTCGACGCGCCGAGCGAGCGCAATTGTTCCCCGTGGCCGCGATCCGCGTCCTCGATGGCCTGCCGCGTGAGCGCGGCCACGACCGGTGTCACCAGAACGACCTGGGCTGTCACCATCGCCGGGAACGAATACAGCCAGCCGAGAAAGCCGAGCGGTCCAGAACGCGACAGCAGCAGGTAGACGATGAGTCCCACGACGACCGAAGGCAGCGCGAGCAGCGTGCTCAGTACCGTAAGAACAGGGTCGCGCCCCGGGAACCGCGCCACGCCGAGCCAGGCCCCCGCGACCAGTCCGAGACCGAAGGCAATCACGCAGGCCGTTGCGCTGACCGCGAGCGAACGGCCGACGATGGCGACCAGTTCCGGGTCGAGCGCGAACAACAGTTGCCACGCCATCAGGGTGGCTTCAGTCAGCGTGTTCATGGTGGCCGCCATCCTAAGCAGCCGCCGGTGCGCTGAGAGGCTGTTTCGGCCGCTTGGTTAGGAACGTGCATTCATACGTCCGTCGTGACCAGGCCGGGTTTCGCTCCAGCACGACCCTGGCGGGCCGGCGGTCCGGGGCATGGGGCAAACTTGCGCCGTGCACAAGATCGAACTGTCGTATTCGCTGACGGGGCAGCGCATGCCGGAGGCGCTGATCCGCAACCCGCTGATCGAGCTGCTGGCGGCAGTCCGGGCCGAAGGCTCGATCTCGGGCGCGGCACGCGCACTGCGGCTCTCTTACCGCCACGTCTGGGGCGAACTCAAGCGCTGGGAACGCGAACTGGGCCGGCCGTTGATCGTTTGGGAGCGCGGGCAGGCCGCGCAGCTCACTGCCTTCGGCGACAAGCTGCTGTGGGCCGAGCGGCAGGCGCAGGCACGACTTGCTTCGGAGATCGCCGCCCTGCACGCCAACCTCGAGCGTGCGTTCGGAATGGCATTCGACGACGCGACCCATGCCCTGACGGTGCAGGCCAGCCACGACAGCGCGCTCGTTCTGCTGCGGGAACATTGCCTGCCGGCACGGCTGCACCTGGACATCGGCTTCACCGGCAGCGTCGATGCGTTACGTGCGTTGCGGGCGCACCGCTGCACGCTGGCCGGATTTCACGCTCCACCGCGACCACCGCGCGGCGGCCGCATCGAGCGCGACTACGCCGGGCTCCTGTCCGCAGGACAACAGAGCCTGATCGGTTTTGCGCGACGTGTGCAGGGCCTGGCCGTGGCGCCGGGCAATCCGCTGGCGTTGTCGTCGATGGCCGACATCGCGACCCGCAAGGCCCGCTTCGTCAACCGGCCGGAGGGTACGGGGAGCCGGCTGCTGATCGACGCCCTGTGCGATGAGGACGGCGTGCCTGTGGGCGACATTGCCGGCTACGACCACGAGGAACCATCGCACGCGGCCGTGGCGCAGACGATCGCCTCGGGCCACGCGGATGTCGGCCTGTGCATCGAAGCGGCGGCGCGCAGCCGAGGGCTCGACTTCGTTCCGTTGCTGTGGGAGGAATACTTTCTCGTGTGCCTAGCGCCGGACCTGGACCAGCCGGCGCTGCGTGCCCTGCTCGCCGTGCTGCGCAGCGACGACTGGCAGCGCCGACTCGCGTCGCTGGCTGGCTATGCGCCAGCGCGCAGTGGTCAGGTCCTTGACCTGCATGAAGCGCTGCCCTGGGCCTCGGCAATCGAGGCCCCGGAGTCACCGGTCAGACCAGGCCGTCGAAAAGAACCACGGTAACCGGTTCACCTGCGGCCACGGAGCCGCGCCCATGCTCCAGCACGATCAGGCAGTTGGCCCGCGCCATGGAACTGAGTACCCCCGAGCCCTGCTGCCCGGTGAGTTGAACCGACCACTGGCCCTGGGCATCCTGCTCGACGATGGCACGCTGATACTCGGTGCGGCCGGGTTTCTTGCGGATGGCGTCGCGCGCCGGCACCTGCAGCATCGGCAGTTCGCTGCCTTGGCTGACGCCGGCGGCGGCGAGTAAGGCCTCGCGCACGAACTGGTAGAAGGTGATCATTACCGCGACCGGGTTGCCGGGCAGGCCGAAGAAGAGTGCATGGCCCACGCGGCCGAACGCGAGCGGTCGGCCCGGCCGCATCGCAATCTTCCAGAACGCTGCTTCCCCCAGGCGCGCGAGGATGGCGCGCGTGAAATCCGCCTCACCGACCGAAACGCCGCCGGTCGTGATGACCACGTCCGCGTCCGCCGCCGCGGCGGCGAGCGCCGCTTCGAGTGCCGCCGGATCGTCGCGCACGACTCCGAGGTCATGCACTTCGCAGCCGAGCCGGGTCAGCATGCCGTGCAGCGTGTAACGGTTGGAGTCGTAGATCGCGCCCGGAGCGAGCGGCTCGCCGATCGAGACCAGCTCGTCGCCGGTGGAGAAGAACGCGACCCGCAGGCGCCGCCGGACCGGCACTTCAGGTAGCCCAAGTGAGGCCAGCAGGCCAATGTGCGCCGGACCCAGCACGCAACCGCCGTGGACGCACGGCTTGCCGCGCGCGAGGTCCTCGCCGCGGTAACGCAGATGCTGGCCCGCGCGCTGCCCCGGGGGCACGCGCACGCCGCGCGCATCGACGCGCACCACCTCCTGCACAACGACGCAGTCCGTGCCGGTCGGCAGCACCGCGCCGGTCATCACGCGCACGCACTCGCCAGCACCCACCGAACCCGTATATGGGTGGCCGGCAAAGGCCTCGCCGACCTGGCGCAGCACCGTTTCGCCCTCGGCGGCCAGATCGGCATGCCGCACCGCCCAGCCGTCCATGGCGGTGTTGTCGTGCGCAGGAACGTCGAACGGACTGACGATGTCTTCTGCCAGCACCCGCCCGAGCGCGCTGCGCAGCGCGACGCGCTCGATCATCGGCACGGGTGTCACGCAGCCGCGGATGATGCGCAGCGCGTCGGCCACCGGCAGTGCGTCCGGGTCGTACGCGTCGAGCGCGCGAATGGCGAGCGTCAGCGGCTTCATGACCGTTCGAACTGCGCGATCTCGCCGCGCGTATTGATGTTGATGAAGGCTTCCGGCTCGTCGTCGAAGGCAACCTCGACAACGCGCAGCGTCGAGTACCAGAGGTCGATCTTGCGCTCGCCGCTGGCCAGAAACCGCGCCAAGTGCGGGCGGACCCGTGTGTGCACCAGCGCAAACACCGGGTGCGGCTGCATGCCGGTGCGTGCCACCGCAAGATCGGTGTCATCCTGCGCGCGCGCGGCCGCCAGGCGTGCGACGAGGTCGCGTGGCAGGAAGGGCGAGTCGCAAGGCGCCGTCACCAGCAAGGGTGCTGCGGTCGCGTGCAGACCGGCGTCGAGCCCAGCCAGCGGCCCGGCGAATCCTCCGAGGCGATCGGTCACGACGTCGTGACCGAATGACGCGTACTGCTCGAGATTCTGGTTGGCATTGATCAGCAGCGCGTCGACCTGCGGTCGCAGCCGCTCGATGACATGCGCGATGAACGGCCGGCCCCTGAATTCGACCAGCCCCTTGTCGACGCCACCCATGCGACGGCCCTGGCCACCGGCTAGCACCAGCCCGCAGACTTCGGCGCGCATCACGTCCGTGCCGCCTCGAAGCGGTGCCGCCCGGTGAACAGCAGATAGTGCTTGCGGGCCGCGCGGCCGATCATCGTTAGGCCGACCCGGCTGGCGATGCGCCACGCCATCTCGGTCAGGCCCGAGCGCGACACAAGGAAGGGGATGCCCATCTGCGCGGTCTTGATGACCATCTCGGAGGTCAGGCGGCCGGTGGTGTAGAAGATCTTGTCCGAGCCGTCGATGTTGTCGAGCCACATGCGGCCTGCGATCGCATCGACCGCATTGTGCCGCCCGACGTCCTCGATGAACACCAGGATGCGGCTGTCGGCGCCTTCGTTGGAGGCGAGCGCGCAACCGTGCACGGCGCCTGCGGCGTTGTAGATAGTCTCGTGCTGGCGCACGGCTTCGAGCACGGCGAAGAGCGATGCTTCCGACAACCGCACGTCTTCGCGCAAGCGGATCGAATCGACTTCGTCCATCAGGTCGCCGAACACCGTGCCCTGTCCGCAACCGGTGGTAACCGTCCGCTTGGCGAGCTTCTTGGCGAGCGACTTGACGCCGCGTCGCGTCGTGACGGCCACAGCGTCGGTTTCCCAGTCGACCTGCACCGCGGCGAGTTCGTCCAGCGATGACACCAGCCGCTGGTTGCGCAGATAGCCGATGGCGAGTGCTTCAGGCGCCTGGCCGAGCGTCATCAGCGTGACGACCTCGCACTTGTCGACGTACAGCGTCAGCGGGTGCTCGCCGGCGATCGGTGTCGGCATCAACGCTCCGCGCTCGTCGATGGCATCGACGGGAAATATCAACGGGCGGGACGCGTTGGTCAGCAGAAGTTGCATCGTTGATCGGGGTTCGGCCCTGTGCCGCGCTTCGATTGCAGCACGCATTGGCATGCGCGCCGTCCAAAAGACCCTTCGCGCGTATTCCGTATTCCGGTTTGCGCAAGGCGAGCGTAAGCAGGAATAATCTCCGCAGCTTGAAGGAAGATAGCATCGACACCGTTGCACACCCATTGCGCAGGCCGGCCGCGGTCGTCACGGCCAAGCGCATCGTTGACAACCCTTGGACATCCGAGATCTGGGTGCCGGTGGCTGTCATCGAGCGCTCCGGCGCCCGCGGAGAAGCGCCGATCCTGCTCGAGCGCGATGCGACGGGCGAGCGGTGGCTGCATCTTGGCTTCGAAGTCGACCTGAATCGCACCGAGGCCGATGGCTACTACCTGAACCTGACCACCGATCAGCCGGTGGCCTTCGTGGAGTGGGAACTCACCGAGTCGGGCGCCGAACCGCGCTGGGTGACGCTCAGTTACCACGAGGCCGCGCGGCGCCTGGACGGCGGTGCCCAGGTCGAGGCCGTGCCGATGCCGAACGAGTGGTTGCCCTGGCTTGCGGCCTTCACTCAACAGCATCTGCAGGTTCCGGAGAAAAAGCGCCGCCCGGCTCCGGCATCGTTTCTCGGCGCCAAGCGGGACAGTCGATGAGTCCGGTGGATCGCGCCGGACAGGCATGCCGAATGGCGCGGCGCGCGGGCAGCGATGGAGCCTCGCATGAGCTCTGAGCCGGAATCGTTCCTTGCCCGCTGGTCGCGCCGCAAGCGCGAGGCGGAGCGTGAGACCGAACGCCCGGCGGAGGCTGCTGCACCGGAGGAGCCCGCAGCAGACTCAGCCACTGCGGGCGCCGAAGGCGTCGCGCGAGTGGCTCCCGTTCCGGTTCCTGCGGCGGCGCGTGATCCGGCCGCAACGACCGAGATGCCGCTGCCGCCGATCGACTCGCTCGATGGCCTTCGTTCGGACTATGAGGCGTTCTTCCAGCAGCCCGTCGACGATGAACTGCGCCGAGCCGCGCTGAAGAAGCTCTTCGCCGACCCGCACTTCAACCAGATGGACATGCTGGATGTGTACGTCGACGACTACACACAGTTCGAGCCACTGCCGGCGGCGCTGCGGCTGCGCCTGCCGAGCGCGCGCGGGTTCCTGCTTGATTCCGAACGTGAAGCACTGGAAGCGGCCGAGGCGGC
>Ga0105090_10000089_pt1 | contig 36584 bp, 35 predicted proteins | sample PPLLak3March2015_FD_79110 | JGI IMG/M metagenome (GOLD analysis project Ga0105090, IMG submission 79110) | Freshwater sediment microbial communities from Prairie Pothole Lake near Jamestown, North Dakota, USA - PPLs Lake P7 Core (1) Depth... | ecosystem: Environmental > Aquatic > Freshwater >...
CGACGCTGAGCCGCGAGCAGGCGACCGAACGCATCGTCGCCGCCGGCGGCAAGGTGGCGGCCGCGGTGTCCAAGAAGACCGGCTTCGTTGTCGCCGGCGCTGAGGCCGGATCGAAGCTCTACAAGGCGCAGGCGCTCGGTATCCGCGTGATCGGCGAAGAGGAATTGCTGCAGATGCTGGGGAGCGACTAGAAGATGTACGCGATCATCGGCGGCAGCGGGTTGGCCAAGCTCTCCTCACTGCTGCACACGCGGCGGCTGGTGCTGCATTCGCCCTATGGCGAACCCTCTGGCGCGCTGACCTTCGGCCTGTGCGCCGGCCGCGAGGTGGTCTTCCTCGCCCGGCACGGCTACGGCCACACCATCGCGCCGCACGAAGTGAATTACCGCGCCAACGTCTGGGCGCTGAAGGAGATCGGTGTCACCGACGTGCTGGCTGTGGCCACCGTTGGCGGCGTCCGCAGCGACCTGGGACCGGGAACGCTGGTGGTGCCCGACCAGATCATCGACTACACGCACAGCCGCAAGAGCACCTTCTTCGAAGGCGCGGAAGCGAGGGTCACGCACATCGACTTCACACAGCCGTACTCGGCCGGGCTGCGGCGGCTGCTGCTCGATGCGGCGGCGACTGTCGGCGAGCCGGTGATCGACGGCGGGGTCTACGCCTGCACTCAAGGGCCGCGGCTGGAAACGGCGGCGGAGATCGAGCGCATCGCCCGCGACGGCGGCGACCTGGTCGGCATGACCGGCATGCCCGAGGCCGCGCTGGCGCGCGAAACGGGGCTGGGATACGCGGCGCTCGCCGTCGTCGTCAACCATGCCGCCGGCCGCGGCGACAGCAAGCACGAGATCCGGCTCGAGGACCTCGACGGCGTGATGCGGCAGACGGTCGCGCGGGCGGTGCGCGTGCTCGAGCAGGCCCTGCAGGCGGCCGCATGATCCGGCCGATCCTGAAGATGGGCGATCCGCGGCTGCTGCAGATCGCGCAGCCGGTGGCCGAGTTCGGCACGCCGGCGTTGTACCAATTGATCGACGACATGGTCGAGACCATGCGCGATGCCAGCGGAGCCGGCCTGGCGGCGCCGCAGATCGGAGTGCCGCTGCGGCTGGTGATCTTCGGCTCGGCCGACGACGCCCCGAACCCGCGCTATCCGGACGAGCCGCCGGTGCCGCAGACGGTGCTGCTGAACCCGGTGCTCGAACCGCTCGGCGACGAGACGGAAGAGGGCTGGGAGGGCTGCCTGTCGGTGCCGGGCCTGCGCGGCGTAGTGCCGCGATACCGCCGGCTGCGTTACCGCGGCGTCGGCCCGGAGGGGCTGCCGATCGAGCGCGTCGCCTCCGGCTTCCACGCCCGCGTGGTGCAGCACGAGTGCGACCACCTCGACGGCATCCTGTACCCGATGCGGGTGCGCGATTTCTCCCGCTTCGGCTTCACCGAGGTGCTGTTCCCGGGACTGGACGCGGCCGCCGATGACTGATTCCGGCCGGCTCGTCTAGGGGCCGATCGCTTCGAGCAGATCGCGCTCGAGCTGCGCCTGACTGCGCTCGTCGTCGAGCGGCGCGCCGTCGATCAGGAAGACGTCCTCGACGCGCTCGCCGAGCGTGTTGATCTTGGCCGTGTGCACGTTGACCTCGTGCGTGGCCAGCACGCGGGTGATCGAGTACAGAAGGCCGATGCGGTCGGTGGTGGTGATCGAGAGCAGGTGCTGGCGGCTGCGCTCGCTTGGCGCGATGGCAACGTTCGGCGCCACCGGAAAGTGCCGTGAGTGGCGCGACAGCCGGCCCTTGACCGGCTGCGGAAGCGGCGTGTCGGCGGCGATCCAGTCGGCCAGTTCCTTGTTGATCCTCGCCAGCAGCGTGCGGTAGTCGGTGCGGCCGTGATCGGTGACCATGAAGGAGTCGAGCGCGTAGCCGTGTCGCGTGGTGTGGATCCTGGCGTCGAGGATCGACAGGCTGCGGCTGTCGAAGTAGCCGCAGACGCGCGCGAACAGGTCCTTGCGGTCGCGCAGGTAGATCAGCACCTCGACGGCATCGCCGGTCGACGACAGCCGCGAACGGACGATGGCGCCGTTGGTATTGACATGCGCCAGCAGCGTGCGCGTGTGCCAGGCGATCTCGCGGGCCGAATTGCGCATGAAGTACACGACGTCGAGCTCGCGCCACAGCGGTTCGTGCGCCAAGGCCGAGATCGCATACAGATCGAGGATCCGCCGCGCCTCGGCCGTGCGGCGCTCCAGCACGGCGTTGGCCGGCAGAGCGTCGCCGCCCAGCCTTCGCCTCGTCATGCGGAACAGGTCTTCGAGCAGCTTTCCCTTCCAGCTGGTCCACACCCTCGGACTGGTGCCGCGGATGTCGGCCACGGTCAGCAGATACAGCGCCGTCAGCCGCCGTTCGCTGCCGACCAGCTTCGCAAAGCGGCCGACCACCTCGGGATCGGCGATGTCCTGCTTCTGTGCCACCTGCGACATCGTCAGGTGCTGCTCGACCAGGAACTCGACCAGCACGGCGTCGTCGCCGCCGATGCCATGCTGGCGGCAGAAGCTGCGGGCGTCGCGGGCGCCCAGGGTGCTGTGGTCGCCGCCGCGCCCCTTGGCGATGTCGTGGAAGATCGCCGCCACGTACAGCAGCCAGTGGCGGTCGAACTCCGAGATCAGCTGGCTGCACAAAGGGTATTCGTGTGCGTACTCCGCCATCGTGAACCGGCGCAGGTTGCGCATCACCTGCAGGATGTGCTGGTCGACGGTGTAGACGTGGAACAGATCGTGCTGCATCTGGCCGACGATGCGGCGGAACACCGGCAGGTAGCGTCCGAGGATCGACCACTGGTTCATCCGCCGCAGCGCATGCACGATGCCGCGCGGCTGCTGCAGGATCTCGAGGAAGCTGCGCCGGTTGGCCGGGCGGCGGCGGAAGTCGGCGTTGATCAGCCAGCGTTCGTGCCATAACGCCCGCAGCAGCCGGGCACTCATGCCGGTCAGTTCCGGGCGCTGCTGCAGCACCAGGAAGGCGCGCAGCAAGGCATCGGGTTCGCGTTCGAAGACGCCGTCGTCGACGAGGTCGAGCTGTTCGCCGCGCGCGGCGAACGCCGAGTCGATTGGCTGCGACGGCAGATCGTCGCGTGGGAACAGCCGCTCCTCGATGTTCTGCAGCACGATCGTGTTCAGCTGTGTCACCAGCTTGGCGGCGCGGTAGTACCGCTGCATCAGCACTTCGCTGGCTCGCTTGGCAGCGGTTGGCTGCACTCGTTCGGCGGTGGCAATCGCCGTCTGCACATCGAACAGCAGCCGATCCTCGCGCCGGCCGGCGACGATGTGCAGTTGCGCCCGCAGCTTCTTCAGGATCCGCTCGCTGCGCACCAGCCACAGGCCCTCTTCGGCTGTCAACAGGCCACCGGCGATGAGGTCCTTCCAATTGCGCCCGAGCCCCGCCGCGCGGGCCATCCACAGCAACACGTGAAGGTCGCGCAAGCCACCGGGACTCTCCTTGCAGTTCGGCTCGAGGCTGTACGCGGCCTCCTCGTACTTGAGGTGGCGCTGCTGTTGTTCGAGCAGCTTTTCCCTGAAAAAATTTTGTGGATCAATTGCTTCCGAAACATTCTTGACAAACTGCGCGAACAATCCAGGTGGCCCCGCGAGCTGCCGCGATTCGATCATCGAGGTCAACACCGTGACGTCGGCGGCACCCTCGTCGCGGCACTGCGCCGCCGTGCGTACGCTGTGGCCGACCTGCAGGCCAAGGTCCCAGAGCATTCCGACCAGCGATTCGATCGCCGCCATTTCGTCCGGATGGGCGTCGTCGGGAATCACCAGCAGCACGTCGACGTCGGAGTGCGGGAACAGTTCGCCGCGGCCGTAGCCTCCGACAGCAACAAAGGCGATCCGATCGGCCAGCCCCTGGCGGACAGCGAGTTGAGCCAAAGTGCGGTCGACGCAGCGGGTCAGACCGCGGAGCAGTGTTTCGACCCGGCCGCCGGCCTTGAAGGCGGCGATCAGCAGTTCGCGCTCGGCGCGCAGTTCATGGCGCAGCGCGAAGCCGATATCGTTCATCGAGTGCCAGGATTCTGCCGACCGCGCGCGGCGCCGGAGCGCTGTGCTCCGTTCAGGCGGTGACCGGCGCGGTCGCCGCGGGCTGCGCCGTGCGGGCCGGCTGCGGCATCTGCGGCGACACCGTCAGCACCTCGTAGCCGGTTTCGGTGACCAGCACGGTGTGCTCCCACTGTGCCGAGAGGCTGTGGTCCTTGGTGACGATGGTCCAGCCGTCGGCAAGCTCGCGGATTTCGCGACGGCCTGCGTTGATCATCGGTTCCACAGTGAAGACCATGCCCGAAGCCAGCCGATCAAGTGTCCCCGGCTTGCCGTAGTGCAGCACCTGCGGCTCCTCGTGGAAGCGACGGCCGATGCCGTGGCCGCAGAATTCGCGCACGACCGAGTAGCCGCGCTGCTCGGCCAGGGTCTGGATCGCGTGGCCTATGTCGCCGAGAAAGCCACCCGGGCGGATCTGGGCGATGCCGGCCCACATGCACTCGTAGGTGACCTCGCAGAGGCGGCGCGCGGCGACCGAAGGCTCGCCGATGTAGAACATCCGACTGGTGTCGCCGTGGTAGCCGTCCTTGATGGTCGTGATGTCGATGTTGACGATGTCGCCGCTCTTCAGCACCCGGTCCCCCGGGATGCCGTGGCAGACCTGATGGTTGACCGAGGTGCAGATCGACTTAGGGAACGGCCGATAGCCCGGCGGCGCGTAGTTCAGTGGCGCCGGGATCGTGCCCTGGACGGCGACCATGTACTCGTGGCAAAGCCGGTCGAGTTCGCCGGTGGTGACGCCCGGGCGGACGTGAGGGGCGATGTAGTCGAGCACTTCCGCCGCCAGGCGGCCGGCGAGCCGCATTCCGTCGATGTCTGCGGGCGTCTTGATGACAATGGCCATTGCGGGTCCGGAGAATGCAGACGGCGGCGAGGTAGCCCGTATAATACTGGGCTGTCTCGGATCAACCGGGGCAAATCGCGCGCACCGTCACCAAGGTGCCGCCGGGCGAGGTGGGGAAACCGCAGCGCCGCGGCGGCCGAGACGGCTGCGTTTGACCCAACCTTGGATAGGAACTGCAATGTCCGTGACCATGCGTCAGATGCTGGAGGCGGGTGTCCATTTCGGCCACCAGACCCGCTTCTGGAACCCGAAGATGGCGCCGTACATCTTCGGCCACCGCAACAAGATCCACATCGTCAACCTCGAGCGCACCCTGGAGAACTTCCAGGGCGCGGCGAAGTTCGTCCGCCAGCTGGCCGCCAACCGTGGCACCGTGCTGTTCGTCGGCACCAAGCGCCAGGCGCGCGAAATCGTCGTCGAGGAGGCGACGCGTGCCGGCCAGCCCTACGTGGACCAGCGCTGGCTCGGCGGCATGCTGACCAACTTCAAGACCATCAAGGCCTCGATCAAGCGCCTGAAGGAAATGGAGCAGACTGCCGAGGAGGGTGGCCTGGAGCGGATGTCGAAGAAGGAGGGGCTCACCTTCCAGCGCGAGGTCGACAAGCTGAACAAGTCGATCGGCGGCATCAAGGACATGAATGCGCTGCCGGACGCGATGTTCGTCATCGATGTCGGTTACCACAAGATCGCGGTGGCCGAGGCCAAGAAGCTCGGCATTCCGGTGGTCGCCGTCGTCGACACCAACCATTCACCCGACGGCATCGCCTACGTAATCCCTGGCAACGACGACTCCAGCCGCGCGGTACGGCTGTACGCGCGCGGCATCGCCGATTCGGTGCTCGAGGGCAAGTCGCAGGCGCTGTTAGGCGTCGTGCAGGCAGGCACCGGCGAATTCGTCGAGGTCGAGGAGGAAGAGGAGGCCGAGGGCTGAGGCCTGCCTCGGCCAAGTATCGGCAAAGGGGCGCGAGCCCCTTTTTTTGAGCAGGTCTCGGCAATTCTGGAGCGACAAAGTGGCGGAAATCACCGCAAGCATGGTCAAGGAACTGCGCGAACGTACCGACGCGCCGATGATGGAATGCAAGAAGGCGCTCGCCGAGGCGGGCGGTGACATGGCCAAGGCCGAGGAGATCCTGCGGGTCAAGCTCGGCAACAAGGCCAGCAAGGCGGCGAGCCGGATCGCTGCCGAAGGCATTGTCGGCGTCAGCCTCGACGCCGAGGGCGGGCTGGCCACGATCGTCGAAGTCAACTGCGAAACCGACTTCGTCGCCAAGAACGAAGACTTCCTCGCGCTCGCCCGCAACCTGGCGAAACTGGTGGCGGACAAGGCGCCGGTCGACGTGGCGGCGCTGTCGGCGCTGCCGCTCGGCGACGGCACCGTCGAGTCGACGCGACTGGCGCTGGTAGGCCGCATCGGCGAGAACATGTCAATCCGCCGCTTCGCCCGCATGCAGGCCACAGGGCGCATCTCCAGTTACGTGCACGGCGGCTCGAAGATTGGCGTGCTGGTCGACGTGGTCGGCGGCGACGCCGAACTCGGCAAGGACCTGGCGATGCACATCGCCGCGAGCAAGCCGAGGTCGCTCGATGCCGGCGGCGTTGACGCCGAGCTGATCGACGCCGAACGGAGGATCGCGATCGAGAAGGCGCGCGAGGCCGGCAAGCCGGAAGGGATGCTGGAGAAGATCGCCGACGGCACGGTGCAGAAGTATCTGAAGGAAGTGACGCTGCTGGGCCAGGTCTTCGTCAAGGCGGAGGACGGCAAGCAGACGATCGAGCAGCTGCTGAAAGGCAAGGGCGCGAAGGTGGCTCAGTTCGTTCTGTACGTCGTCGGCGAGGGCATCGAGAAGAAGAGCGCCGACTTCGCCGCCGAGGTGGCCGCCACGGCGGCTGCGGCGAGAGGCTGACGCGGGACCAAGATGTCGCCGGCGACCTACCAGCGGGTGCTGCTGAAGCTTTCGGGCGAGGCCCTGATGGGAGCTGATGCCTTCGGCATCAATCGCGCCACGCTGGAGCGCATGGTCGCCGACATAGGCGAGGTGGTGAACCTCGGCGTCGAGCTGGCCGTCGTCATCGGCGGCGGCAACATCTTCCGCGGCGTGGCGCTGGGCGCGGCCGGCATGGACCGCGCCACCGCCGACTACATGGGAATGATGGCCACGGTGATGAACGCGATGGCGCTGCAGGATGCGATGCGCCGCGCCGGCATCGAGGCCCGCGTGCAGTCGGCGCTGAACATCGAGCAGGTCGTCGAGCCCTATATCCGGCCCAAGGCGATCCGCTATCTCGAGGAAGGCAAGGTGGTGATCTTTGCCGCCGGCACCGGCAATCCCTTCTTCACCACCGATACCGCGGCGGCGCTGCGCGGCTCGGAAATGGGCGTGCAGATCGTGCTGAAGGCGACCAAGGTCGACGGCATCTACAGCGCCGACCCGAAGAAGGACCCGACGGCGACGCGCTACGCCAGCATCAGCTTCGATGAGGCACTGTCGCGTCGGCTGCAGGTGATGGACGCGACCGCCTTTGCGCTTTGCCGCGACCAGAAGCTGCCGATCAAGGTGTTCGACATCACCAAGCCCGGGGCACTTCGGCGCGTCGTGGCCGGCGAGGACGAAGGCACGCTGGTGCATGTCTGAGCGGCCGTCGGCGACGGCGGCCATGCTGTAATCGCGTTTCGTTGGGAGCCCACGATGACGATCGCCGAAATCCGCAAGACAGCCGAACAGAAAATGGCCAGGACGGTCGAGGCGCTCAAGCACGACATGTCGAAGATCCGCACCGGCCGTGCGCACCCGGGATTGCTCGATCACCTGCACGTCGACTACTACGGCTCGATGGTGCCGCTGTCGCAGGTGGCGCAGGTCGGGCTCGGCGATGCGCGGACGATCACCGTGCAGCCCTGGGAAAAGAAGATGGTCGCGGTGATCGAGAAGGCGATCCGCGACTCCGACCTCGGCGTCAATCCGGCCTCGCACGGCGACGTGATCCGCGTGCCGATGCCGCCGCTGACCGAGGAGCGCCGCAGGGAGCTGACCAAGGTGGTGCGCCACGAGGGGGAGAACGCCCGCGTCGCCGTGCGCAGCAGCCGCCGCGACGCGATTGCGCACCTGAAGGAGATGCTGAAGAAGAAGGAGATCTCCGAGGACGACGAGCGGCGGGCGCTCGACGAGGCACAGAAGCTGACCGACCGCTACGTCGCCGAGATCGACAAGCTGGTGGCGGAGAAGGAAAAGGAAGTGCTGACGGTCTGAGATCCGCCGCGCAGCCCCGATGAGTCGAAGTCGCCCCTCCGTTCCCCGCCACGTTGCCGTCATCATGGACGGCAACGGCCGCTGGGCCACGGCGCGGCACCTGCCGCGCGTCGCCGGGCACTCGCGCGGCGTCGACGCGGTGCGCACCGCGGTCGAGCAGGCCGGGCGTCACGGCATCGAATACCTGACGCTGTTCGCTTTCAGCTCCGAGAACTGGAAGCGGCCGCAGGACGAGGTGAGCACCCTGATGCGGCTGTTCGTCTCGGCACTGCAGAAGGAGGTTGGCCGGCTGGACAAGCAGGGGGTGCGGCTGCGCGTGGTCGGCGAACTCGGCGCTTTCGACCGGCAGCTGCAGGCGCTGATCCGCGACGCCGAGCGGGCAACCGCGTCGAACTCGAAACTGCACCTGACGATCTGCGCCAGCTACGGCGGGCGCTGGGACATCGTCGCCTCGGTGCGGTCGCTGCTGGCATCGGCCGACGATCCGCGGGCGCTGGCCGCGACGCTGTCCGAGGGGCAGCTCGCCGAACACCTGGCGCTTGGCTTTGCCCCCGATCCCGACCTGCTGATACGCACCGGCGGCGAGCAGCGGGTCAGCAATTTCCTGCTTTGGCAGTGCGCCTACAGCGAGCTCTACTTCACGCACACCCTGTGGCCCGACTTCGACGCGGCCGCCTTCGACGCCGCATTGGCCTGGTACGCCACGCGCGAGCGCCGCTTCGGGCTCGTCAACGGCCAGTTGCCGCTCGCGGCCGAAGCGGCGCGTGCTTAGGCAGCGTGTCATCACCGCGGTCGTGCTGCTGGCGGCGCTGCTGGCGGCGGCCGCCGCCGGCAGGCTTGCGCTCGACGCCTTGATCGCGATCTTCATCGGCGCCGCCACCTTCGAGTGGCTGCGTCTGGCGCAGCACCGAACGGCGCTTTGCATTGCCGTCGCCGTGCTCGCGAGCGTCGCCCTGATCGCGGGCCGGGCGCTGTCGATCGCGCCGCCGCCCGACGCCGTCACGGCGCTGACGGCGGCGGCGACGCTCGCCTGGCTGGCGATTGCGGTGCGGGTTCTGCGCGGGGCGCAGCGCGGTGCCCACATACCCTACGGTGTCTCGACGGGGCTCGCCCTGCTGCTGCTCGCCGCGACCTGGTTTGCAGCGATGCGCCTGCTAGACGGCGGCGCGATCTACCTGCTGTCGGTGCTGGCGATCGTCTGGCTGGCCGACATTGCGGCCTACTTCGCCGGGCGGCGCTGGGGCCGCCGCAAGCTGGCACCGGCGATCAGCCCTGGCAAGACCTGGGCCGGCGTCTGGGGGGCAATCGTCGCCGTGCTGGCCATGGCGCTGCTGCTTGCCACAATGGCGCCGGACCTGCCGCTGCTGTCGACGCTGCTGCAGCAGCGCCTGCCGTTGCCGCTCGCCCTGCTGCTGCTGACTGCGCTGGTTGCGCTGTCGGTCGTCGGCGACCTGTTCGAGAGCCTGCTGAAGCGGCAGGCCGGCGCCAAGGACAGCAGCCGCCTGTTGCCCGGACATGGAGGCGTGCTCGACCGCATCGATGCCGCGATCGCCGTTGCCCCGGCGGCGGCGCTGCTCGACCTGTGGCTGCGCCGATGAAGCGCATCACCCTGCTCGGCGCCACCGGCTCGATCGGCACCAGCACGCTCGATGTCATCGCCCGGCACCCCGATCGATTTGCGCTGCATGCCGCAACGGCGTCGAGCAGCGTCGAGTCGCTGGTGGCGGTCTGCAGCCGTCATCGGCCGAAGGTGGCGGTGATTGCCGACGAAAGCCGGTTGCGGGAGTTGCGCGATGCGCTGCGCGCCGTCGGCGTTGCGACCGAGGCCCGCGCCGGCGCGGCGGCGCTCGCCGAAGTTTCCTGCGAGCCCGATGCCGACACCGTCGTCGCCGCCATCGTCGGCGCCGCCGGGTTGGTGCCTACGCTCGCTGCGGCGCGCGCAGGCAAGCGCGTGCTGCTCGCCAACAAGGAGGCGATCGTCTGCGCCGGACAGCTGCTGATGGAGGCGGTGCGGCTGGGCGGCGGCGAGCTGCTGCCGCTCGACAGCGAACACAGCGCCATCCACCAGTGCCTGGCCGGCGCGCGCGCCGCAGGACGCGACGTACGAAGGCTGATCCTCACCGCGTCGGGCGGCCCGTTCCGGGACCGCCGCGACTTTGCCGGCATCACGCCCGAGGAGGCCTGCGCGCATCCGAACTGGGTGATGGGCCGCAAGATCTCGGTCGACTCGGCAACGCTGATGAACAAGGGCCTGGAAGTCATCGAGGCGAGCTGGCTGTTCGGATTCGAGGCGCGGAGGATCGAAGTCGTCGTCCATCCCCAGAGCGTGATCCACTCGATGGTCGAGTTCGTCGACGGCTCGGTGCTGGCGCAAATGGGCACACCGGACATGCGGACGCCGATCGCCTATGCTTTGGCGTATCCGGAGCGCGTCGAAAGCGGCTCGTCGAGCCTCGATTTCAACCGCCTCGGCGCGCTGAGCTTCGAGCGCCCGGATCTGCGCCGTTTCCGGTGCCTGGCGCTCGCCTTCCGGGCACTGGCGGGCGGCACGGCGCTGAGCGCGACGCTGAACGCTGCCAACGAAGTCGCGGTCGAAGCGTTTCTTGACGGCCGCCTGCCGTTCGACCGGATTGCCGACATCATCGAGGACGCCCTGGACACCGCCGAACTGAGGCAACCGGATTCGATCGAAGCCGTGCTCGCCATTGATGCGCACGCGCGCCGCGCCGCGACGCAGCGGCTGGCGCGGTTTGCGATTGCGACCACGAGCAGGCAGGCCGGATGAGCACGATCACCACGCTCCTCGCCTTTGTGGTCACGCTCGGCGTGCTGATCGTGATCCACGAGTTCGGCCACTACTGGGTGGCGCGGCGTTGCGGCGTGCGCGTGCTGCGGTTCTCCGTCGGCTTCGGTCGGCCGCTGTGGACTGGCATCTACGGCGCCGACCGCACCGAGTGGGTGATCGCCGCGATTCCGCTCGGCGGCTATGTGCGCATGCTCGACGAGCGCGATCCGGACACCGATCCGCGGCTGCTGGCCGATCTGTCGCGCTCGTTCAACCGGCAGCCGGTGGCCAAGCGCATCGCCATCGTCCTGGCCGGGCCGGTGGCCAATCTGCTGCTGGCCGTCGGCGTCTACTGGATCCTCAATGTCAGCGGCACTATGGAGGCGCGCCCGGTGATCGGCGCGCCGGCCGAGCAGACCCTGGCCGCGGCGTCCGGACTGCGCGAAGGCGACGAGGTGATCGCCGTCGACGGGCGCGAAGTGCGCAGCTTCAGCGAACTGCGCTGGAAGCTGCTGGAGCGAGCCGTCGATCGCGCCGCCGTCGAGGTGACGGTGCGCCGCGGCGGCGGCGAACGGACACTGCAACTCGATCTGGCGCAGCTCGGCGAGGGCGAGATCGACCAGACGGTGTTCGGCCGCATCGGCATCGCGCTCGGAGAGGGACAGCCGGTGGTGCGACGACTGAGCGAGGATTCCGTGGCGACCCGTGCCGGACTGCGGCCGGGCGACCGGTTCATCAGCGTCGACGGGCAACTGGTGGAGCGCTCGCGCGATGTAAGCCGGATCGTTCGCGCCGCCGCTGAGCGCGAGATCGCGCTGGTGATCGAACGCGACGGCGCGCGCAGCACGCTGCGGCTGCGTCCGGAAGCGGTGCAGACGGGCGGCGAGACGATCGGCCGCATCGGCGTCGACTTTCGCGATCTGGTCGAGGTCCGTTACGGGCCGGTCGAAAGCGTCGGCCTCGCGGTCGAGCGCACCTGGGATACGGCGATCTTCTCGCTGCGCATGCTGGGCAAGATGGTCACCGGCGAGGCGTCGTGGAAGAACCTCTCGGGACCGGTGACGATCGCCGACTACGCCGGCCAGACGGCGCGCCTCGGCGTGGTGGCTTATCTGAGCTTCCTGGCCCTTGTATCGATCAGTCTGGGCGTGCTCAACCTGCTGCCCATTCCGATGCTCGACGGAGGACACCTGTTGTACTATTTTGTCGAAATTCTGAAGGGCAGCCCGCCGGCCGAATGGGTCGTCGAGTGGGGGCAACGTGCCGGAATCGGCGTGCTTCTGATGCTCACGGTGCTGGCGCTATACAACGATCTGACGCGGCTGCTGGCGTAGCTTCCGACGTGCTCCAGGTTTCGTCGTTCATTCGCGGCGCCATGCTGGTCGTCCGTATCGCCATCGCTGCGTTGCTCGTGGCCGTTGCCGGCGGCGCGGCGGCTCAGGAATTCGTCATCCGCGACATCCGCGTAGAGGGCATCGCCCGTACCGAGGCGGGCACCGTCTTCAGCTACCTGCCGCTGCGCGTCGGCGATCGCTACGACCCCGAACGCGGCGCCAATGCGTTGCGGGCGCTGTTTGCGACGGGGCTGTTCAAGGACGTCCGCTTCGAGGCCGAAGGCGACGTGCTGGTGGTGATCGTCGAGGAGCGTCCCGCCATCGCCGAGGTCAAGCTCGAAGGGGTCAAGGAGTTCGACAAGGAAACGGTCACCAAGTCGCTGCGCGAAGTGGGACTTGGCGACGGCCGCATCTTCGACCGGGCGCTGCTCGAACGCGCCGAACAGGAGCTGAAGCGGCAGTACCTCAGCCGCGGCCTGTACGGCGTCGAGATCAAGTCGACGGTGACGCCGGTAGAGCGCAATCGTGTCAACGTCCTGATCGCGGTCGACGAAGGCGACGCGGCGCGGATCCGCGCCATCAACTTCACCGGCAACAAGGCTTTCTCCGACAGCACGCTGCGCGACCAGATCGAGCTGACGACCGGCGGCTGGCTCACCTGGTACACCAAGCGCGACCAATACTCGCGGCCGAAGCTGGCCGGCGACCTTGAAAAGCTGCGCTCGTTCTACCTGAACCGCGGCTTCCTTGATTTCGGCATCGAGTCGACGCTGGTGTCGATCAGCGCCGACAAGCGCGACATCTACATCACCATCAACATCGTCGAGGGCGAGCGCTACACGGTGTCGCAGGTCAAGCTCGCCGGCGAACTGCTCGGACTCGAGGACGAGTTGAAGGCGCTGATCGACGTGAAGCCCGGCGACGTGTTCAATGCCGAGCGCTTCAACGCCATCTCCAAGCGCATCACCGACCGCCTCGGCACGCTCGGCTATGCCTTCGCCTCCGCCAACCCGGTGCCCGAAGCCAATCGCGAGAAGCGCGAAGTCGCCTTCACCTTCTTCGTCGATCCCGGCCGCCGCGTCTATGTCCGCCGCGTCAACATCACCGGCAATTCGCGCACCCGCGACGAGGTGATCCGGCGCGAGGTCCGGCAGTTCGAGTCAGCGTGGTTCGACGCCGAGAAGGTGCGGCTGTCGCGCGACCGGATCGACCGCCTCGGCTTCTTCGAGAAGGTCGAGGTCGAGACGCCGGCCGTGCCCGGTTCCTTCGACCAGGTCGACATCAACTTCAAGATCGATGAGCGCGCCACCGGCCAGCTGCAGGCGGGTGCCGGCTACTCCAGCGCCGAGGGCGTGGTGCTGCAGGGCTCCTACTCGCAGCGCAACACCTTCGGCAGCGGCCATGCGGTGTCGTTCGAGATCAACACCAGCCAGGTGTCGCGCACCGTGTCGCTGACGCATACCGATCCCTACGTGACGCGCTGGGGCGTCAGCCGGACTACCGAGCTGATCTACCGCAAGTCCGACCTGGCCCAGCTGGGCCTGGGCAGCGTCGACCTCGATCAGCAGATCGCGGCGATGCGTTTCGGCGTGCCGTACTCGGAGTTCGACACCGTCTTCTTCGGCCTGCGCTATGAAGCCACGCAGATCGGGCTGACGCCATTCAGCCCACCGGCGTATATCCAGTACGTCGAGGACTTCGGTGACTCGCCAAAGGCGCTGGAACTGACGCTGGGCACGGTTCGCGACAGCCGCGACAACATCCTGGTGCCGACCCGCGGCGCGCAGCAGCGTCTGTTCGCAGAGTGGGGTCTGCCGGTGCTCGACCTGCAGTATTACCGGCTGACCTACCAGCAGACGCGCTACTACCCGCTGACCAACCGCCTGACGCTGGCCGGCAACATCGAGCTCGGCTACGGCGATTCGTACGACGGCAAGCCGTTTCCGCTGTTCAAGAACTTCTACGTCGGCGGCATCAACAGCGTCCGCGGCTACGAGACGGCGTCGCTCGGACCGGTCGACGTCTTCGGCACGCCACAGGGCGGCACGCGGCGGATCAACTTCCAGACCGAGGTGCTGACGCCGATCCCCGGCGGTGACCGCACGCTGCGGGTGTTCGGCTTCCTCGACGGCGGCTGGGTCTGGGGCCAGGACGACAAGGTGAGCCTGTCCGATCTGCGTTTCTCGACCGGCGTCGGCATCGCCTGGATCTCGCCGCTAGGCCCGATGAAGTTCAGCTACGCCTATCCGATCAACAGCAAGGACAGCGACAAGCTGCAGCGGTTCCAGTTCGCGATCGGCACCGGCTTCTAGTGCCCCTGCGGCGACCCGTACCGTCCAGGCGTTCTTCGAAGTGCCACTGCGAAGAACCTCTGACTCGGGCCAGCGGGCGGGATAAACTCCGCGCCTTCAAGGTGGATGATCTGACCATGAGCGGATACATCAAGGCGGCGGCGCTGGCGGCGCTGCTGGCAGTTGCCGCGACGGCCTCGGCGCAGGAACTGAAGCTGGGGTACGTCAGTTCTGAGCGCCTGCTGCGCGACTCGGCGCCGGCCAAGGCGGCGACGCAGAAGCTGGAAGCGGAGTTCTCCAAGCGCGATCGTGAACTGCAGGATCTTGGAGCCAAGCTGAAGGCCTCCGCCGATCGCTTCGAGAAAGATGCGCCGGTGCTGAGCGAAGCCGATCGGGCGCGCCGGCAGCGTGAACTGGCCGAGCTCGACCGCGACCTGCAGCGCCGGCAACGCGAGTTCCGCGAAGACCTGAATACGCGCCGCAACGAGGAACTGCAGGGACTGCTCGAACGTGCCCAACGGATCGTCCGCCGCATCGCCGAGCAGGAGAAGTTCGACCTGATCGTGCAGGACGCGGTCTACTTCAGCCCACGCGTCGACATCACCGAGAAGGTGCTGCGCGAGCTGAACACCGCGAAGTAGCGGCCGGCGCGCCGATGGCGGCCGGCTTCCGGATCGATGCGCTCGCCGCGGCGGTAGACCGCCTGGCATCGGGACGGCTGGCCGCCACGCTGCACGGCGACGCGTCGCGGCAGGTCGACGGCGTGGCGCCGCTGGCCGAAGCCGGGCCGACGCAGCTGAGCTTCCTCGCGAACCGCGCCTATCGCATGGCCGCTGCGGCAACGCGGGCCGGCGCGGTGGTGCTGGCGCCGAAAGAGCGGCAGGCGCTGTTCGATGGCCTCAGCGAGGCGCCAACGCTGATCGATTGCGCCAATCCCTATGCCTGGTTCGCCTTCGCCGCGCAACTGCTGGCGCCGGACGCGCGCGTCGTAGGCGGCGTCGCCGCGGGCGCGCAACTGGCAGCCGATGCAGATGTCGATCGAAGCGCACGCATCGATGCCAATGCGGTGGTGGAAGCCGGCGCCGTCGTCGCGGCCGGCTGCTGGATCGGTGCCGGCGCCGTCGTCGGCCGAGATGCGAGGATCGGCGCCGGCTCACGGCTGCATCCGCGCGCGGCCGTGCTTTCCGGCTGCGTGCTCGGCGCGCGCGTGATCGTGCACTCGGGCGCGGTGATTGGCGCCGATGGCTTCGGCTTCGCGCCGCTCGACGGCCGCTGGATCAAGATTCCGCAGACCGGCCGTGTGCTGATCGGGGACGACGTCGAAATCGGCGCCAACACGACGATCGACCGAGGCGCTATGGGCGACACGGTGCTCGAGGAGGGCGTCAAGCTCGACAACCAGATCCACGTGGCGCACAACTGCCGCATCGGGGCGCACAGCGTGCTCGCCGCATGCATCGGCATCGCCGGCAGCGCCAGCGTCGGCCGCGGCTGCCAGATCGGCGGTGCGGCGATGATCGCCGGCCACCTGTCGATCGCCGACGGAACGGTGATCGGACCGGGAACACTGGTGTCGCGTACGATCGCCGAGCCGGGGCATTTCACCGGGTTCTTCCCGCTGATGCGTCATGGCGACTGGGAACGCAACGCGGCCGCGCTGCGCCACCTCGCCGAACTGCGTGCCCGCGTGCGCGCGCTCGAAGGGCGGGACCGCAACGGCGAGTCCGGGGACGGGTAAATGGACATCCACGAGATCCTTCAGAAACTGCCGCACCGCTATCCGATCATCCTCGTCGACCGGGTGCTCGAGATCGAGCCGGGCAAGCGCATCGCCGCGCTGAAGAACGTCACCATCAACGAGCCGGTCTTCATGGGGCACTTCCCGCATTACCCGGTGATGCCGGGCGTACTGATCGTCGAGGCGCTGGCGCAGGCGGCGGCGATCCTGTCCTTCGTCAGCTTCGAGAAGCGAGCCGACCACAACTCCGTCTACTACTTCGCCGGCATCGACAACGCCCGCTTCAAGCGGCCGGTAGGCCCGGGCGATCAACTCCGGCTGGAGGTCGAACTGTTGCGCGATATGCGCGGCGTCGGCAAGTTCCGCGCCCGTGCCACCGTCGACGGGCAGCTCGCCGCCGAAGCGGAACTGCTTTGCGCCTACCGCCAGATCCCGGCCACGGCGTCGCGTACGGCATCGATGCGCGTCGGCGAATCCTGATGGCGCGCGTGCATCCGACGGCGCTGGTCGATCCGGCCGCCGAACTGGCCGGCGAGGTCGAGGTCGGCCCCTACGCGATCGTCGGTCCGAAGGTGCGGATCGGCGCCGGCAGCACGGTCGGCGCCCATGCGGTGATCTCGGGCCGCACGACCATCGGCAGCGGCAACCGCATCTTCGCCCACGCGGCGCTTGGCGGCGAGCCGCAGGACAAGAAGTACGCCGGCGAGGATGCCGAACTGCAGATCGGCGATGGCAACACGATCCGCGAGTTCTGCACCTTCAACATCGGCACCGCCGGCGGCGGCGGCGTGACACGGATCGGCTCCGACAACTGGATCATGGCCTACGTCCACGTGGCCCACGACTGCCGCATCGGCGACCACTGCGTGATCGCCAACGCGGTCACCTTCGCCGGCCACGTGACCATCGGCGACCGCGTGCTGCTCGGCGGCCTCACGGCGATCCACCAGTTCTGTCGCGTCGGTGACCAGGCGATGACCGGTGGCGGTTCGATCCTGCTGCAGGACCTGCCGCCGTTCGTGATCTGCAACGGCAACCCGGCCGCGGCGCACGGACTGAACAGCGAGGGCCTGAAGCGACGCGGCTTCTCCGCCGACACGATCAGCGCGCTGCGCCGCGCCTACCGCGTGCTCTATCGCGATGGCCTGACCGCTGCCGAGGCCTGCGGCCGGATCGACGCCATGGCCGCGGAGGCGCCGGAGTCCGCCGTCGTGCTGCGTCAGTTGGCCGACTTCGTGCGCGGCTCCGGCCGCGGCATCGTGCGCTGAGCGCCGCGCGCAGCGCATCGTCGTGCTGATCGGCGTCGTCGCCGGCGAAGCTTCGGGCGACCTGCTCGCCGCGCCGGTGATCGGCGCGCTGCGGCAACGGTTGCCGCAGGCCGATTGCGCCGGCATCGCCGGTGACCGCATGATCGAGGCCGGCGCCACGGCCTGGTGGCATGTGCGCGAACTGTCGGTGCGCGGCTACGCCGAAGTGCTGCGCCATCTGCCGCGGCTGCTGCAGTTGCGCGCGGCTCTGCGCGACCGGCTGCTGGCGGCGCGGCCGGCGGTCGTCGTCGGCGTCGATTCACCCGACTTCAACCTGCGCCTCGAGATGCAACTGCGTGCCGCTGGCGTGCCCACCGTGCAGTACGTCAGCCCGTCTATCTGGGCCTGGCGCGCCGGACGGATCGAGAAGATCCGCCGCGCCGCCGACCGGGTGCTGCTGGTGTTTCCGTTCGAGCAGCAGATCTACGATCGTGCCGGCATCGCCGCGACCTACGTTGGCCATCCGCTCGCGTCGGCGATCCCGGAGCGTGCCGACCCGGCGGCTGCCCGGGCGCGGCTTGGACTGCCTGGCCGCGGGCCGGTGATCGCGCTGCTGCCCGGCAGCCGCCGCGCCGAGGTCGAGTACATCGGCCCGCCTTTTATCGCCGCGGCGGCGTTGATGCTGCAGAGGCAACCGCGGCTGCGCTTCGTGCTGCCGCTCGCCGAGCCGCGATTGCGGCAGTTGGTGGAACCGGCGATCGCGGCGGCCGGCGCCGCGGCAGAGCGCATTGAACTCGTCGACGGCCGCTCGCACGACTGCCTCGAAGGGGCCGATGGTGTCCTCGTCGCCAGCGGCACGGCGACGCTGGAAACGGCGCTGTTCGGCAAGCCGATGGTGATTGCCTACAGGATGCCGGCTTCGTCGTACTGGATCATGCGGTCGATGGGGAGCGTGCGCTTCGTCGGCCTGCCGAACATCCTCGCCGGCGAAGGGCTGGTGCCGGAACTGCTGCAGCACGAGGCGACGCCGCAGCGACTGGCCGACGGCCTTCTTGCGCTGCTCGACGACGCGCCGCGCTGCGAGCGGCTGCGCGATCGCTTCGCGGCGATGCACGCCGAGCTGAAGCGGGATACGCCGCACCTGGCAGCCGAAGCGATCATGGCGACGATGCGCCGATGACGGCCGGCGCGAAAGCAGTCGGCGATCTATTCGCGGCGACGGCAGGCCGGCGGGTCTGCGGCGCCGACGAGGCGGGCCGCGGGCCGTTGGCCGGGCCGGTGGTTGCCGCCGCCGTAATCCTCGATCCGGCGTGGCCGATCGCCGGCCTGCGCGACTCCAAGCTGCTGTCGCCGCTCCGTCGTGAACTGCTGGCGTCGCAGATCCGCAGCCGGGCCGCGGCCTTTGCCGTTGCCGAGGCGAGCGTGCAGGAGATCGACGCCCTGAACATCCTGCAAGCCAGCCTGCTGGCCATGCAACGCGCCATCGAGGCGCTCGATCCGCCGCCCGACCTGGCGCTGATCGACGGCAACCGGCTCCCGCGCCTGCGCTTCGAAGCGCGGGCGATCGTCGGCGGCGACCGGCTCGAACCGGCGATCTCGGCGGCATCCATCCTCGCCAAGTGCCATCGTGACGCGTTGATGGCCGAACTCGACGGCCGTTATCCCGGCTATGGCTTTGCGGTCCATGCGGGCTATCCGACGCCGCGGCACCTCGAGCGGCTGGCGGTGCTTGGCCCCTGCGCGGTGCATCGCCATTCTTTCGCGCCGGTACGGGCTGCCCTCGACCGGTCGTCGCGATGAAAGCGATTGATTCCCCGGCCAATTCCGACTACAGGTCCTGGCTGCGGCTGGCGGCTCAGCCGCGCGCGGCATTAATGCAGGGCCGCAGCCTGGCCGAGGGCCTGCACCTGGCGCAGGCGGCCGCGGTCGCCGCGACGCCGGTCGAAGCCGTGCTGCTGCGGCGTGGCCGCCGCGATGCGGAGGTCGAGCGATGTTGCGCAACCTTCGTCGGCCGCGGCGCCCAAGCCTACGAACTGGCTGCCCGGTTGTACGACCGTATCTCGCCGGTGCAGCACGGAGTCGGGCTGATGCTGGTCGTCGCGATCCCGCGCTTGTCCCTGCCGTCTCGCCTTGACCAGGATCTCGTCTACCTCGACGGCGTGCAGGATCCGGGCAATGCCGGCACGCTGCTGCGTACCGCGGCGGCAGCGGGCGTCGGGACGGTGCTGGCCAGTCCCGCCACGGCGGCACTGTGGGCGCCGAGGACGCTGCGCGCCGGACAGGGGGCGCAGTTTCGCCTGCGGATCCACGAGCAGGTGGCAGCCGGGGAACTGCCGGCCGTCCTCGACGGCGAATGGATCGGCGCCGACGCGGGCAGCGGCGAACCGCTTTGGACAACCGGGATTCCGGCCGGCCCGACGGGATGGATCTTCGGCGCCGAAGGTGCGGGGCTGTCGGACGCCGCCCGCGCCGTGTGCCGGCGCCGGGTGATGATCCCCATCGATTCGGCCGTCGAGTCCTTGAACGTGGCGGCAGCGGCAGCGATCTGCCTGTTCGAGCGGCGCCGCCGGCTTTCCACATCACCTTGATGCGTTAGCGCCTCTCCCGTTCACTTCGTCGCCGTCATCCGCAAGAATAGATGTCGCGGGAGAACGGTCATGAGGGGCGAAGGATTGCTCAGGCGCGCCGCCGGCAAGGTCGCAGGCAGGCTTGCCGGCACGCAACTGACAAGACTTGCGAAGTTCGTGCGCACGAGCGGCGGCCTGCCGCTGCGTGTCGTGCTGCCCGAAGGCGAGGGCATCGACTTCGGCGCCGCGCCGCAACTGACGCTCACCGTTCGGGACCCCGCCGTGCTCAGGCGATTTTCCGATCCGACGATCGGCGGCCTCGCCGTAGCCTTTGTCGAGGGCGGTATCGACCTCGACGGCGACATCTCGCAGGCCATCGACATCGTCGCCCGGCTGGCCGAAATCGGCGGCCACCCGACGGCCGCGCGCGAGGACATTGTCGCCGCGGCGCATCGGCAAGAGTCCGACCGCGCCGACATCCGCCACCACTACGACGTCGGCAATGCGTTCTATCGGCTTTGGCTCGACGAGCGCATGGTCTACTCCTGCGCCTACTTCGAGCGCGGCGACGAGGACATCGACACCGCGCAGTGCGCCAAGCTGGACCACATCTGCCGCAAGCTGCGGCTGGCACCGGGCGAGCGCTTCCTCGACATCGGATGCGGCTGGGGCGCGCTGCTGCTGCACGCCGCGCAACACTACGGCGTCACGGCGACGGGCATCACGCTGTCGGAGCAGCAGGCGGCGCTGGCGCGCGAGCGCATTGCCGCTGCCGGGCTCGCCGAACGGGTAGACGTGCAACTGCTCGACTACCGGGAGCTGCCGCAGCGCTTCGGCGAGGAGAGCTTCGACAAGGTGGCCAGCGTCGGCATGTTCGAGCATGTCGGCCTGCGCAACCTGCCTGCTTATTTTTCGAACGCCGCGCGCATGCTGCGAGACCGCGGACTGATGCTGAACCACGGCATCACCAGCGCCGACCCCGAGAGCCGGCCGGTCGGCTCCGGCGCCGGCGACTTCGTCGGCAGGTACGTCTTCCCCAACGGCGAACTGCCGCACCTGTCGCTGGCGGTCCGTGAGATGTCCGCGGCGGGCCTCGAGGTGGCTGATGTCGAGAGCCTGCGCCGACATTACGTGCTGACGTTGTCGCACTGGTCGCGTCGGCTCGAAACGCGGCTCGCCGAGGCAGCGGCGCTGGTGTCCGAGCGGACCCTGCGCGTCTGGCGCGTCTACCTGCCCGGATGCAGCCTGGGCTTCCGCCAGGGCTGGATGAACTTGCACCAGATCCTCGCCAGCAGACAGAAAGCAGCCGGGCCGACGGCATTGCCGCTGACCCGAAACTGGATCTATCGGTGAACGCAACCGCCGCGAGGTCGTTCGCAGCCGCGAATTGACGTTTCATCGCAGTCGACTCGCCCGTCAGCGGCAAGCCGGTAGCATTCGCCGCCTTGATCAGGCCAAAGGATCCCGAACATGCTGCGAAACCTTAGCGGCGCCGCCGGCCTGGCGGCGCTGGTGCTCGTCCCGAGCTTGGCTGCGGCGGCGCCGCCGCAGCCGGTGGCCGAGGTCCGCAACGTCCCGGAGACGTTCTTCGGCACCGTCGTTGCCGATCCTTATCGCTATTTCGAAGACACGAGTGCGCCCGACACCGCGGCCTGGATGAAGGCGCACAGCGACCGCGCCCATGCGACGCTGCGCTCTATTCCCGGTCGCGACGCGATCCGCAGGAAGATCGAACGGAACGACGCCAGCGCGCCGGCCCGGGTGGTCAACGTCAGCCGCACCGCTGGCGGCCTGGTGTTCTACCAGCGCCGCGGCGTCAAGGACGACCAGTTCAAGCTCTTCGTGCGCGAGGGCTTCGGCGGCCGGGAACGGATGCTGTTCGATCCGGAGACGCTGCACAAGTCGACCGGCAAGCCGCACGCGATCAACTACTACAGCCCGTCGCCCGACGGCCGCTGGGTCGCGGTCGGCGTCTCGGCAGCGGGTTCGGAGGATGCGTCGATGCGAATGCTCGACGTCGCCAGCGGCAAGCAGGTCGGTCCGGAGATCGACCGCGCCCGCTGGGGCGCCATCAGCTGGGCGCCCGATGCCTCCGAGATCTACTTCCACCGCATGCAGAAGCTCGAACCCGGCATGCCGCCGACGGAGAAGTTCCAGCGCAGCAGCGCCGTGGTGATGAAGCCGGGAGCAGGTGAGGACACGGTGCGCACGCTGCTGACGGCAGGCAAGAACCTCGGCATTCCGCCGAGCGAGTTCCCGTACTTGACCATCACCACCGACGGCCGCGCCATCGCCTATGTGACGGACGGCGTGTCGCCGGACTTTGCCGCCTGGCACAGCACGCTGGCGAAGCTGCGTGCCGGCAATCCCGACTGGAAGCCGCTGGCAACCCGCGCCGACCGCGTCACCGATCTGGCGATCAGCCGCGACCGCGTCTACGCGCTCACCTACCGCGATGCGCCGCGCTACAAGCTGATCGGCGGCGCCATCGACAGCTTCTCGCCGTCGACCGCTCAGGTGATCGTCCCGGAAGGCGAACGGGTGCTGAGCGATCTCGCCGCCACCGCCGAGGGCGTCTACATCAAGGTCCGGGACGGCAACGTCAACCGCCTGCTGCGGCTCGACTACGGCGGCGCGCAGCCGGTCGAGGTCAAGCTGCCGCTGCTCGGCAGCTTCTCGATGTCGGGCAGCCGGCCGGATCTGCCCGGCGTGCTGCTCGACCTGCAGGGCTGGACCCAGGCGCGACAGATCTACGCCGTGTCGCCGCTCGGCGCGGTCAGCAACACCGGCCTGCAGCCGGCTGGCCCGTTCGATCGCCCGGCCGACATCGTCTCCACCGAAGTGATGGTCAGGAGCCACGACGGTGCAATGGTGCCGATGTCGATCGTCCATCGCAAAGGCGTCAAGCTCGATGGCAACAACCCGGTGCTGCTGTGGGGCTACGCCTCCTACGGCAGCACCGAGGAGCCGTGGTTCAGCTACAACCGGCTGGCCTGGATGGAGGCGGGCGGTGTCTTTGCGGTCGCCAACCCGCGCGGCAGCGGCGTCTTCGGCCGCGCCTGGCACGAAGGCGGCCGGCAGACGACCAAGCCCAACACCTGGAAGGACTTCATCGCCAGTGCCGAGTGGCTGGTCCGCGAAAAGTGGACGCAGCCGTCGAAGATCGCCATCTGGGGCGGCAGCGCCGGCGGCATTCTCGTCGGCCGGGCGATGACGGAGCGCCCGGACCTGTTCGCAGTCGTGATCCCGTCGGTTGGCGCGCTCGACATGGTGCGCGCGGAGACGACGCCCAACGGTGTGCCCAACATTCCCGAGTTCGGCACCCGCACCAACGAAGCCGGCTTCAATGCGCTGCTGGCGATGAGCACCTACCACCAGATCCGCGACGGCGTCGCTTATCCGGCGGTGCTGCTGACGCACGGCGTCAACGACCCGCGGGTCGAGGTCTGGAACACGACCAAGACCGGCGCCCGGCTGATGGCGGCCAGCAAGTCCGACCGGCCGGTGCTGGTGCGGCTCGACTACGACGCCGGCCACGGCGTCGGCGACACCAAGCGGCAGGTCTTCGATGAGGTGGCCGACGTCTACGCCTTCTCGCTGTGGCAGCTGGGCGTGCCGGCGTTCCAGCCGCGCGCCCGCAGGTAGGCGGACGGCGGCCTCGCTGCACCGATAGAATCGCGTCGCCGGGCCGATCCCCGATCGGCCGCTTGATGGAGCCGCTATGAGCGCTGCACGGCCGCTCCGAAGGCGCTCGCTCCCCCTCGGGGGGAAAGCCCGCAGGGCGAAGGGGGCACGATGAGCAGCTGGATGTGGTGGATGGTGCTGGCCTTCGGCCTGCTGATCCTCGAACTGCTTTCTGGCACCTTCTATCTGCTGGTGATCGCGGTGGCCCTGGCCGCCGGCGGCCTCGCCGATCTCGCCGGCGCGCCGATGGAACTACAGCTCGTCGTTGCCGCGGTGATCGGCTTCGGCGGCGCCATCGGGCTACGGCGCACGCGCTTCGGCCGGCTGAAGAACGACGCCGATGCGCAGCAGAACTTCGACGTCGGCCAGATGGTGCGCGTCGACCGCTGGAGCTCGGCCAACACCGCCCGCACGCTGTATCGCGGCGCCGAATGGGACGTGATGCTGGCACCGGGCGAACAGCCCGCGGCAGGCGATTTCGTGATCCAGTCCGTGCAGGGCAGCCGCCTTGTGGTGGCTGCCCGCAAGACGGAGGAAAGGTGATGTTTTACGCGCTCGAAGGTACGGTGATCGTGATGCTGGTCGTGCTGGCGGTCGTCATCACCTTCATCATCAAGTCGGTGACGATTGTGCCGCAGCAGCACGCCTGGGTGGTCGAGCGGCTCGGCAAGTTCAACGCCACGCTCGGGCCGGGGCTGAAGATCATCATCCCCTTTGTCGACCGGATCGCCTACAAGCACAGCTTGAAGGAGATCCCGCTCGACACGCCGAGCCAGGTCTGCATCACCAAGGACAACACGCAGCTGTCGGTCGACGGCGTGCTGTACTTCCAGGTGACCGACCCGCAGCGCGCCAGCTACGGCTCGAGCAACTACATCGTCGCCATCACCCAGTTGTCGCAGACGACGCTGCGCTCGGTGATCGGCCGGCTCGAACTGGACAAGACCTTCGAGGAGCGCGAGTTCATCAACCACTCGGTGGTCAGCTCCATCGACGAGGCGGCAATGAACTGGGGCGTCAAGGTGCTGCGCTACGAGATCAAGGATCTGACGCCGCCGCAGGTGATCCTGCACGCGATGCAGCAGCAGATCACCGCCGAGCGCGAGAAGCGGGCGCTGATCGCCTCCTCCGAGGGCCGCAAGCAGGAGCAGATCAACATCGCCACCGGCGAACGCGAGGCGGCGATCGCCCGCTCCGAAGGCGACAAGCAGGCGCAGATCAACATCGCCCAGGGCGAGGCCGGCGCGCTGGTGGCGGTGGCCGAGGCCACGGCCGAGGCGATCCGCAAGGTGGCGGCAGCGATCCAGGCCCCGGGCGGCATGGAAGCGGTCAACCTGAAGGTGGCGGAGAAGTACGTCGACGCTTTCGGCGGCATCGCCAAGACCGGCAACTCGCTGATCGTGCCGGCGAATTTCGCCGACGTCGGTTCGCTGGTCGCGGCGGCGATGACCGTGGTCAGGAGCCAGCAGCCGGCAGCCAAGGGCTGACGGCGGGGGAGACGGCGTATGGAGATTGTTCTCGCCGCGATCGGACTCGCAGTGGCGGTGTGGATGATCGTCTCGGCGCGCAACCGCCACCGCGATGTGCCGCCGGAAGAACCGAAGGACAAGCCGCCCGGTGGCTGAGCTGCCCTGGAGCCGGCCTAGAGCTGATAGTCCATCGCCAGCCGCGACTGCAGGTCGCGCAGCAGCTTGAAGGCTTCCTTCATGCTGCGGCGGTCTAACTCGTTCAGCTTCGCCGGGTCGATGCGGTTGGGACGGTCGTCGTTGACCAGCGACTCCAGGCCAGCCTGGTGTTCGAGGCGGATCCGCTGCAGCAGCATGAAGGCGGCCAGCATCGAGCGCGCCTCCGCCTCCGGCATCACGCCGGCCGCGGCCATCGCCCGCAACCGCTCGGCGGTGTTGGTCGGCGCCAGCCCTTTCGCCAGCGCGTAGACGCGCGCTGCGTCGACAAAGGGGCGGACACCGTACATCTTCAGGTTGATGGTGCCGGGGGCGCCGGGAGCGTCCTCGGTCACGAAATCGCGCCAGCGCGCCAGCGGCGGCCTGGCCTGCAGCGAGGCTTCGGCGAGCAGGCGCAGGAAGTTCGGCCGCTTGCGGGTCACATCGAGGAACCATTGGCGCAGGTCGGCAGCGAGGCGCGCGTCGCCGGCCAGCGGGCGGAAGTCGAAGACGATCGATGCATCCAGGAGCGCCTTCGGCTCCGAGTTCTCCAGCCAGCCGGTGAGCTTTGCCTTCCATTCGTCGATCGACAGGCACAGCTCCGGGTTCGACGCCATCACGTTGCCCTTGCACAGCGGAAAGCCGCAGGCGTCGAGCGCCTCGTTGACCTCGCGCGCGAACGGCAGCAGGAGCTCGCGCACCTTCGCAGCCGGCGTTCCGTCGTGGACGACGAACGCCAGGCCGTTGTCCTGGTCGGTGGCGAAGGTCTGCTCCAGCCGACCCTCGCTGCCGAATGCCAACCAGCACCAGCCGATGCGGTCCCAGGCGTGGCGCTTGCGCGCCAGCTCGATGATCCGCTCGCTGATGCGGTCGTTCAGCACCGAGACGAACAGCGTCAGCCGTTCCGCCGCCACACCTTCCTCGACCAGCGTTCGCGTCAGCTGCCGCACGCGGCTCGCCAGTTGCGCCAGCGCTTCGATGTCGCGCGCCAGGCGGATCTCCATCGTCAGTTCGCCGAGGCCGAGCCGCTGCAGCGAAAACAGCGCCCGCTCCGAGACCACGCCGATCAGCCTCTCTTCGTCGGTGACCAGCACGTGGCGGATCCTGTGCTCGACCATCATCAGCGCCGCTTCGTATGACGGCGTGTGCGCGGGCAGGGACAGCGGCTCGGGAACCATCAGCCGCGCGATCGGCGCCCCGAGGTCGAGAGCCGGCATCGCCCGCAACAGGTCGCGTTCGGTGAAGATGCCGACCGGCCGCTGGCGCGCGTCGACGATGACGATGCCGCCGACGTGCGCCTCGTTCATCCGCTCGAGCGCCGCGCGCACGGTGAAGGTCTCGTCGCAGATCACCGGGTCGCCGCGCAGCAGGCTGCGCAGCGGCTGCGCGAGCGTCTGCTGCTCGGCGAGCAGGCGGCGTTCGATCCGGTTCTCGGAGCTGGGTTCGGGTGGCGGCATGACGTGGCCCGGGTCAGTACTGCAGTCGGGAGTGGTAGGTGGCACGCGAGGCTTCGAGCGCCTGGCCGAGGGTGACGATGCCGCGTTCGGCGAGCAGCGGCACCAGCCGCAGGAAAACCTCGCCGGTCAGCAGCGCGTCGCCGAGCGCGGTGTGGCGGCCGATCACGCGTACGCCGACCCGCTCGGCGATCATGTCGAGGTGGTGGTTGTCCAGGCTCGGGTGCAGCACCGCCGACAGCAGCAGCGTGTCGATCACCGGCTGGCCGAATCGCACGCCGGTGGCCGCCTCCTTCAGTTCGAGGAAGCGCATGTCGAAGGCGGCATTGTGCGCCACCAGCACCGTGTCCTCGCAGAAGCGGTGGAAGCGGGGCAGCACCTGTTCGATCGGCGGCTCATTGGCGAGCTGCCGGCCGTCGATGCCGTGCACCGCGATCGACTCGCGGCTGATCGGCCGTCGCGGGTTGACCAGCTGCTCGAAGACCTCCTGCTTCAGCATGCGGCCGTTGACGATGCGCACGGCGCCGATCGAGATGATCTCGTCGCCCGCCGACGGCTCCAGCCCGGTGGTCTCGGTGTCGAAGACGGTGTAGGTGAGATCGGAGAGCCTGCGTTCGGCCAGCTCGCCGGCGGCGTCGATGCGTTCGAAGAGGTCGAAGTCGTAGAACTCGGGGCGGCTCTCCGCGGCAGCGGCCCGGTAGGGAACCGCCGCCGCGGCCTGTCCGCGCGGCAGCAGCAGCCGGAAGCGCGAGATCTGGCGGATCTTCTCGACCTGCAGCCAGGCTTCGCCGCCGTGCCGTTCGAGCACGTCGCGCAGGGTCAGCGGCGTCTCCTCGGTGCCGATGCGCATCGGTTCGCCCTCCCACAGCGCCAGCGCATCCGAGCCGACGATGGCGCCGGTCCACACCAGGTCGACTTCGCCGAAGCCGCCGCCGCTGCCGGCGCGCAGGCGGAAGCCGCGCAGGTCGTAGTCGCCGGCCAGCCGTGCCGCGAGAAAGGTCATCGCATGGGCGATGGCATAGCTGTCGACCCGCAGCCACAGGTCGGCGTCGACGTCCTCGATCGCCACAGGCAGCTGCAGCGCCTCGGAGATGCGTCGCTGCGCCACCGCCAGCAGGTCGGCAGCGCGCATGTCTTCCAGCGTCAGGCTGCCCTTCAGTGCGTCGGCGTAGGCGAGCAGGGCGGTGTTCAGCCGCTCCGTCAGAACGCGCGCCTCGGCCACGGCGATGTCGATGAACTGCGTCCGGCGCTCGGCGGGCATGTCGGGAAACGACGAGAGGTTCTCGGTCGCCGCGCGCAGGTTAGCCACGGGCGCGCGCACGCCGGTGGCCAGCGACTGCAGCAGCCGCAGGCGCTGGCTCTCGCGCCCCATCAGCTGGCCGACGTCGTCGAGGGTGAACACCAGCCCGGCCAGCTGTTTGCCGGCACCGAGAAACGGTGCCACCCGCACACGCAGCAGGGCGCCGTTGGCAGCGGTGGCGACGAAACGCGCCTGCGGCCGCTCCGAGATGCCGAGCTCATGCTGCAGCATGTCGAGCGCATGCGCCACCTGGTTGCGATCGAGCAGCGCCAGCACCGAACGGCCGAGTCCGAGCGGCGAGTAGTCGCCGTGGCGGCCGGCGTCGGAGGGCGCCAGCAGCGACGCGGCCGTTGCGTTGTAAAGCAGGATGCGGCCGTCGGCGTTGCAGACGACCACGCCCTGCGCCAGTTCCGACATCAGCGCCGAGAACCGGTCGCGCTCCTCCTCGATACGGGCCCGGGTCTCGACGCTGCGGGCTTCGAGATCGTGTTCGATGCGGTGATAGGCGTCGGCAAGCTGGTTGATCGCTGCCGCCACCTCGGCTAGCGGCGGCGCGCCGTGGGCGGCGACACGAAAGCCCCGGTCCGCGGCGAGCAGGCTGCGCGCCTGTTCGGCGAGCTGGCGCTCGGCGTGCGGATAGCGGCGATACAGCCAACTGGCGGCCGAAGCGAAGGCGAAAGTCAGCACGAGCAGGCCGAAGAAAGCCGCCGGAGCGCCCTGCAGCAGCAGCGACAGCAGTTGCGGGCGCTGCTCGGCGTCGGCGGCGAGATACTGCAGTACCGCGCCGAGGCCGACCGCCGCCAGCACCGCGGCGCATGCAACGGCGACCCACAGCAGCAGCCCCTTCGGCGTCCTCACTGGACCACCCTGCGCGCTGCGCGCTTCGGGATGAGCGCTTCGGGACGGCCGTGCGCGCTAACTGGACTACCTTGCTGGCGTTCGAAGGATTCGCGCTTGGGGTGGCGTGGCGCGCTCATGCCGTCGCTGCGCCGCCGTCTTCGAACAGGCGGTTGATCGTCGCCACCAGTTCCTGGGTCGAAAATGGCTTGGTGATGTAAAGATCGGCGCCGAGCGACAGGCCCTTGCTGACCTCGGCCTCGCTGCCCTTGGCCGAAAGCATCACGATCTTCGTCTGCGCCAGCTCCGGCCGCTCGCGCAACCGCTGGCAGACTTCGTAGCCGCTTGTCACCGGCATCATCACGTCGAGGAGCACCATGTCGGGGCGATAGGCCTCGACCTGCTCCAGCGCCTCGGCGCCATTGGCCGCCAGGCGCACGTCGTAGCCGCTGCGTTTCAGCAGAAACTCGAGCGCGGCGACGATGTTCGGCTCGTCGTCGACGATCAGTACCTTGCGCGGTTCGCCCACGGCTCCTCCCGGGTTTTCTTCTCCAACACCTTACTTGCCTGATGCCGCCTCAAGCTTGCGCCAGATCGAATCGACACTACCTCTGCCTATGCAGGCGCCAGCGGCAGGGTAAAGGAGAAACCGGCCCCGGCACCTTCCTCGCTCTCGACCCACATGCGGCCGCCGAAATGCTCGACGATCTGGCGGCTGATGTGCAGGCCGAGCCCCGTTCCCGGCGGCTTGGCCACTAGCGTGTCGCCGGCCTGCCAGAACTTGTCGAAGACGTAAGGCTGATCCTCGCAGCGCACGCCTGGGCCGTTGTCGCGCACGTCGATGCGCAGTTCGCCGCTGCTGATTCGCAGCGACACGACGACGCGGCCGCTGCCCTCCGGACTGAACTTCAGTGCGTTGGACAGCAGGTTAAGCAGCACCTGGATCAACCTGTCGACGTCGGCCAGCACCGGCGGCGTCGCCTCCGGCAGCTGCTCGACCAGGTGCACTCCCTTCTCCTTGAACACCTGGCTCATCCGCGCCAGCGTGTCGGCGACGACTTCGCGGACGTCGACGCGGGTCATCTGCCAGTCGGCGCGGCCGGACGAGATCTTGGCCATGTCGAGCACCTGGTTGATGAGCCGCGTCAGACGCTCGGTCTCGCGGGTGATGATGCCGAGGAAGCGCACCCGCTCGCCGAGTTCGACTTCCGGATCGGCGAGCAGGATCTCGGAAAAGGCGCGGATCGACGTGAGCGGCGTGCGCAGTTCGTGCGTCACCGTCGAGATGAAATCGTCCTTCAGCCGGTCGAGTTCCTTCAGCCGCTCGTTGGCGGCCCGCAACTCGGCAGTGGCGGCTTCAAGCTCGCGCGACTTCTGCTCCAGGCGGTGGCTGTACATCACCACTTGCGATGCTTCGTCGAGGATCGCGCCGACCTCGTCCAGGCTCAGCGCCTCTTCCTTGACTGCCGAGGCGATCATGATCCGCGCCGACGCCGAGCCGATGGCTCCCGCCAGCTGCGTCTCGATGTAGTGGACGAACTCGGCGTCGGCGACCAGTTGCTCGCTCGGCCACGCCATGCCGCGGGAGCGCGCGTACTCGCCGATGATCGAATCGGCGCCGGCGGCGCCGACGAAGCGCGCCAGTACAAGGTAGAGATCGCGCGGCGAAGCCGTGCCGCGCCAGAAGCGGGCGCCGCCGCTCTCGTGCCGGAAGACGTCGACGAAGACGCTCGCCTGCCTTCGCTCCGCCGCCGACTGGCTGCCGGCCAGCGACACGCCGACGTACAGGCCGATGTTGGCGATCATGCTCCAGATCATCGCGTGCGTGATCTGGTCGAGACCTGCGAGACCGAACAGCGCCAGCGGTTTCAGCAGCGCGATGCCGAACGGCCCCTGCTCGAGGAACGCGATCGGCAGCCAGCCGGAGCGGGCCAGCGCCGGCAGCAGCAGCGTGTACAGCCAAACGGCGAAGCCGGCCAGCAGGCCGGCGAGCGCGCCGCGCCGGGTGGCGCCGCGCCAGAAGATGCCGCCGAGAATCGCCGGCGCGAACTGGGCCACGCCGGCGAACGAGATCAGCCCGATCGACACCAGCGCATACGCCTCGCCAGCCAGCCGGAAGTACAGGTAGCCGAGCAGCACGACGACGATGATGGCGCCGCGACGGATGCCGAGCAGCAGGCCGGTGAGATCGGGCCGCTCCGCCAGCCGCAGCCGCTTCAGCCGCAGCAGGATCGGCATCAGCAGGTCGTTGCAGACCATTGTCGACAGCGCGATGGTCTCGACGATCACCATGCCGGTGGCCGCCGACAGGCCGCCGATGAAGACCAGCAGCGCCAGCAGTTCCTGCTGCTCGATCATCGGCAGCGTCAAGACGAAAGTGTCGGCGTCGACGTTGCCGCCGGGGAAGTGCAGCCTGCCGCCGAAGGCGATCGGCAGCACGAAGATGTTGATCAGCAGCATGTAGGCGGGAAACACCCAGATCGCCTTCTTCAGGTGACTCTCGTCGATGTTCTCGATGACCGTCACCTGGAACTGGCGCGGCAGGAACATGATTGCCAGCATCGACAGGATGGTGAGCCAGACCCAGCTGGCGTAGCCGCCGGCGACGCCCTCCAGCGGGGTTAGCAGCGGCGCGATCTTCGGCTCGGCGGCGGCGCGCGCGAAGACATCGCCGAAGCCGTTGTAGATGCCGAAGGTCACGAAGACGCCGACGGCAACGAAGGCAAGCAGCTTGACCAGCGACTCGAAGGCGATCGCCGCCACCATGCCCGGGTGGTGCTCGGCAGCGTCGAGATGGCGCGTGCCGAAGGCGATCGTGAACAGCGCCAGGATCAGCGCCACCCAAAGCGCCGTGTCCTGCAGCAGCGGCGCGGCGCCGATCTTGACCGGCATCACGATCTCCGGGTACTGAACCAGGATCGTGAAGCTGTTGGAGATCGCCTTAAGCTGGAGCGAGATGTAGGGCACGATGACGATCACCGCGAACACCGTCACCATGCCGCCGAGCAGTGCACTCTTGCCGTATCGCGAGGCGACGAAGTCGGCCAGCGAGGTGATTCGGTTGCGCTTGGAGATGCGCAGGATCTTGCGCATCACCAGCCACCACAGCGCGATCATCAGGGTCGGCCCGAGGTAGATCGGCAGGAAGCCGATGCCGTCGCTGGCGGCGCGTCCGACGCTGCCGTAGAAGGTCCAGGCGGTCGCATAGACCGCGAGCGACAGGCTGTAGATGTAGGGGCTGGTGATGACCGGCTGGCCGCCGTCGGCGCGGCGGTCGGCGTAGTACGCGATGGCGAACAGCAGCCCGAGGTAGGCGAATGACGTGACGACGATGACCCAGCCCTGCAGCATCGCCGCTTTCTTCTATTCGTCGCGTTCGACGGCGTAGGCCATCAATGCGATCAGCGCCAGCCAGGCGCCGAAGATCCACGCATAGAGCACCGGAATGCCGAGGAAGCTTGCCGGCCGGTTGAACACCGCCAGGATCGGGTAGTTGAACAGCAGGCAGCCGAGGATCGCCAGCGCGACGAGCCGCGGCGTCCGTTGTCCCGACTTCATCTTCTGGCCTCCTCGCAACGGCCGGCGCCGGTCTGCGGCTTCGGCTGCCTTGGCGGCGAAAGTAAGCGGCCGCCGCCGAAGCTGTCAAACACCCGTCGATAGCGCCGGCCCTGAATCAGCGGCTGCGCTGCTTCAATAGGCGGCTCTGCTCGCGCTTCCAGTCCTTGTCAGATTCCGCGGCCCGCTTCTCGAACTGCCTTTTGCCCTTGGCCAGACCTATCGCCAGCTTGACCCGGCCCTTGATGAAATGCAGGTCGATCGGCACCAGCGTGTAGCCGGCGCGCTCGACCTTGCCGATCAGCTTGCGGATCTCGGCGGCGTTCAGCAGCAGCTTGCGAGTGCGCGTCGGCTCGGGATTGATGTGGGTCGAGGCGGTCTTAAGCGGCGTGATGTGCGCGTTGAGCAGGAAGATCTCCTCGTCGCGCACGATGACGTAGGCCTCCTTCAGCTGCACCTGGCCGGCGCGGATCGACTTGACCTCCCAGCCTTCGAGTACGAGGCCGGCCTCGAAGCGCTCTTCGATCGTGTAGTCGAAGAAGACCTTTCTGTTATCTACGATCGACATCGGCGGGCTCTGCGGCATATCCCGCCGCTATGATTTCATCTTAACAACCATGCATCGCGTCGAGCGCAGCGTTCTCGTTCCCTACACGGCCGGACAGATGTTCGCGCTCGTGGCGGCGATCAGGGACTATCCGAAGTTCCTGCCCTGGTGCGCTGGCGCCCAGGCTAGGCCGCGCCGGGACGGGCGGATCGAGGCCACCATTGACATCCAGTACCGCGGCGTCCGCAGCCGCTTTACTACCTGCAATCACAACCTCGAGCCGGAGAGCATCCACATGTCGCTTGTCGACGGCCCGTTTCGCCGCCTCGACGGCCACTGGCACTTCCGGCCGCTTCGCGACGACGCCTGCAGGGTGCAGCTCGGCATGCACTATGACTTCGCGCCGGGCCTGCTGGGGCGAGCAATCGCGCCGGTGTTCGACGGCATCGCGACCTCGCTGATCGACTCCTTCACCCGCCGTGCCGAGTTGCTCTATGAGCCCCCCGGGCTGCGCCAGGGGTGAAGTCCTTGAGCGCCAGCGAGAAGGAAGTCCATTGACCCGCGCTGAAGCGGCCCTGCGGCGGGTCAGTGTTGTCTACCTGCGGCCGGACCTGGCCTTCGAGCGCCACCTCGTGCTGCCTGCGATGGCGACGTTAGGCGATGCGATCGACGCCAGCGAGGTGCGAAGGGAGGTGGCCGAACTCGCGACAGGAGAACTCTCGGCCGGCGTCTTCTGCGAGTTGCGCGGGCTCGATGAGCCGCTCAACGACGGCGATCGCGTTGAGATCTACCGGCCGCTGACCATCGATCCGAAGGACGCGCGCCGCATCCGCGTCGAGGTTCGCCGGCGGCGCCGGACGCAGGCGCGCTGAGCGCCGCGTTCAGCGGCACTGCTGCTCGATTTCGTTGCGGGTGCGCTCGCGCTCGGCGGCGCGCGTGGCGTCGTCGAGCACTTCCTGTTGCCCGCTGGCGTTGATCCGGGCGACGCGAAAGCCGCCTTCGAGGGCGCGCTGGTAACCCCGAAGCCGTTCGCAGTTTTCCGCCAGCCTGGCCTGCTGCGCCTCGTCGTCCGCGGCTCTCTTCTGCGCCTCGGCGAGTTTCAGTTGCTGCAGCTTGGCAGCGATCTCGCGATCGGAGGACGACGGCGCCCGGGCGGGTGACGGCTGCGGCGCCGCCTTGGCGGTGCTGGCGGTGGCATCCGGCAGATCGATGCTGCGAGGCCCCGGCGCCGCGGGCTGCCGGACGATGTCCTTACCGGGCACGGACTTCGGCGGCGGCTGGTCCGAGTAAACCATGCGTCCGGCCGCATCGCGCCAGGCCCACTGGCCAAGGGCCGGCAGCGACCAGGCGAGAAGTGCCGAGGCCAGCGCCGACAGCAGCAGCACGCGCGAAGAGTTCATCGATCCTCCCAGGCTGGCGGCCATTGTCGGCGAGGGCCGTGTGCCTCGGCAACCGGCGGGAGCTAGCCTGTGCGGACTAGAACCTATCGCAGAACTCGTGGCGGCCCCATCGGCAGCCGGCTGCGGCTCCGGCATGCGGGCACGGCACCGAAAAGGTGCTGCGTATAATCTCGTTTTGCGTCATGAGGATTTGCCATGCGGTTGAGCGAAAAGGCTCTCACCTTCGATGACGTTCTCCTCCTCCCGGCCTATTCGGCTGTACTTCCCCGAGATACCCAGCTTGCCACGCGGCTCACGCGCAACATCGCGCTGAACCTGCCGCTCGTGTCCGCCGCGATGGACACGGTCACCGAAGCTGGCCTGGCCATCGCCCTGGCCCAGGAAGGCGGTATAGGCATCATCCACAAGAACCTGAGCCCGCAGAAGCAGGCGGCCGAGGTTGCCAAGGTCAAGCGCTTCGAAGCGGGCGTACTGCGCGACCCGATCACCGTAACGCCCGACATGCCGGTGCGCGAAGCGATCGAACTGCAACGCTCGCACCGCATTTCCGGCCTGCCGGTCGTGCAGGGCAAGCGAGTGGTGGGCATCGTCACCAACCGCGACCTGCGCTTCGAAGAGCGGCTCGATGCGAAGGTTTCGGAGATCATGACCCCGCGCGAGCGCCTGGTTACCGTCAGCGAGGGCGCGACGCTGGAAGAAGCCAAGGCGCTGATGCACCGGCACCGTCTCGAACGCGTGCTGGTGGTCAATAACGAGTTCGAGCTGCGCGGTCTGATCACGGTCAAGGACATCACCAAGGCCACCGAGCATCCGAACGCCGCCAAGGACTCGCTGGGCAAGCTGCGCGCCGGCGCCGCGATTTCCACCGGGCCCGATTCCGAGCAGCGGGCGGAACTGCTTGTGAAAGCCGGCGTCGACGTGCTGGTGGTCGACACGGCCCACGGCCACAGCCAGGGCGTGCTCGACCGGGTTGCCTGGGTGAAGAAGAACTTCCCCGAGGTCGACGTGATCGGCGGCAACATCGCCACTGCGGCGGCCGCAAAGGCGCTGCTGGAAGCAGGCGCCGACGGCGTCAAGGTCGGCATCGGACCGGGTTCGATCTGCACCACGCGCATCGTCACCGGCGTCGGGGTGCCGCAGATCACGGCGGTGGCCAACGTCGCCAAGGCGCTTGCCGGCAGCGGCGTGCCGCTGGTTGCCGATGGCGGCGTCCGCTACTCGGGAGACATCGCCAAGGCGCTCGCCGCCGGGGCCTGGAGCGTGATGCTCGGCAGCATGTTCGCCGGCACCGAGGAGGCGCCGGGCGAAGTGATCCTGTACCAGGGCCGTTCTTACAAGAGCTACCGCGGCATGGGCAGCCTCGGCGCGATGCAGGAGGGCTCGGCCGAGCGCTACTTCCAGGACAACGACGCCAACGTCGACAAGTACGTGCCCGAGGGCATCGAAGGCATGGTGCCGTTCAAGGGCAGCATGCTCAGCATAGTCTTCCAGCTCGCCGGCGGCATCCGCTCGGCGCTCGGCTACTGCGGCTGCCGCAGCATCGACGAGATGCGCACCCGCGCCGAGTTCGTCGAGGTCACCTCGGCTGGCACCCGCGAGTCGCACGTGCACGACGTCAAGATCACCAAGGAAGCGCCGAACTACCGGGTCGAGTAGGGCCGGACGTTCGACGCTCCGGCCGCGGGAATGACTGCATGAGCCATGAAAAGATCCTGATCCTCGATTTCGGTTCGCAGGTCACGCAGCTGATCGCCCGCCGCGTGCGCGAGGCCGGCGTCTACTGCGAGATCCATCCGAGCGAGCTGCCTGCGAGCTTCATCCGCGACTTCGCGCCGAAGGGCGTGATCCTGTCGGGCAGCCACATGTCGGCCTACGAGGAGTCGACCGACCGCGCGCCCGACGCCGTGTTCGCACTCGGCGTGCCGGTACTCGGCATCTGCTACGGCATGCAGACGATGGCGCAGCAGCTGGGCGGCCGTGTCGAAGGCGGGCACCAGCGCGAGTTCGGCTA
>Ga0105090_10000090_pt1 | contig 36236 bp, 29 predicted proteins | sample PPLLak3March2015_FD_79110 | JGI IMG/M metagenome (GOLD analysis project Ga0105090, IMG submission 79110) | Freshwater sediment microbial communities from Prairie Pothole Lake near Jamestown, North Dakota, USA - PPLs Lake P7 Core (1) Depth... | ecosystem: Environmental > Aquatic > Freshwater >...
AAGCTGCCGCGCACGTACATCCGGTCGCCGAAATCGGCCGCGGGATCGAGCGACGACGCGGGCGGCTGGCAACTGCTGCCGGGTGAGTACAGCGTGCGCTGCGCACCGCGCCGCAGGGCCGGCTGCGCCTGCCGCAGCGCCGCGAGCGCCGCGAGCCGTTCGTCGAAGCGCGAGCCCGCAAGGCGCGTGAAGTCCATGCTCTCGCGGCTCGAGGCCCCGATCGGCTTGTCGTAGGAGTCGCCCTGACCGCGCGCCGCGATCTCCGTGCCGTAGTACACGACCGGGATGCCGCGCGCCGTGTAGAGCAGCGTGAGCGCGAGATCGAGCCGGCGATCGGTCTCGGTCGCCGACGCGCCGGCGGCTTCCGCTTCCGAAGTGAAGCGCCACACGTCGTGGTTGTCGAGGAAGGTCGAGAGCCGCGTCGCGTCGTCGTACGTCGAGTCGGCGGCGAAAACGTCGGCGATGCGGCGCAAGCTGGCGCCGCGCGCGAGGCTGTCCGTGATCGCGAACTTGAGCGGGAAGTCGAACACCGACGGCGAGCCGACGTCGTCGAGGTAGTGCGCGATGCGGGCGACGCTGCCGTCGAACACCTCGCCCACCGTCCACAGCCGCGTCGGCGCGGCGGGGCTGCCGGCTGCGAAGAAGGTCGCCCAGAACGGGTCGCCGACGTGCTTCATCGTGTCCATGCGCAGCCCGTCGATCGACGGCACGTTGTCCGTGAGGAAGTCGATCGTGCCGAGCAGGAACTCCGGCACGCCGTTCACTTCCTGGCGGAAGTCCGGGAGCCCCGCGAGGCACAGCGTCACGTCGTCCGAGCCGCACTGGCTGCCCGTGCGGAACCAGGTCGGGTTCGAGCGCAGCAGGCCGGAGCCGGGGCCCACGTGGTTCACCACGACGTCGACGACGAGCTCGATGTCCGCTGCGTCGGCCGCGGCCGCGAGCGCGCGCAGCTCGTCGATCGTGCCGAAGTGCGGCTCGATCGCGTCGAAGCGCTCGGCCCAGTAGCCGTGGAAGCCGGCGAACGGCTTCGTCGAATTGACGCCGCCGCCGTTGCCGGGCGCCGGCACCTGCAGCACGACCGGCGAGATCCAGATCGCGGTGAAGCCGAGGCGCTGGAAATACCCTTCCTCGATCTTCTGCCGGATGCCCGCGAAGTCGCCGCCGTGCCAGCCCACGGGATTCGTGGGATCCCCGGCGTCGCCGCGGCGGCTGCCATCGCCGTCGTCGTTGGCCGGGTTGCCGTTCGAGAAGCGGTCCGTCAGCAACTGATAGACGATGTCGTCGCGGAAATCGACCGCCTGCGAAGGCGGCGGAGGCGGTGGGGGTGGCGGAGGGGGTGGCGGCTCGGTGCCGCCGCCGGACCCGCCGGAATCCCCTCCTCCGCACGATGCGAGCAACGCGGCGGCGAGGACGAGGGCGCACCGACGCTTCGGGTGCGAACGGCGAACGGCACGCAGGGCTTCGAGCATCGGCATGGCGGTCACGAGGGCGACGCAAAGGGCACTCATCGTACCAGCCCGCGGCGACGATTCTGCAGGCACCGCCCGGGTGTACAGTCCGGTCGTGCACCGCCCCGACGCGGCAAGGAGCCACCATGAACCCGACGAATCTCGTCCTCGAACTCGATCGCCGCTCCCTCGGCACCGGCCGGCTCGTCGAGGAACCGCTGCCGCCGCTCCCGGCCGGCCAGGTCCGCCTGCGCATCGAGCGCGTCGCGCTGACGGCCAACACCGTCACCTACGCCGTGACGGGCGACGTGCTCGGCTACTGGGGGTTCTTTCCCGGCGCGAACCCCGGCTGGGGACGCGTGCCCGCGATGGGCTGGGCGACGGTGGTCGAATCGCGCGTCGACGGCGTCGAGCCGGGCCAGCGCTGCTACGGCTGGTATCCGCTGGCCCGTTACGTGGACTTCACGGCCACCGCGACGGCCGAGGGATTCCGTGACGACGGCGCGCACCGGCAGGCGCATGCACCGGTGTACCGGGCCTATTCCGACACGCGACGCGATCCGCTCTACCAGCCGGGCGAGGATGCCGAGGATCGCCACGCGCTGCTGCGCGGTCTCTACGTCACCGGCTGGCTCGCCGACGACTTCCTGCACGGCAACGGGTACTACGGTGCGCGGCGCGCGCTGGTCCTGTCCGCCTCGAGCAAGACCGCTCTCGGTTACGCGCACTGCGCGTCGCAGCGCGACGGCCTCGAGATCGTCGGCCTCACGTCGCCGCGCAACCACGCGTTCGTCGAGCACGTCGGCTGCTACGACGAGGCGCTCGCGTACGACGAGGTGAGCCGCATTCCACGGGACGCGCCCATCGTCTCGATCGACATGTCGGGCAGCGGGCCGCTGCTCGCTGCCGTGCACGGGCACTTCGGCGACTCGCTCAAGCACTCGATGGCCATCGGCCGCAGCCACCACGACTCGCCGCCGCGGGCCGACGGCCTGCCGGGACCGAAACCGGAGTTTTTCTTCGCGCCAACGCAGGTCAAGCGTCGCGTGCAGGAGTGGGGGCTCGCGGGCTACCAGGCGCGCATCGGCACGGCACTGCACGGGTTCGTCGACTGGAGCCGCGCGTGGCTCACGGTGCAGCGGGTGGCGGGCGGCGAAGCGGCCGTCGCTGCCTGGGGCGAAGCGCACGCGGGCCGGACGGCACCGGACCGCGGCTGCATCGTCACGCTGTGGGAGCGGTGACCCGGGCGAGTTCGGGCAGGTGTCGCCCCCACGCCCGGACGTCGTCCCAGTCCGTGTAGTCGATCACCGCCTTCGGGTCGGTCGGCCCGTGCGTCATCTTCATGATCAGCCGGATCATGATGCGGTCCCACCAGGGCCAGGACGGGTAGTCGACCTTGCCCGCGATCACCTTGAGCTCCTGCGGCTTCCACGGCGAGAGCTCCAGGAACTTCTGCATGTAGCGGTTGCCCGCCACGGTCGCCTTCTCCGGCGTGCGTGCGACGACCGACACGTTGAAGAACGCGTTCGGCCTCGCGGCCAGCGCATCCTTGTGCCGCTCGATGAAGCGCATGACGCTCTTGTCGTAGTTGCCGTATAGCACCGGCGCGCCGACCACGACGACGTCGTGGCGGGCCCAGTCGATGCCCGTCTTTTCGGCATCGCGCACGTCGAGCGCGGTCGCCTGCCCTCCCGCGGCCTCGACGCCCTCGCACAGGCAGCGGGCGATGCGGGCGGTGTGCCCGCCGCGCGTCATGTACACCACCAGAACGGAAGTCATCGAGGGCGTCCTCCACGCGCAGGCGCCGGATCGACCGCGGGATCCGGCTCGCACAGCCCGAGCGTCGCCTCGGCGGAGCACTCGCGACACGCCGTCCCCGCATCGTGCTGGCGTTCGATCACGCAGTCGACGAAGTCGCGCGCCTCGCGCTGGTCGATGCGGTAGTACGGGTCGCGCGAGCCCTGGCACCAGAGCGTCGCGCCCGAGAGCACGCCGGAGATCACGGGCTCGACCGCGCCGTCGAGCTCGAGGAACAGCGGCGACCCCGAGTCGCCGAAGCAGACGGTGTCGTCGCCCTTCTGCACGCTCTGCCGCGGCACCAGTGCGTTCGCGTACACGTTCGTCACGGGCCCGACGGACGCGACACGCTTCACGCCGTTGCCGCCGCCGAGATCGGTCATCGGCCCGAGGCCCGGCGTGGGCGGCGTCGCAACCTGCTTCTCCCAGTTGAGGCCGTAGCCGACGCTCACGACCGGCGTGCCGACGAGCCCCGGGATCGCGTCGAGCTCGCCCACCGCGCGCATCGGCAGCGGCTCGACGTCGAGCACCGGCTGTTCGAGCAGGATCGCGCCGACGTCGGGCGCCAACTGCAGGTTCTGGATCGCGCGGGTCGCCCGGCCGTCGCGACGCAAATCCGGCCGCAGGTAGCCGGGATGCGTGAGGCCGTGCGCCACGGCGACGCCGTCCTTGCGGCCGGTCACCGCGGCCGGCCGGAACTGCGGCTGCGGCACGGTACGTCGCGCCGGATCGCACGCGTACTCGCCCACGAGGTACTCGGCGTACTCGACTCCCGCTTCGGCGAGGAAGCAGCGGAAGTCGTTGGCCGTTGCCGTCACGTCGAACGTGACCCACACACGGCTGCTGTAACCCTCGATGCCGACGTCCTCGGTGTAGTTGAACGCCGTGCAGTGCGAGGCCGTGAGGACGACCTGCTCCGACACCAGCGCGCCCGAGCAGTTGAGTTCCGCGTAGGCGACCTCGGGCGGGCCGGCCGCGGGCAGGTAGACGAAGAACTCGTAGTACCCGGCCACCGCCGGGTAGCGCCCCACGGTGTCGGGAACGCCGTTGCTCCCGGACGCTTGTATGGATGCGAGAAGCGTCAGGGCGCAGGCAATGGCTGGCAAGCGACGGCGTGACACGTTTCAGTTCCTCCCCGACTCAGGCCGAGCATCGCATTCGCGGCCGCACTGCGCCACCGCCCCCGGCGCGCCGATGCGCCGTATCTGTGCCACGAGGGCGTCGGGCGACGGCGGGCGCCCGAGCAGGTCCCGCATCAGCTCGCGGGTGTCGCGTTCCGCGCCGTAGCGCAGCAGCCGCTCGCTCGCCCAGTGGTACCACCCGGCGGCGCCCGTCTCGAACGGCCCGACGGCCTGCGCCGCGGCAGCCCGCATCTCCGCGGTCAGCATCGCACCGAGCGCGTAGTTGACCATGTAGCCCGGATCGGTGACGAGCTGCACGCGCATTGCCCACCACGGCAGTTCCGGATGCGGGCGGACGTGGAGGTAGCGGCTCGTGATGTCGGTCCAGACCGCCGAAGGATCCGAGGCCGGGTCACGCAGCAGCCGCAATTCGAAGAGTCCCCACGCGACGTCGAGCATGACGCCCGAATACAGCGCCCGCAGCGATTCGCGCTCGCCCGCCGCGGCGCCGAGGTACCGCTGCTGCCAAGCGGGCTCGAAGTTGCTCCAGGACGGCACGTCGGCAAACGCCTCGGTGAGGAGCGTGTCGGGCCAGTCGAGCCAGGCGGGCCGCGTGCGGATCGCGCTCACGTGCACGGCGTGCCCGAGCTCGTGCACCAGCTCGTTCAGCGCGAAGAGCCCGCCCTCGGGATAGTTCGCGACGACGAGCGCGGTCGAGGGTTGCCAGCCGTGCCCGGTCGGACGGCCGCGCTGCAGGAAATCGGCATACGCGGCGGGCGCCTTGCCCGGCCGCGGCTCGACGTCGTAGACGACGCCGAGCGCGCGCGGGTCCGCGCCGAGGTCGCGGAAATAGCGCTCGCTCACCGGCAGCAGCGCAGCCTGCGGGACGTGCGGCTCCAGCCGTCGATGGGCGGCGCCGTGGACGTAGCGGTAGTCCCACGGCTCGACCGTCGCCGGGCCCGACGCGTCGCGCCACGCCTCGAGCACCTCGACGAGCCAGCGCTCGACGTCGGCGACCTCGACGCCGAGCGCGCGCGCCGCCTCGTCGACGGGCGTGCCGCCGCGTTCGGCCGCGTTCGCGGCCGTGAGGCGGATCAGCCGTCGATAGGGGCTTTGGTCCGTGCCGTCGCCGTGCACGGCGTTCCAGAGAGGACCGAACGCGGCGAACAGCGCCCGCCGGCGCGCGGGGTCGTCGAGCAGGTGAAGGCGCTGGAGCGCCATGCCGCGGTCGATCGTGCGGCCCTCGAACTGCATCGAGCCGCCTAGCTCGACGAAGCACGCCTCGAGGCTCGCCCGCAGCGTCGCCTCGTCGGAATCCGGGCGTTGCGCGTCGCTGCAATCGGACGCACGGACGGGAGCGGTCGGCACGGTGCCAGCGTCGTAGAGCTCGAGCGACCGGCGCATCGCCGCCACCGCACGGGCGTCCGCGTCGGGCGCGACGACGGCCGGCAGACGGTGGAGCAGATCCACGAGCCGTGCGCGTCGTTCCCGTGCCAGCGTCTCCCACGCGGCGAGGTCCAGCCCGGCCCGGCGCTGCAGCGCGCCGGCGCCAAGCGCGCTCGTCGCGTCACGGGCGTCGAGCCAGTCGACATAGGCCGCTTCGACGACCGTGACGGACACCGGCTCGACGGCAGCAGGCGGCGATTGCGCGGGGCCGGCCGGCGCTCCGCCCGCGAACGCCGTTGCCAGCCCGCCGACAAAGGCCCACCGCAGCCACCACCGTGACGTCCGCTTCATGCGGCAATCATAATGACACCCCGCCCCCGATAAGATGGCGGCGCCACCCCTGAGGACGAGAGCACCCCGATGAGCCTGTCCCTGCGCGACCAACTCCTGAAAGCCGGCCTCGTGAGCGAGAAGCAGGCCCGCCAGGCCGAGCGAGACGCGCACCAGCGCAACCGCCCGAAGGGCGGGAAGGCGTCGCCGCCGCCCGCGCCGGCGCCGGCGCGCGAAGCCCAGGCCCGCAAGGCCGCCCGGGACCAGGCGCTGAACCGCGCGCAGCAGGAGAAGGCGGCCGCCCGCGCGGCGACGGCGCAGCTCCGCCAGCTCATCGAGCAGCACCGGGTGCCGCGCGTCGAGTCCGACGACTGGTACAACTTCGTGCACGCGGGCAAGGTGCGCCGGCTGCCCGTGACGCCCGCGCTGCGTGCGCAGCTCGTGCGCGGCGCCCTCGTCGTCGTGGTGTGCGAAGGCCGCTACGACTGCGTGCCGCCCGAGGCGGCTACCCGCATTGCCGAGCGCGATCCGGCCGCCATCGTGCCGCTGCCCGCCGCGGCCACCGCGGCCGAGCCGCCCCGCGACGACGATCCGTACAAGGACTACGTCGTTCCCGACGACCTCGTCTGGTGACGATCGCGTGACGCCCTACTCCGACGTGCTCGACTCCATCGAGCCGGTCGACGACGGGTGGTCGACGACCGTGCCCGACGACTGGGCGCAGGGCCGCACGGTGTTCGGCGGAATGCAGGTGGCGCTCATGGTGCGGGCGATGCGGGCCGCCGGCGGCACCGCGCCGCTGCCGCCGCTGCGCAGCCTGCAGGCGACGTTCGTGGGCCCGCTGCCGACCGGACGACCGGTGCTCATGCGCGCGGAAACCCTGCGCACCGGCCGCTCCGCCACCCATGTCCGCTGCGACCTCGTGCACTCCGGATCGCTCGCCTGCACGGCCGTGGCGATCTTCGGCGCGGCGCGGCCCTCGCGCGTGGCCGTCGACATCGCGAAGCCCGTACCGCCCGTGGGGCCCGACGCCATCACGGATCCTTCGGGCCTCGCGCCTGAGTTCGCGCGGCACATGCAGCTCCGGTGGGCCGCCGGCTCACCGCCCTACTCCGGCCAGGATCACGCGTCGTCGCTGATCTACGCGCGCCTTGCGGACCCGCGCTGCAGCGCCGAGGACGCGCTGATTGCCCTCGCCGACGCGCCACCCACGCCGTCGCTCTCGATGCTCACGACACCCGCACCCGCAAGCTCGGTCAACTGGATGCTCGAGTTCATCGGCGACCCGCGCCTGCTCGACCGCGCGCGGTGGGCGCTGATCGGGACCGAGGTGCGGGCCGGCGCCGACGGCTACCTGAGCCAGACGTCGGTGCTGTGGGGACCGGACGGCCACGCCTTCACGGTAAGCCACCAGACCGTCGCGATCTACGGCTGATTCTCCGGGGCGGCGCACGCGCACGATGGCGCGGCCCGATTGTGGCTAAAAAAATACAAATGGACCGTTCGCGCCCATCACTTGCCATTTTGACACGTTGGCGGCATGGGCAGATTATGTCTCCTGTTCACAACAACTACTTCTGGGGGCATTGCATGAAGACCCGATCTTCGAACATCGCCACCGCCGTGCGTTTCGCCCTCGCGAGCGCAGTCGGCCTCTCCGCCGCGCTCGGCGCGGCAGCGTCGCACGCGCAGACCGCGGGCGACCAGAAGCTCGAGGAGGTGTACGTCACCGGTTCGCGCATCGCGCGCGGCTCCGACTTCGAGAGCCCGTCGCCGGTCGCGACCTTCGACCGCGCAGCGCTCGAGAAATCGGGCTACACCACGCTGCAGCAGCTGCTCGAGAAGCAGCCTTTCGCGGGCAACGGCACCTTCTCGACGCGCGGCAACAACCAGGACTCGACCGCGAACGGCGCAGCGTCCATCAGCCTCCGCGGCCTCGGCGCGGATGCGACGCTCGTGCTCGTGAACGGCCGCCGCGTCGCGATCAGCGCGTTCGCTGAAGGCATCACCACGAACTTCGTCGACATCAACACGATCCCGGTTGCCGCGATCGAGCGCATCGAGGTCCTGAAGGACGGCGCTTCGGCGGTCTACGGCTCCGACGCGGTCGCGGGCGTCGTCAACATCATCCTGCGCAAGGACTTCGACGGCTACGAGGTCTCGGCGGGCTACGGCGCCGCGGACAGCTACGACGAGCAGCACGTTTCGGGCATGTGGGGCATCGCCGGCGAGGACTCGAACGTCACGATGATCGCCGACTACTTCACGAACGACACGCTGTTCAACAAGGACCGCGGGTCGCTCGGCTCGGCCGACCAGTCGCGGCGAGGCGGCGAGGACTTCCGCTCGTCGCGTGGATTCCCGGGCAGCTTCGTGGTCGACGGCGTCGCCACGCGCGATCCGGCCTGCCCGCCGGACCGCTCGGCCGGCGCGAACTGCGTGTTCGACTACGGCCCGTACAACCTGCTGATCCCCGAGGCCGAGCGCACCGGCTTCATGCTGCTCGCGCGGAACGGCGTCGGCAACGGCATGGAGCTCTTCGCCGAGGTCGGCTTCCAGCACAACAACTCGATCGCCCAGGGCGCACCGACGCCACTCGACGGCGAGGCGGGACTCACGGTGCCGGCGGACCATCCGGGCAACCCGTTCGCGACGACGAACACGATCGAGATCCGCCGCTTCCGCACCGTCGATGCCGGGGCGCGGCAGTGGGACATCTCGACCGACAATCTGCGGGGCCTCCTCGGCCTGCGCGGCGAGTGGAACGACTGGGACTGGGAGGTCGCGGCACAGCGCGCCCGCAGCGAGTCGGACCAGACGGGCAGCCGCAGGCAGGGCTGGGTCCGCACCGATTACCTGCAGCAGCAGATCGACGCCGGCCGGTACAACCCGTTCGGCGGCACGTTCAACTCCGCCGACGTGATCGACGACATCACGACGAGCCTCGTGCGCAGGGGCAAGTCCGACCTCACCGCGTTCGACGGCTCGATCTCCGGCGAGATCTACGAGCTGCCGGCCGGCAACATCGGCCTCGCGGCAGGCCTCGAGTACCGCGACGAGTCGATCAGCGACGTGCCGGACGAGCAGTTCCAGCGCGGCCTGATCTTCGGCACGGAGTCGATCGCGGCGAGAGCGGAGCGCGACATCACCTCCGCCTACGTCGAGGTCTCCGTGCCGATCATCGAGTCGCTCGACGCGGACTTCGCGGTCCGCTACGACGACTACAGCGACTTCGGCGACACCTTCAACCCGAAGATCGCCGTGCGCTGGGCGCCGCTCGACTCGCTCGCCGCGCGCGCCTCGTGGGGCACGGGCTTCCGCGCACCGTCGCTCGCGCAGATCGGCCTGGGCCCCTCCGACGAGTCGCAGTTCTTCACGGACACGTTCGGGTGCAACGACAACCCGATCTACTGCGCCGCGACGGACTACACGATCCGCTTCTCCGGCAATCCGGACCTGCAGCCAGAGACGTCTGATTCCTGGAACATCGGCGTGCAGTGGCAGCCGCTGGCCGACCTGCGCTTCTCGGTCGACTACTGGGACATCACCCAGGACGACAAGATCGACGAAGTGCCCTTCGGCCTGATCTACCAGGCGAACTGCAACGAGCAGGGCAACCCGCTCTGCGAGCGTGGCGCACCGCTGCCCGGCGACACGCTCGGTCCCCTGATCCGCGTGTATTCGACGTTCGGCAACATCGGCGAGCAGTCGGTGAACGGCATCGACTTCGGCGCGTACTGGACGACCGACCTCGTGGGCGGCGTGCTGAGCCTCTCGCTCGACTACTCGCGGCTGCTCGAGTTCACGCGTGACGAAGTCGACGGCGACGGCAACCTGGTCTCGCGCGAGCTCACGGGCGAGTACGAGTACCCGGAAGACCGCTTCGTGCTGAGCGGCGACTGGGCATTCACGGACTGGGGCGCCTCCGCCGTCGTGAACTACGTGGGCTCGTTCGAGGACACGCCGGACATCGACTTCGACGGCATCCTCGACTTCGACCAGAACAGGTCGCGGACGGTGGGCTCGTTCACCACGGTGAACCTGCAGGGTCGCTACACGGGCTTCGAAGGCATCACGCTCGTGCTCGGCCTCGACAACGCGCTCGACGAGGACCCGCCGTTCGCCATCGGCGACGGCGACACGGATCTCTACGGCTACGTATCGAGCCAGCACGACCCGCGCGGACAGTTCATCTACGGCAAGGTGACGTTCCGCTTCTGAACGTTGGGGGCGTCTCGTCCCCTGCTTCGAGGGGCGCCGCAAGGCGCCCCTTTTTTTTTCTTGCGGCAGCCCACGAATCGCGAGGCGCACGAAACCCCTAGAATTCTCGAATCGCCGCAATACGGAGGGCGATCGATGCGCAACGGAATGATTCTCACTGCAATCCTGCTTTCCTGCGTGCCCGCCGCCGCACGCGCCGGGACGGACTGGCAGGCACTGCCCGACGTGGCGCCCGCGCCAGCCGACAATCCGACCACGGCGGCCAAGGTCGAACTCGGCAAGATGCTCTACTTCGACCAGCGCCTGTCCTCGACGGGATCGGTGTCGTGCTTCTCGTGCCACAACGTCATCGAGGGCGGCGACGATCACATGGCCACGTCCGCTGGCGTGCACGGACAGAAAGGCGGCCGCAACGCGCCCACGGTCTGGAACGCGGCATTCCACTCGGTGCAGTTCTGGGACGGCCGGGCGCCGTCGCTCGAGGAACAGGCCAAGGGACCGCCGGTGAACCCGATCGAGATGGGCATGGCGGACCTGGGCGCAGTAACCGGTCGGATCCGCGCCATTCCCGGGTACCGGCCCTATTTCGTCACGGCGTTCGGCGAAGGCGACGTCGTAACGATGGAGAATACGGCCCGCGCCATCGCTGCATACGAGCGCACGCTCATCACCCCGGGCAGCGCCTATGACCGCTACGTCAAAGGCGACGAGGCGGCCATGGATGCAACGCAGGTCCGGGGTATGGAGACGTTCGCCGCGACGGGCTGTACGGCCTGTCACCAGGGGCCCGCCTTCAACGGACCGGCGCTCCCGGGCGGAACCGGCTTCTTCGTGAAGTTCCCGACCCACGCCGCGAGCCCTTACGTTGCGGAGTACGCGCTCACCGACGATGCGGGCCGCTACGCCGCGACGAAGGACGAGGCCGACCGCGGAATGTGGCGCGTGCCGACGCTGCGGAACCTGGCCTACACGGCGCCGTACATGCACAACGGGTCCGTGAAGTCCCTGCCCGCCGCCGTGCGCGTCATGGCCTCGACGCAGCTCGACCGCACGCTCACCGACCAGGAGACCGCGGACATCGTGGCGTTCCTCGGCGCGCTCGACGGACCGTTCCCCGAGCAGACCCTGCCGCGACTGCCGCCCACGCCGGGCGACCTGCTCAACTAGCCGTCCGCAGCAGCTTCGAGGGGCCGTCGAAGGCCCCTCGATCGGGCAGTCTCACCGCCCGGGAGGTGCAGGCGCCGCAGTGGACGCGGCGGGCCCAAATCGCTCGCCGAAGAAGTCGCCCGTCTTCCAGGCCGGGCGCGCCGGGTCGTTCGCGATCTCGAGCGCGATGTGGTGGTTGAGCCACGCGAGCCGCGCGGCGCCGGGCCAGTGGATCGGCTGGTCGACGTCGTCGCTCGGCAGGTGATAGCGCTTCGCGAGGAACTCCGCGATGCCCTTCACGCCGTCGCCCCCGTCGCGCAGTTTCACGCCGGACAGCAGGTAGATGGCGGGGATGCCCGCACGGACGAACTCGTACTGGTCGCTGCGGATGAAGATCACTTCCTCCGGGAACGGATCGGGCGTCAGCGTGAGGCCCGCGGCCGCCGCCGCGCGGCGCACGACGGGCTCGAGCGTCGAGTGCTCGAGGCCGATCGGCACGACGTCCGATGCGTCACCGATCAGGAGCGGCATGTCCATGTTGACGTTCGCGACGATGGAATCGAGCGGGACCGTGGGATCGGCGACGAACTGGCGGGCGCCGAGCAGACCCATCTCCTCCGCGGTGAGTGCGACGAAGAGCACCGAGCGTTTCGGCTTCGCCGCATCGTCGGCGAGCTGCCGCGCCGCCTCGAGCATCGTCGCGACGCCGACGGCGTTGTCCTGCGCGCCGTTGTAGATCGCATCCCCGCCGTGCGGCGCGCCGACGCCCAGGTGGTCGAGGTGCGCCGTGAAGGCGACGTGCTCGGCGGCGAGTCGTGGGTCGGAACCGCGGAGGCGCCCGATCACGTTGTGGCTCTCGATACGCTCGAGGGTCGCACGCGTCGCGAGCGTCGCGGTGCCCGCGAGGTCGAACGACCTGAGCCGGCCCTGCTCCAGCATCTCGTACACTTCGGCTGCCGTGTGCGGCGAGCCCGCGAAGAATGCATCCGCGACGGCGACGCTGCAGACGGCGCGGACGCGGATCTCCGGGAAGTCGTCGTGTGGTCGTCCTGCCGCATCGAGCGAGCGCATCACGGGCTGGCGCCAGTTCGGCGCATCGAGGACCCACGGCCGCTTCTTCTCGTTCTCGGGGTCGTCGAGGGTGATGATGCCGACGGCGCCGAGCCGGGCCAGCTCGCGACGCTTCCCAGTCGAATCGGAGTGGAACGCACGCTGGTCGATCGGGAACTGCCTGGGCGCATTGGTCAGCATCACGGCGATCTTGCCGCGGACGTCCACGCCCGCGAGGTCGTCGTGCCCGAGTTCGGGCGCGCGCACGGCCTGGCCGACGAACACCATCGGCGCCGTGACGTCGGCGCTGCCCTCGAAGAAGTTGACGCCCGGCAGGCACTGCGACTCGAACTCGAAGTCGGTGGTCTTCCCGGCCCGGGTGATCGCGAACCGCGAGCCTTCTCGCTGGAGCGTTCCCTTGAGCAGCGGGACGCGTTCGAAATAGCCGCCGTCGTCGCCGGCGGGCTCGAGCCCCATCTGGCGGTACTGCGTGGCGACGTACAGCGCCGCAAGGTCGTAGCCGCGCGTGCCGGCCGCACGACCTTCGAGCAGGTCGTCCGCGAGGAACCGCACGTCGGCTTCGATGCGCGCCGCCGATGCCGCCGGCACCGGTCCCGGCGCGGCTTCGGCGCGGCCAGGTTCCGGCACGGCCAACGCCGCCATGCCCGCCCACGCCGCGATCCAGAGGTGCTTACCCATGTTGCCTCGCTCGTCCGACCGAGTCCGCGCGGGAACGGACTCAAAATTGAATCCCGCACCTGCAACAATAGCGAATGAGCGTTCGGCGCCGCCACGCGCCTCGAGACGGACCCCCACGGGAGCACGGCAGCCATGGCATTGAAGATCGATCCCTGGTCATTTCCGGACCCGGTGGAAGCCGGCGACGCTTCCGCAGGCGACCGCATCGTGCTGGCGGGCGGCTGCTTCTGGTGCACCGAGGCCGTCTACGCCCAACTCGACGGCGTGCTGTCGGTGCGGCCCGGCTACGCGGGCGGGTCGCCCGAGACGGCGGACTACAAGACCGTGTGCAGGGGAGACACGGGCCACGCGGAGGTCGTGGAGGTCGTGTACGACCCTGCACGCGTGGGCCTGGGCCAGATCCTGAAGATCTTCTTCTCGATCGCGCACGACCCGACGCAGGTTAACCGCCAGGGCGGGGACGTGGGCACGCAGTACCGTTCGGCGATCTTCCACGCGAACGAGGCGCAGCGCCGCATCGCCGAGGCCTACATCCGCCAGATCGACGCCGCCGGCATCTTCGACGATCCCGTCGCGACCCGCCTCGAGCCGCTCGATCGCTTCTACGTCGCGGAGGACTATCACCACGACTACGCAGCCCGCAACCCGGACCAGGACTACATCCGCGCCGCGGCCCTGCCGAAGGTGGCGAAGCTGCGCAAGGTCCACCCGGACAAGCTCAAGGACCAGCCATGACGACCTTCGACCTGACGCCGCCGACCCCCGCGGAACGGCGCGCGCTCGAGGCGATGCTTACGCCGGCCGAGCGCGAAGTGCTGCTGCAGCACGGCACGGAGCGGCCGTTCTGCGGCATCTTCAACGACCACAAGCAGCCCGGTGTCTACGGCTGCCGCCTGTGCGGCCTGCCGCTCTTCCGCGCCACGACCAAGTTCGAGAGCGGCACCGGCTGGCCGAGCTTCACGCAGCCGTACGATCCCGCGCACCTGAAGTACGTCCGCGACTCGAGCCACGGCATGCAGCGCACCGAGATCCGTTGTGCCCGCTGCGACAGCCACCAGGGGCACGTGTTTCCCGACGGGCCGCCGCCGACGGGTGAGCGGTATTGCATCAACTCCGTCTCGCTGCAGTTCACGCCCGACGGGGAGCCGCTGCCCGACCCGCTGCGGCGCGGCTGAGCGTCGCGGTTTCACGTATTCTGACGGGGTGGCCAGTGGGTGATACTGCCTCGGTGCGGTGTCGCGGGGGGGCTGCCGCGCATCGAAGAGTATTGTTGAAACAAGGAGTTACCATGGGATTCTTCAGCTCGATTCTGGAAAAACTGGGCCTCAAGTCGGCGAAGGCACAGCCGGCTCCGACGCCGCCCCCGCCCCCGCAGCCGCAGATGGCGCCGCAGCCGATGCCGAGCGCCCCGCCGCCGCCGCCGCCGCCCCAACCCATCGCCGTGGTGGACGTCGTCGCCATGCTCGAGCAGATGGCGGCCGCCAATCCGCAGAAGCTCAACTGGAAGACGTCGATCGTCGACCTGCTGAAGCTCCTCGACATCGACAGCAGCTACTCGGCGCGCAAGGAACTCGCGCTCGAGCTCGGCGTGCCGCAGGAATACCTCGGCGATTCCGCGAAGATGAACATCTGGCTGCACAAGACGGTGCTGCAGGAGATTGCGCGGAACGGCGGCAACATCCCGGAAGAACTCTACAGCTGATACGCCGGCCGCGCGCCGGAGTTCAGGACGGGGTCGGGCCTGCTGCCCGGCCCCGTTTCCGTCTGCGCCACCACCACGCGTACGCCACGCCATTCACCGCGAGCACGAGGACCCCGAGCACGGCCTGCACGCCGCGCGTCAGACCGTCCGGGTACACCAGCCCGAGCAGGTAGTGCTCGATGAATCCGCCGGCGTAGCCTTCCTCGCCCGCCAGTTGCCGCAGTCCTATCTCGAGTGGCGTGAGAGGACACACGGCGCCGAGGAATGCGATGCCGGCACCCCATGCCACCGCAGGCACATGCAGCCAGACGAGACGCGGCCAGCGCAGCGCGGCGAAGCCGCCCAGCATCACGAACGCGATGAACGCTGCGTGCAGCAGCAGTACGACGTCTGCGGACAGCCGGTAGATCACGTCCACCTCGTGTTCGGAGTGCAACGCCCAGGCCGCCTCGGTGGCGCGCGATCAAGTCAAATCGATGCAGCGCCGTCCGTCAACGTGCACGGACGCGCACGTCGGGTGTAGTCTTTCCTGATTCACCGGAGCACGAGACTCCGGCCCACGCCACCACAGGGGTTCGACGCCGGACCCGACGGAGGGTTGCTGATGAAATTCACATCAAGTGCCGGCATCGCGCTGGCCACGCTTTCGCTCGGACTCGCAGCGCTGCCGGCCACGGCCGCGCCGAAGCCGCAGTCGCCCGACGCGATCCTCGCGGCCGTGAAGCAGGGACCCTATGCGAAGATCGGGCCGCTGCTCGGCAACCTGCACGAGGAATACCTGCAGGCGACGCGCGGCGCTGCCGGAAAGACGTTCAAGACCGCGAACCCCGTGCTCAAGGTGGCGAACGGCCGCGTCGGGATCGACGCCGTCGCGAAGAACCCGTCCGCGCTCGCCTCCGCGCTCGGCTCGCTCGGCGCGTCGCAGGTCAAGGTGCGCGGCACCCTCGTGAGCGCGCAGGTGCCGGTGCGGTCGCTCGGCAAGCTTGCGGCACTCGACTCGCTCGCCTACGCGCGTCCCGTGCTCGCGCGCGCCAACGCCCTCACCCGCCCGGTCGTCTCCCAGGGCGTCGCGAGCATGAAGGCCGAGGGCGTGGGATACAGCGGCTTGGGGGTCGATGTCGGCGTGCTCTCGGACAGCTACGGCTGCAATCCGCCCGCCTTCCGGCCCGGGGCCCCGACCTCGTCCGCTGCCGAGGACGCCTCGAACGGCGAGGTCCCGCTCGGCGTCATCGTGCTGTCGGACGGCTGTCCGGGCGGCTCGGACGAAGGTCGCGCGATGGCGCAGATCGTCCACGACGTCGCGCCCGGCGCGACGATCTCGTTCCACACGGCGTTCAACGGCGAGTTCGACTTCGCCGAAGGCATCATCCGGCTGCAGGAAGCCGGCTCGGACGTCATCGTCGACGACGTGATCTACTTCGCCGAGCCGATGTACTCGGACGGTCCGGTCGCGCAGGCCGTCGACATCGTGGCCGACCGCGGCGTCCCGTTCTACTCGTCCGCGGGCAACAACGCCCGCAACTCGTACGAGGCTGCCTATGCGCCGGTGCAGATTCCGTTGAACGCGGGCGGCAACGTCAACGGCGCCGTCGGCAACGGCCCGGTGCTCCGCACGTTCCACAGCTTCGCGCCGGGTTCGCTCCAGGTGCTGCAGCCCGTCGTGGTGCAGAGCGACGGCACCGCGGGCGTGCACGTCCTGAGCTTCCAGTGGGATCAGCCCCACCTGCGCGCGACCCAGTACGCGCTGTGGAAGTCGGGCGGCGACCTGTCGATGGCGGTGGGCGCCGCGACCGACCTCGACCTCGTGTTCTACCGCGCGAACGGCACCCCGGTGCCGCTCTGCCCGCCGGGCGTGTCGAAGGGCATCACCTGCCAGTTGACGGGCGACCCGAACATCGGCGGCGACGCCGTCGATCTCGCGCTGATCTATTATGCCGGCCCGAAGCCCGCCGCACTCTTCTACGTCGCGTTCGTGAAATCCGGCGGGCCGGACCCGACGCGCGTCAAGTACGTCACGTTCGACATCCAGGGCGGTTTCGCGCCGCTCGCGTTCGACACGAAGAGTGGCACGGCCTACGGTCATGCGAATGCCCGCGGGGCGCAGTCGATCGCCGCGGCCTCCTGGTACGCGACGGTGCCCTACAGCAACAGCGGCCTCGTTCCTGCGAACGATACGGGCAGCCCGAAGATCGACCTGGCCGCCTGCGTGCCCGCGTGCCTGAACGACTTCTCGTCGGGTGGCGACATCCCGATCGTGCTCGATCGGTTCGGAGCGCGGCTCGCGGCGCCCGAACGCCGCGTGAACCCGAGCGTCACCGGGCCCGACGGCGGGAACTCGACGTTCTTCTTCTCGGATTCGAGCTACGACGACGACGACGGCGACGGCCTCAACAGCCCGTTCAGCCCGTTCATCTCATGCTGCGACCTGCCGGGCGACGAGTGGCCGAATTTCTTCGGCACGTCGGCGAGCGCGCCGCACGTCGCGGGCGTCGCGGCGCTGTTGCTCGAGAAGGCGCCGGGCGCGACGCCCGCGGCCGTGCGGAGCGCGCTCGAGTCCACCGCGCGCCCGATGACGCTGCGGTTCACGTCGGATCGCCCCATCGTCACGTTCCCGGTCATCGAGGTGGGGCCGAACGGCTACGACTACGACACCGGCTACGGCCTCGTCGATGCCGCGGCGGCGCTCGAGGCGCTCGACTGACGCGACAATGCCCGAGCCGGCAGGATCGTCCCGCGTGACGGTCCTGCCGGTCCGGGATCACGCTCCGCCCGCCGGCGCGGACTTCGGCAGCGTGAACTCGCCCCGCGCCTCGAAGCGCTGGGTGCCGAACAGCGACCCCTTCAGCTTGCCGGTCAGCGCGTAGTCGATCCGGTCGACCGGCTTGCCGTCGAGCATGCCGACGACCTGGCTCATCATCCTGAGCACCGACACCGTCACCGGCACGGCGACGACCGTCTCGCCGAACCTCGGAACGACGCCCGACTGGTCGCTCACGCCGGTCGCGAACGTCCGGTCCAGCACGTCGATCCTGACGTACGCGCCGGTGAACTCGACTGGCGCGTCGTTCGGGTTCTGCACGCGCAGCTTCACGAGCATGCGCACCTCCATGCCCTCGCCCTGCAGCGGCTCGATGCCGGCCACCGTGACCTGCAGCGGATCCCGGTCGGGCAGGCTCGCACACGCCGAGATCGTGATCATGGCCGCCGCGACCAGCAGCCCGAACAGTCGTTTCATGCTCTTCTCCATCCCGTAGACCCCCGGCACGGAGTCTGCCGCAGCCGGGGCGCTGCGCACAGCGGGACCTGAGGTGCTAGGCTCGCGCGGCGTCTACGACGGGTGACGTCCTTGAGCCTCGAGATCCTGCCGAAGAGCCTCTCCGACCTCGCCGTGCGCTGGCGCACGCCGATCCTGTTCCGGCTGCTGATGCAGCTGCTCGGCATCGCGATCCTCACGCCGCTGTTCACGTGGGTCGCGCGCCGGCTCGTGCTCGCGTCGGGCGAGCCCGTGGTCAGCAACTACGACATCGCCCGCTTCGTGCTGACGCCCGGCGGCGTCGCGTTCGTCGTTTTCGTCGCCGCCGCGCTGCTAGGCCTGGTGCTCGCCGAGCTGCTCGGCCACACCTGGGTCGCCGGGCGCGCGTACGCGCGTCGCGAGGCATCGCTGCTGTCGACCGTCGCGTTCGTGCTGCGCCGGCTGCCGGCCCTGATGATCCTCTCCGCGCTCGTGTTCCTGCGGCTCGCGCTGCTCGCCCTGCCGTTTCTAGCGGTGGCAGCGGTCGTCTGGTTCGGCACGCTCGCCGGGCACGACGTCAACTACTACCTCGCGGAGAGCCCACCCGAGTGGCGACGGGCCCGCTGGATCGCCGTCGCACTGGCGGTGGGCTGGGCGTTCACCGCGGCGTGGCAGCTCGCGCGGTGGATCTACGCGCTGCCGATCCTCGCGTTCGAGGGAGCCGCGCCGTGGACCGCCCTGAGGCGCAGCGCCGAACGGACGCGCGGCCGGCTGCGGCACATCCTCGCGCCGGTCGTCCTGTGGTGGACGGCGATCACGCTCGCCATGGCAGCGCTCACGTGGCTCGGCCGCCAGGTGACGGACGCCAGTTTCGACTGGGCGGGGCTCGACGTGCAGCGCGTGCTGCCGCTGGTCGCGCTGTTCATGGCCGTCGCGGCGATCGGAGCGCTCGTTTACGCGAGCCTCGGGCTCGCGGGACAGCAGTTCCTCGTCGTGCGCCTGTACGCGGGGCAGGCGGGCGGGGAGCACGGGTACGGTGAGTTCCCGGAGCCCGTCGACCCGGCCTCACGCAGCCTCGCGCGCACGGCCATCCTCGCGACGCTGGCGCTCGCCGCGCTGTCCGTCGGCATCGGAACGCTCATCTTCTCGCGCCTGGACCTGCGCCAGGCAGTCGACGTGACCGCGCACCGCGGCGCGTCGCTCGAGGCGCCCGAGAACTCGCTCGCGGCGTTCCGCGCCGCCATCGACGCAGGCGCGACCTACGTCGAGCTCGACGTGCAGCGCACCCGCGACGGCGTGATCGTCGTCGCGCATGACGCGGACTTCATGCGCTCGGCGGGCGACGGCCGGCGCGTCGCGGACCTGACGGCCGCGGAGATCGCGGCCATCGACATCGGCCGCAAGCGCGGCGAGCGCTGGGTGGGCGAGCGCGCCCCGACGCTCGAGCAGGCGATCGACCTCGCGCGCGGCCGGATCCGGCTCAACGTCGAGCTCAAGTACAACGTGCCGGACCCCGGCCTCGCGCCGGCGGTCGTCGATCTGCTGCGGCGCAAGGACTTCCTCGACCAGGCCGTGATCACCTCGCTCGACTACGCCGCGCTCAAGCAGGTCGAGAACATCGATCCCGCGATCGTGACCGGCCACATCGTGACCGCGGCGGTCGGGAACGTGCTGCGCACCGAGGCCGACTTCCTGAGCCTGAACACCGCGCGCGCGACGGGCCGCCTGGTCCGCGAGGCACACCGCCTCGGCAAGGAGATCCACGTCTGGACCGTCAACACGCCGGACGCGATGCTGCGGATGGTCGAGCGCGGCGTCGACAACGTGATCACCGACGACCCGGAACAGCTGGTGCGCCTGATGCGCGAGCGCAATGCACTCGAGCCCGCGGAGATACTCGGGCTGCGCCTGCGCGCGCTGTTCGACGAGCCGCCGCGCGAAGTGACGGAGCCCGCGGCCGTCCAGCCGCTCTGAGGGACGTCAGGCCAGCCCGAGGTCGAGCAGGCTGCGTGCGGTCGCGACCGCGGCGTCACGCGCCGGGATGAACTCGATGCCGAGCGTCTGCCGGGTGCGCGCCGTGTCGACCGGCAGCCACTTGCCGAGGTCCGGCACGGCCTGGCGGGCCGTGCCGTCGACGAGCGCGACGATCCTCATGAGCCAGTCCGGCAACTCTCCCTTCGGCACCTTGCGCGCGGCCGGGCCGAGCGCCTGGCGCAGCGCGGCGGCGATGTCCGTCATCCACAGCGTCTCGGCCGCGCCGAGATAGCGGCCGCCGGCCGGAACGTCGGCCTCGAGGGCCAGCCGGTGCATCTTCGCGACGTCCCGGACGTCGACGCAGGGGATCGACACGCGCGGCGAGCCCGGGTACTTGCCGCGCAGGAAGCTTCGGACGATCTCCGCCGAAGTGCCGATGTCGCGGTCGAGGGCCGGGCCGAGCACGAGCCCGGGATTTACCGACGCGTAGTGCAGGCCGCCCGGCGCACGGGCGACGTAATCGCGCGCCGTGCGTTCGGCGAGCGTCTTCGACTTCACGTAGGCCGCGACGCCGGGCGCGTCGACCTGGGTCCAGTCGGCCTCCGTGTACGGTTCCTTGCGCCCGGCGGGATGCCCGTAGAGCACTGCGGCCATCGACGAGGTCTGGACGAAACGCTCGAGCCCGCCACGTACCGCCGCCTCGAGGACGCGCAGCGTGCCCTGCACCGCGGGCCGGATGAGTTCCTGCTCGTCCCGCGGCACCGACGGCGGGAACGGCGAGGCGACGTGCAGCACGTGCCGGCATCCGTCGACGGCCTCGTCCCAGCCTGCGTCGGAATCCAGATCGGCGGTCGCAAACTCCAGCCGGCCGACGTCGACGTGCCGGGCGAGGGTACCGCGCACGGCCTCCGACTTGCCGGGCGACCGCACCGTACCGCGCACCCCGTAACCCGCGGCGAGCAGTTCGATCGCGCAGTGCTTGGCGATGAACCCCGACACGCCAGTGACCAGCACCCTCGGCTTCGTCATGCATCCCCCTGCCCTGCCCGTGCGAACACTGGCGATGTTATGCTTTTCCGACTCACCAGGACCGCCGAATCACCGACAGGAGATGTGTGATGAGCATTGCCGGCAAGTGGAACCTCACCCTCAACTCGCCCCTCGGCGACCAGAATGCGACGCTCGACGTCAGCGAGTCGGCCGGGGCGTACCAGGCCACGCTGGCCGGCCGCGGTGACCCGAACCCCGTCGAGGATCTGAAGGTCGACGGCAGCAAGCTCGCCTTCGCCGCCGATTCCGACACGCCGGTCGGCCGCATGCGGCTCGGCTTCGAGGGCGAAGTGACGGGCGATGCTCTGAACGGCACCTACAGCACGCCGTTCGGCGCGTTCAAGTTCTCCGGCACCCGCGCCTGATGCCTGCGGGGGCCGGTCCGTTGCGGGCCGGCCCCTGCCGCTCCGTGAACCGCGGGCGCGGTGGCCGTCAGTCGTCTTGCTCGCCGCGGCCGTCCTCGATCTCCCGCATCCGGAGCATCGCGGCCTTGAACATTCCGGTCGCCTCGGTGCTGCTGAGCCCGCGCGCCGCGGCCTCGCGCACCGCACGCAGCAGCGCCGCCTCGAAGCGGATCTGGGTGGCATCGCCCACGTCATCCGCCTCGCCGTCGCGGGACGGTATGCACAGCACGCCGTCCTTGCGCTCCGCCAGGTGGCCGTCCGCGAGCAGCCTCGCATACGCGGCGCGCACGTCGGTGGCGTCGATCAGGAGTTCGCTCGCGACGCGCTCGACCGGCGGCAGCAGCGCGCCCGCCGGCAGCACCCCGTGCTCGATGTCGGCGCGGATCACCGAATACAGCCTCTCCCCGAACGACGGCGCGTGCTGCGTCTGCATCGCCTTGCGCCAGCGTCCAGTGCGGGTCGCCCAGTAGTCACCCATCGCGAGCCTCCGTGTCCCCCGGGCGGATATTACGCGGCTCAGGTGCGCCCGGCACCCGTCGGAGCGCGGCCGGGCAGCGTGGCCGTCGTGACGGCAGGATCCCAGCACACGATCCGGTTGCGTCCGGCGGCCTTGGCCACGAGCAGTGCCTTGTCGGCGCGGTCGATCGATTCCGCGACGCCGGCGTCAGGGTCGAGCATCGCGAGACCGAAGGAGACCGTCGCCTGCACCGGGCTGCCGTCAGCCGCAGTCGCAAGCGGCAGTCCCTCGAGGCCGCGGCGGATCCGGTCGAGCACGCGCTCGCCTGCTGCGAGATCGACACCGGGCAGCGACACGAGGAACTCGTCGCCGCCATAGCGGAAGACCTTGTCGTAGGGGCGCAGGTGCTCGACCAGGTAGCGGACCGCAGCCGAGAGCACCTCGTCGCCGATCGCGTGACCATGCGTGTCGTTGATGGCCTTGAACCGATCGACGTCCATGAACGCGAGGCAGCAGTGCTGCAGCCCCCGGCGCGCGAGCTCGCACCACTCCTGCAGCTCGGGCAGCATTTCGACGCGCCCGTAGGCGCCGGTGAGCGCGTCCGTGCTGCGCAGCGCCCCCTGGATCTCATGGCGCAGCGCGTCGAGCGCCGCCCGCAGCCGGTGGCCGCTCGCCGCGAGCTCGTCGTAGTCGCGGGTCGAGATCGCGGCCCCGCCGGCACAGAGCTGCAGCAGGCGCATGGCGACCTGGTGCAGCCGCACGTGCTCCCGCTCGATCGTCGGATAGGCAATCTGCTCGCGCAGCGCGGCGGGCGCGCGCTCCTCGAGCCAGTGGCCGAACCGGCACCGACCGTGACCGTCCGGCGCGAGGTCCGTGGGTTCCGGCGCCAGTCGGCAGACGAGCGTGCGCACCAGCGCGTCGTGCCAGCGGCCGTGCTCCCGGCTCGCCTGCTCGAGCTGGCGGAGCATCGCCAGCAGTTCCCGCGGCTCGGCCTTGAACATCGAGGGACCCTCCTCCGGCGCCGCCGAGGCCGCACCGGCCGACAGCTCATTGCTCCACGACGGGATAGCACGGATCGCCCCAGAGCGTCTCCGGGTGATCCATCATGATCTCGACTACGAGCGGTACGAACTGTCCGAGGAAGCGCCTGCAATCGCGGACCTGGTCGCGGTTGACGCGGCTGTTCCACGTCGCACCGCCATGGACGAGCTGGTTGCGCAGCGTGTACACGCGCGACAGTACGATCGCAAGCACGGTCACGGTATCGCGGCGCGCAAGCGCGCGCTCGGCCGTACGCCGGGCGTCGTCGAACCGGCGTTGCCAGTCCTCCTCCGTCAGCGCACCCTTCTGCCAGCTCCAGAAATCCGCAAACACATAGCGGTTGCCGAGCAGCACGCGGATCGCGCCGGGAAACTCCTGCCACAGCAGCCGCTCGAGCCGGGCCGCGGGCGCGTCGAGCTCCGCGAGCTTCTTCAGGAAGTCGCGGAACGTCTCCTGCTCGGAGAGCCGATACCGCTCGTCGATCTCGGTGGCGTAGGCGGCGTTGAACGCGATCCACAGGAAGATGAACTGCCCGTCCGGGTCGCCCTCCAGCCGCTCCGCGCGGTCGAGCCAGCTCAAGGCCCGGTGCACGCGCAACGAGAGGTTTGCCGGATGGCCGTCCCGCTCGCGGCGGTGTCGAGCCTTCAGTTCCGCGTAGTCCATTCCGCCTCCCGCCCCGTCCACAGGATACTCTAGCGCGATCGAGCCCCAACGCAGCCCGCCGCCATGGACCGCACCGAGCGCTTCTATCGAATCCAGCAGATGCTGCAGTCCCGCCGGTACGTACGCACACGGGAGTTCCTCGACGAGCTGGAGGTGTCGCGAGCGACGTTCAAGCGCGACCTCGAGTACCTGCGCGACCGGTTCCGCGCGCCGATCCTCTGGGACCCCGACCACGAGGCGTACTGCTTCGACGACAAGGTCGAGGACCGCGCGGTCTGGCAGCTCCCGGGCCTGTGGTTCACCGCGGACGAGCTCGTCGCGCTCCTGACCATGGACCGGCTGCTCGCAGAGCTCGAGCCCGGCCTGCTGTCGCAGCTGACCGGGCCGATCCGCCGGCGGCTCAAGTCGCTGCTCGAATCGGGCGATCACACGGTGGCCGCGATCGCGGACCGCATCCGCGTGCTGTCGATGGGTGCGCGAGGGATCGAGCCGGCGCACTTCCGCGCGCTGTCGACGGCCCTCCTCTCGCGCCGACGCGTGCGGATCCGTCACCTGCGCCGCGTCGACGGCGACGTCCTCGAGCGCGAGGTGTCGCCACAACGCCTCGTGCACTACCGCGACAACTGGTACCTCGACTCCTGGTGCCACAAACGGCAGGCCCTTCGAACGTTCGCAGTCGACGCGATCGACCGCGCGACGGTGCTCGACAAGGATGCGAAGATCGTGGGCGAGGAGAGCCTCGAGCGGCACTTCGCGAGCGGCTACGGCATCTTCGCTGGCACGGACACGCAGGAGGCCGTGCTGCTCTTCAATGCGACGCGCGCCCGCTGGGTGAGTCACGAGACCTGGCACCCCAGGCAGGACGGCAAGCTGCAGCTCGACGGCACGTATCTCCTCAAGTTCCCCTACTCCCGCGAGCCCGAGCTGGTGATGGACATCCTGAAGTACGGTGGCGACGTGCAGGTCCTCGCGCCCGACTCTTTGCGCCAGGCGGTCCGCGCGCAGCTCGTGCAGGCGATCGGCCAGTACGAGACCTGACCCCGCAGGCGAGGACGGAGCGGCCCCTCGATCCATCGGAGTCACCGGCCGGCCTGGCCGGCCGCCCCGCCCTCTGGAACCCAGTGTCGCGAGCCGCGGGCTCAGGGCGTGAGCCCGCCCGAACGGACGGCATTTCGGGCGGAAAGTGCTCGAGTTCTCAGTTTCGAGACGCCTCGTTTCTCCTTATGTCACGCGGCTCGTACGCTCGCGGCAGTCATCGTCCCAATGCCGTGCCATGGACCCTGCGACCACGTTGCCAGCCGCCTCCAGAGAGCCGACGCGCACCGCGAGCCACCGCTCGTTGCGCGAGCGGCTCGACGTCCTGCCGCTCGAGCAGCAGTTCCGTGTCGCCGCGGTCGCGGCAGTGACGGCAGCGATCGTCATCATCCAGTTCGTATTCGCGGTGTGGGACACACGTTCCGCGCGGTCCGACGCGCTCGCGCGCGCCGAGGCGGTTGCCGAGGCGATGTCGACCCGGCTGTCCGGTGCGGGCGGGGGTGCGCTCGATGATCTTTCGCCCCATCCCGAGATCCTCGCAGCCACCTTCCGCCTCGACAGCGGCGAGGTGCTGCAGCGCTACGTCCGCGGGCAGACGGCGGGAACCGCCGGGATTTCGGCGAGCGGTGCCCTGAACTGGACCTCGAAGCCCACGGGGGCGTGGCATGCGGTGAAGCGCTGGCTCACCGTCGAACCGCTGTACGTCGACAGCCGCGTGAAGCTGCCGAAGCTGAACGGCACCGTGAGCGTGCTCGTCGACCCGGGCTGGGTCTGGGCCCACGCGGGCCACCGCCTGGCCAAGCTGCCGATCGCCCTGCTGATCGCTGGGGCCGTCGCGTTCCTGGCCGCGGGATTCCTCGGTCGCCGGGTCGTCGAGCCACTCGCGCAGTTCGTCGAGAGCACGCGCTCGAAGCACGGCCCGGGAGCCGCCACGCCGCAGCCTCCGGGCAACGAGCTGCAGCGCCTCGCCGGCAACTTCGCGGCGCTCGAAGGGCAGCTCGCCGAGTACGAACGGACCATGAGCACCGTGCGCCACGCCGCCAACCAGCAGGTGATCGAGCGCACGCGCGAGATCGAGGAGCGGCTCCGGCACTCGGAGGCGATGATGCGCTCCAAGGACGACTTCCTCGCGAACATGAGCCACGAGATCCGCACGCCGATGAACGGCGTGCTCGGCATGGCCGAGCTCCTCGCAGGGACGGACCTCGACCGCCGGCAGCGCCGCTACGTCGACTCGATGCGCAGCGCGGCCGAGACGATGATGCAGATCATCAACGACATCCTCGACGACTCGAAGATCGAGGCCGGCAAGATGGAGCTCGTGCTCGAGACGTTCGACGTGCGCGAACTCGCCGAGCAGGCCGGACAGCTCTACGCCGGGCGCGCCGAGTCGAAGAAGCTCGAGATGATCTGCCGTGTCGAGCCGACCGTGCCGAGCGTCGTCGTGGGCGACCTGCTGCGGCTGCGGCAGGTGATCGGCAACCTGCTGTCGAACGCGGTCAAGTACACCGAGCACGGCGAGATCGAGATCCGGATCGGCGTCGACGACCTTCGGGACGGCCAGTGCCGGCTGCACTTCGGCGTGCGCGACACGGGTCCCGGCATCCCCGAGGCCGACCAGAGCGGCGTGTTCCAGGCCTTCACGCAGCTCGGCAACGGCGCGCGCACGGGCGGCACCGGCCTCGGCCTGTCGATCGCGACCCGGCTGGTGAAGCTGATGGGAGGCGAGCGCATAGAGCTCGCGAGCGAGCCCGGGCGCGGCAGCACCTTCTCGTTCGTGCTGCCCTTCGAGGTGAAGGCTGCGGCTCCGGTGCCCAACCGCACGAGCGACGAGTTCAGCGGGCTCCGCGTGCTGGTGGTCGACGACAACCCGAACAGCTACATGCCGATCGAGGAGACGCTCTCGAACTGGTCGGCCGAGGTGACGGTCCTGAATCGCGCGAAACCAGTAGGCGACCGCATGCGGGACGTCGCGGCCCGGGGCCGGCCTTTCGACGTCGTGGTCCTCGACCACAGCCTGCCCGACGCCACGAGCGACGAGCTGCTGCGGACGATCCGACTGGATCCCGCGATCGCGGACACCTACGTCGTGCTGCTCAGCGCGCTCGACTACACGACGTCGTACGAGGGCGGCCGGCCGATCGCGCCCGACGTCTGCATCGCGAAGCCCGTGCGGCAGCTGCTGCTGCGCAACGCCCTGCAGGCGTCGCGCCAGCCGCGCGCGCCGATCGCCCAGGCGGCGCAGGCCGTGCAGCGCGAAGCCGCCGAAGTGCGATCCGATGCGCCGGCGCTCGGGCTCAACGTGCTGGTCGCCGACGACAACGCGATCAACCGCGAGGTCGCGATCGCGATGCTTGAGGACCTGCGCTGCAGGGTCACGGTGGCCGAGGACGGCAGCGCAGCGGCCGAGCAGGCGCGGCAGGAGCGATTCGACGTGATCTTCATGGACTGCCAGATGCCGGTCATGGACGGATACGCCGCCACCGAGGCGATACGCCGGTCCGAGCGGGAGCGGGGCGTGGCCCCGGTCACGATCGTGGCGCTGACCGCCAACGTGCTGTCCCGCGACCGCGAGCGGTGCCTCGCTGCAGGGATGAACGCATTCCTCGCCAAGCCGTTCCGCGCATCGCAGCTGCTCGAGGTGCTGGCGCCGGTCGTCGAGGCGCGCGAGAGCGCGCCCGTGGCACCCACGGCAGCTCCTGCCGATGCTGCTGCCGCTGCACCGGCCGCCGAAACGGGCACTGCGGAACTTTCCTCTGCCGATGTCGAGGCCATGTTCGAGGCGCCGCCGCCGACCGGTGCGACGTCGACCCGGCTGCCCGTGCTCGACCCCGAGCAGGTGAAGGCCATCCGCGGCCTCGGCAAGCCGCGCGTGTTCGAGCGGCTGTCGGAACTCCTGGTCGTGTCGGCGAAGGACAACTTCGCGCGGCTGGACGCCGCGATCGCGGCGGGCGATCTCGACGAGGTCGCGGCCGCGGCCCACGCGCTCAAGTCTCCCGTCGCGAGCCTGGGCGGGCGGCGGCTCGCCGACCTGCTCGAACGATGCGAGACCGCGGCGCGCGAGGGCGCCGAACTTGCGGCGATCCGGCGCGTCGCGACCGGACTCAAACCCCACTATGCGGCGCTGGTCGCGGCCCTCGAGGCCGAGACGCGACGCGACACCGGCACCGGCTGAGGACTTAGCATGAACGCGACTGCCAGCACCACACTCCTGATCGCGGACGACGACCCGGCACACCTGCTGCTCACCGAAGCAGCGCTGGCCGGCGCGGGCTTCCTGGTCCACACGGCGTCGGACGGCGAGGAAGCGGTCCGTCGCTATGCCGAGGTGCGCCCCGACTTCGTCGTGCTCGACGTCAACATGCCGAAGCTCACCGGCATCGACGCGTGCCGCGAGATCCGCAAGCTCGCGACGTCGCGCCACGTCCCGATCCTGATGCTCACGGGCCGCAACGACCTCCCCGCGATCAGCGAGGCCTACGCCGCAGGCGCGAGCGATTTCGCGCAGAAGGGCATCAATCCCCGGCTGCTCGTCGAGCGGGTGCGGTTCCTGCTGCGCGACCGCGACCTGCAGGAGGAGTTGCGCTCGAGCCGCTCGAAGCTGCTGCTCGCACAGCGGATCGCCCGCGTGGGCCACTGGGAGATCGCGGCGGACGGCCGCACCCTGCATGTCTCGCCGATGCTCGGCGAGCTGCTCGGCGTCGACCCGGGCAGCCTGCAACGCTACGAGGACTTCGTCGCGCTGCTCGACGAGGCGGACCGGGAGGACGCGCGCAAGGCGTTCGTGACCTGCGCGACCGGCAACGGCCGCTTCGGACTCGACCATCGCATCGCGCGCGCGGACGGCGCCGTGATCAGCGTGCACCAGGAGGCCGAGCTCATCGAGGGCGCGAGCGTCGCTGGCGCGTCCGTGGTCATCGTCACGCTGCAGGACCTGACGCGCCTGCACCGTGCGGAGGAAACCGTCCGCCTCCTGTCGTATTTCGACACCGTGAGCGGCCTGCCGAACCGGCGCCACCTGTCCGAGCAGATCGCACATGCGCTCAAGGAGCCGGCCGGTGCCGCGGCGACGGCCGTGGTCGCCTTCCGGGTCCACAGTTACGACCGCATCGTGCAGGCGCGCGGCAGCGACTTTGCGAACAAGCTCGTCGTTCAGCTCGCCCGGCTCGTCGGCCTGGAGCTCGAACGCATCAGCCACGGCGGCACGATACTGTGGCGCACGGATCTCCCGTCGGTCTGCCGCACGGCGGACGGCGAGCTCGCGATCCTGCTGCGGAGCCGCGTATCCGCCGAGCACGTCGCGACCGTGAGCCATGCCGTGCTCGAGTCGGTCTCGTCGCACGCGTCGGGCCCGGACGTCGACTACGTTCCGGCGCTGAGCGCCGGCGTGGCGCTCGCCGACGGGGCGACGACGGACGCGGAGCAGCTCGTCGCGAACGCGCATTCGGCGGCGGAACTCGCCAAGGATCCGCGCGGCTGCGCGTTCTTCTCGCCGCTGCCCCAGGCCCAGCTGCGGCGCAGGCTCGTGCTCGAGTCGTCGCTGCGCAACGCCGTCGAGCGGCGGGACCTCACGCTCGTGTACCAGCCGAGGGTCGCGATCGAGACGTATGCGCTGACCGGCGTCGAATGCACGTCCCGCTGGAAGCACCCCCAGTTCGGCACGATCCGTCCGGAGGAGTTCCTCGCGATCGCGGAGGAAGCCGGCATCGTCGACGACCTCGGCCGCTGGATGCTCGACGACGCCTGCCGGCAGCTCGCAGGCTGGCACGAGCGCTACGAGGACACGTTCTTCGCGGCGATCCGGGTGTCGGGCCGGCAGCTGCGCGACCCGCGGCTGGCCGCGAACGTGCAGGCCGCGATCGAACGCTACCGCCTGCCCGCGAACTCGATCCAGATCGACCTGACGGAAGCGGCGATCATCGACGCGCCGGACGCCGCGCACGCCGCCATCGACGGCCTGCGCAAGGCGGGCGTGCGGATCGGGCTCGACGACTTCGGCACGGGCCACTCCTCGCTCGGCCAGATCCGCCGCGTGCCGTTCAACTCCATGAAGCTCGACCGCGCGCTGATGGCGGACCTCTACACCGATCCGTGGGCGCAGGGCGTCACCGCCGCGGTCCTCGCCATGGCGCGGGCGATGCAGATCCGCTCGGTCGCGGACGGCATCGACGACGCCGAGACGCTCGAGATGCTGCGCGCGCTCGGGTGCGACGAGGTGCAGGGCAAGCACGTCGCGCCGCCCATGAAGCCGCTCGATTTCGAGGACTGGCTGGAACGAGGGGGCGCCCGGCACCTGGCGCGTCAGCGATACCGCGAGGCCGAGTCCGCGCGCGACCTCTCGGCTTCGGAGGTCGACGACATCATGAAGTGGGCGAACAGCTGACGGGTGATTCGGGACAGAGAAGTCCGTACGGAGGAACCGGTTGGCGCCGGACTCTCGCCACTGTGTAATCATGCCCCACGGACCGTGGCGAGAATCTCCATCACCCGGCTCGGGTCGGTCGCGGAACGTCCGCTGGTCGCCGATGCCTGGGTCTCCAATCGACCTATTCCGTTGAAAAACTCGGCGCCAAGTTGCCCGGCGCCGGCGATCCATTGCGATTCTAGCGCCTGATCCATCCGGCGAGCGGGCGCGGATGCGCCCGCGAGCTTCTTCAGGTCGCCCCGATTGGCTCGATCATCGTCATCTGCATCCAACGCTTTGCCATTCGTCGCAAGTTCTGCGCGGTGGCGGCCAACAGGAACTCGTCGCGGGCACCTCGCCGGCCTCGCAGGCGCAGGCGATCGAGCTTCAGGATGCGTTTGAGGTGTGCGAACAGCACCTCGACCTTCTTTCGATCATTGCGCGACTGCTTGTAGGCCGCCGTGTCGGCCACCTTGCGGGCCGCCTCGCGCGATTTCTCGTACAAGCTCCGTGCGATTTTACGTGTTGGGGTGTTCGGGCAGCAGCGCGACTTCATTGGACACGCGGTACACGCTGCCTGAGTCGAGCGGTAGATGATCGTGTCGGCGCCAGTGACGTTGATGCCTCGAGGGTTGCCGAACGCGCGCCATTGACAGCGCAGCGGCTCGCCCTGTGGACATCGATACTCGTTGGCCTGCTCGTCCCACTGGAAGTCGCTCACCGAGAACGTGCCGTCGTCACGACGGGTCTTCTCCCACACCGGCACGTGCGGTTCGATGCCCTTGTCCTCGACTAGCCACTCCAGCATCGGCCCCGTGCCGTAGGCCGTGTCGCCGATCAGTCGCTGCGGCTTGAGGTCGTGGCGCTCCTCAACTCGTTCGATCATCGCCTTCGTCGCCTCGGTCTCTTCGGTTCGGTGCGCGGCGGTCGCTTCGACGTCGACGATCACGCCGGACTCCACGTCCACCAGGTAGTTGGTCGACTAGGCGTAGAAGGCCGGGCATCCCGGTGCGGCCGTCCAGCGGGCGGCTGGATCGGTCATGGAGAGGTACTTCGGCGTTGCGCCGATCGGCTCGACCTCATCGAGTGCGGCCAGATACTCGCGCACGGCACGCGAGCGCTGCTCTGGCGCCGGCCACACGACCGTCTCCGTGGACGGCACACCGCGGCGGCGGTTCGCATCGGCGCGAATGATGCTCGCGTCGATCGCGAAGCCCTCGCCCGCGACCAGGCCTTCGGCGATGCAGCGCTCCACCACCATCTCGAAGAGCTGGCGGAACGTATCGCTGTCGCGGAACCGGCCGTGCCGGTTCTTCGAGAAGCTCGAGTGATCGGGCACCGCGTCTTCAAGGCCGAGACGGCAGAACCAGCGATAGGCCAGGTTGAGATGCACTTCTTCGCATAGCCGCCGCTCCGAGCGGATACCGAAGCAGTAGCCGACCAGCAGCATCCGCACCATCAGCTCCGGATCGATCGAGGGGCGGCCGGTGTGGCTGTAGAACGGGGCGAGGTGTTGGCGCAGCTCAGTCAGATCGAGGAACCGATCGATGCCGCGGAGCAGGTGATCCGCAGGAACGTGCGCGCCGAGGTTGAAGGAATAGAACAGTCGGTCCTGGTTGCCGCTGTGTTGTCCCATCATGCCGCTACGTACTCCGTGCCAGCCTCACCTTGAGATCGCAAAAGCAGCTGCACGTTCACGAGTTTTTCAACGGAATAGACCCAAAGCGGCCGGACATGCACGGCGCAGCTGGGATTATTTCACCGGCTGCGCGTCCGGAAACTTCCACGTGCCGTCGACCACTTCCTTGCGCGGCCGATACATGCGCACGACGTAGTTCCAACCCGGCGTGATCGGCAAGTAGTTCGTAGCCGCTGGGTCGCCTCCGAAATGAACGGTGACGCTGCCATCGGCTTTGCGCTTTGCAGTGACGTTGTTCACCGAATATGCGTTGCGGTCGTTCGGCTCCATGAATCCCTTAGCGTTGTAGATGGTAATGGACCAGAAGCCATCCACGGGAACGTCGCGGACCGTCAAGACGTAGGCGGCCTTGCCGTCGTTGTTCGGCGGCAAGCCGTTCTGATAAACCGCGGCTTCCTTGGGGTTGCCTCCCCATCCATAAGCCGCCCCGAGCAGGTGATCGATCGGATTGAGCTTCGCCTTGTCGCCGAACATCCCCGAGGCGTCGGTCTTGGTCGCAGCCAGCACGTTGAGCGCATTTCGGACTGTGTGCAGGGAAGCCTCGTCCCAGGCGGGAACCTCGAAGGTTCCTACGCTGGCCTGCTCCGTCTGCACACGGTCCTGCAGCGCGTTGGCGGCCTTCATGTCTGCCGGGTCATTAGGATCGGCAAAGGTACGCAACAGGACGATGGCATACCGCGTCCCCACTTTCTCGTGGGTCAAGGTGAAGCGGCCCACCCCATGCTCGACGGGCAGCATCGAGTGATCCTGATTGATGACCAACATCGACTGGAAGCGCTTGCCGGGGTCCGGCTTCACGATCGTCACCGGGGTCGTGAGGTCGAACACGCCTGCAGAGTACAGGGTGTCACGGTTCATCCGGATGACGTCCTGTTTGTCGATGGGCGTCATGTTCCGGATGTGAAGGAACTTGCCGAACGCTCCCTGCGCCACGTAGCGCTCGAACGTCATGTCCGTCTCGGCGCGGACGAAGTTGTCCACTGTCACCTTGTCGGCCGCCCACGCCGCGCTCATCGCGAGGCAAGCCAGCGCGAAAAATGCCAGCACGGGAATACGATGATTATTCATGTCGCCGCCTTCAAGGCTTGTAGTTGCTCATTCCCGGGCCGGCCTTGTCGTAGATGTTGAAGAACTCGTCCGGCATGATGGTTGCGATGCCGGTGACAGGCACCTCGATGTAATCCTTGTCCAGTGTCTTGACGCGGAATTTCCAGCCGGGCGGAAGTTTCTTGAAGTTGCTTGCGCCTGCAGCTGCGAATTGCTCGTAGGTGTGTTGCGGTTTGAGACCCAGCTGGAACCCCTTCATGATCCAGGTGTTGCCTTCCGCATCATCGAGGAGCAACACCGTCGTCCCTTTGTTCCAACCGAGCCCACTCTTGCGGGCGATGGACATTGGTTTGTAGGGCGTGCTTTCGGCAACACCGCCGGCATTATCGCCCATGGCCAGTTGCGCGACCCATGCGGCCTGGATGCCGTTGAAGTCACGCTCCACGCCAATATCGATCTCGGTCCAATCGGGCAGCCAGAGTTTCGGTCCGTTCAACGACGCGCCGAGGACACCAAGATCCGTCTTCATTTTGGCGAAGTCGAGACCTTCGACCTTCACCTGCGGCGCAGTATCCTTCGTTGCGGGAATGCCCTGGGCCGTGAACATGCTGTTGTAGCACTCGGCGACCAGCTTCCCGGACTTCGCGTCGCGGTGGGCCAGGAAGAGCTCGATGAAGCGAGTCTTGTGTGTGTTGTCAAAACGACCGGATTTCGCGCCGACGCCGTCGGCAAGCACCTTGGGTGCCGCTGGGCTCGCGACCTGTGCGAACAACGGGTGGGTGCTCAGCAACATGACAACGGCCAGTAGTCCAGCCTTCAGTGCTTTCGACGATGCAGACGTCGTGGCGATGTCGTTCATTTGTCTCTCCTGGAACGGTTGTTGGAACGTACCGCAACGCAGATCGGCTCGCATCTGCGATGCCCGTATTGCCAACTCGCGCAAGGGTTGCACCGAGAGGTGTCGGTTGCGGATGAGACCGATTTAGAGCGAACGCCAATGTCCGTTGGTGGCCGCACTCGGAAGTCGGCGACTGTCCGCTTAGTACCCCAGTGTCTTGCCCGCACCAAGGCGACTTGCGACCGGCCCGTCTTGCCCGCACAGCAAACGAACGAGGCCGGCTAGGCCGGCCTCTGCTGACTAGTCACTAATCACTAATCACTAGTCACTAATTACTATCTTGGCGCCATGCGGATCGCGCCGTCGAGGCGGATCGTCTCGCCGTTCAGCATCGGGTTCTGGATGACCTGGCCTACGAGTTGCGCGTATTCCGCCGGCCGGCCGAGACGAGGAGGGAACGGCACCTGCTTGCCGAGCGAGTCGCGTGCTTCTTCCGGCAGGCCCGCCATCATCGGCGTCATGAAGAGCCCCGGCGCGATCGTGACGACGCGGATGCCGGAGGATGCGAGTTCGCGCGCCATCGGCAGCGTCATGCCCACCACGCCGCCCTTCGACGCGGCGTACGCCACCTGGCCGATCTGCCCGTCAAATGCGGCAACGGACGCGGTCATCACGAGGGCACCGCGTTCGCCCTCGGCGTTCGGCGTGTTCCGTTGCATGGCGGCCGCCGCTTCCTTGCACAGCAGCAGCGTGCCGACCAGGTTGATTTCGATGACCTTGCGAAAGAAGTCGCCGGGCATCGTGCCTTCCTTGCCCACCATGCGCTTGGGCCAGCCGACGCCCGCGCAACTCACGGCAAGGTTCAGCCCGCCCATTGCGGCGGTCGCTGCGGCAACGGCCGAGGCAACGGCGCTCTCCGACGTTACGTCGACTTTGTAAAAGCTTGCCGCGGGTCCGAGCGTGTGCACGGCTTCGACGCCGGCCTGGTCGTTGACGTCGAACAGGGCGACCTTGCCGCCCGCTGCAACGACGAATTCAGCCACGGCCAGGCCGAGGCCCGAGGCGCCGCCACTGACGACCGCGCGCGTGTCCTGGATCAGCATCGGTTCGCTCCCCCTGCGGAAAAGCCCAAGTCTACAGTCGCAAACCGCCGTCCACGTCGATGCAGCGGCCGGTGAAGAAGTCGTTCTCGACGATGAAGACCGCGGTGTGCGCGATCTCTTCGGCGAGACCCAGGCGCCTGAGCGGCACGGGCGCGGTCATCTTTTCCAGCATCTCGGGTGGCATGCCGGAGAGGATGTCGGTCTTGATGAAGCCCGGCGCGATCGCACCGGCCCGGATGCCGAAGCGTGCGAGTTCCTTCCCCCACGTGGTCGCCATCGCTGCGACGCCCGCCTTGGCGGCCGAGTAGTTGCTCTGGCCCGCGTTGCCGGCCCGCGAGATGCTCGAGATGTTGATGATCACGCCGCCCTGGCCGAGCTTGATCATGCGTTCGGCGGCTTCGCGACCGCAGAGAAAAACGCCTGTCAGGTTGACGTCGATGACGGCCTGCCACTGCGCGAGCGACATCTTGCTGACGACGGCACCGTCCTTGACCTTAACCAGCACGGCATCCTTGATGATGCCGGCGTTGTTCACCAGCACGTCGAGCCGGCCGTGCGCCGCGACGACTTCGTCGAGCGCGCGGATCACTTCGTCTTCCTTGGCGACGTTGAGCGCGTGACCGCTCACCTTGACGCCGCGGGCTTCGAACTCGGCCCGGGTCGCGTCGAGGTCCGCCTGGTTGAGGTCGAGCAGCGCAAGCGTCGCGCCGCGTTCCGCGAATGCATTGGCGATGGCCTTGCCGATTCCGCGCGCGCCGCCCGTGACGACTGCGACCTTGCCGTTCAACTGCATGGGTGTCTCAGGAAAGAGTTGGAGATCAGAGAAGTTCGATGGTGATGGCGCAGGCTTCACCGCCGCCGATGCACTGCGAGGCCACGCCCCGGCGCAGGCCGCGCTTGCGCAGCGCGTAGAGCAGGGTGGTGATGATGCGGGCGCCCGTGGCGCCGACGGGGTGGCCCATCGCGCACGCGCCGCCGTTCACGTTGACCTGATCGTGACGCAAGCCGAGGTCCTTCATCGCTGCCATCGCCACGCAGGCGAATGCTTCGTTGATTTCGAACAGGTCGACGTCGGCGACTTTCCAGCCCGCGAGTTCGATTGCCTTCTGCATCGAAGGCGCGGGCGCCGTCGTAAACCACTCGGGGGCCTGTGCATGGCTCGCGTAGGAGACGATCCGCGCGAGCGGCTTGAGGCCAGCCGCCTGCGCAGCTGATTCGCTCGCGATCACGATGGCTGCGGCGCCGTCGGAAATCGACGAGGAGGAGGCCGCCGTCACGGTGCCGTCCTTGCCGAACGCAGGCTTCAAGGTCGGGATCTTGTCGATGTCGAGCTGGAACGGCGTCTCGTCGATCGCCACGACCTGCTCGCCCTTGCGCGTCTTGATCGTC
>Ga0105090_10000091_pt1 | contig 35877 bp, 29 predicted proteins | sample PPLLak3March2015_FD_79110 | JGI IMG/M metagenome (GOLD analysis project Ga0105090, IMG submission 79110) | Freshwater sediment microbial communities from Prairie Pothole Lake near Jamestown, North Dakota, USA - PPLs Lake P7 Core (1) Depth... | ecosystem: Environmental > Aquatic > Freshwater >...
ATCACACGCCCGCGGATGTCCTGCACCTGGCTGATGAGGTGGAGCTTGGGCAGCGCGCCGCCGTTGGCGATGCCGGCCATGGCCTGCGCCACTTGCAACGGGGTGGCCAGCAGACTGCCCTGGCCGATGGACATGTTGGCGGTGTCCCCATCGAGAATCCGGCGTTTTTCATACTTGAGCATCCACTCATCGTTTGGAACCAAGCCGGGGTTTTCACCGATGAGCGGCAGGCCGCTGCGCTCGCCGAAACCGAGCCGCCGTGACAGCCCGAGGAACACGGACGGACCGGTGCGGATGCCGACCTGATAGAACCAGGTGTTGCACGAACGGGCGATGGCGCGTTTGACATCGATGTCACCCTCCGGCGTCTTGTTCCAGTTGTTGAAAACGTGGTTGCCAATGGCGATGGCCGCCGGGCAGTAGATGGTGGAATCTTCCGTGACCACGCCGCCGTTGAGCGCCGCGAGGGCGACGACCGGCTTGTAGGATGAAGCCGGCGGATAGGCCGACTGGAAGGCACGGCCAAACAGCGGAGTGGACGGGTCGTCCTTGAGAGCCTGATAGGTGGTTTCGTTGATGCCGGGGATGAAGCCGTTGAGGTCGAAGGACGGTCGTGACGCCATGACAAGCACCTCGCCAGTGACCACATCGAGCACCACGAAGGCCCCGCGGCGGCAACCCTCGCGCAGGGTTTTCTCGGCGAGCAACTGCCATTTGAGATCGAGCGTGGTGACCAGCGTGCCGCCCGGCCGCGGCCGCTTGACCTGCTCCTCGAGCAGATTGTTGCCGTTCTCATCGAAGATCAGTTTTTTCATGCCGGGATCCCCGGTGAGCTGGCGGTCGAAGAGTTTTTCAAAACCGGCGCGGCCTTCGGATTCCTCCCACAGCGGTTCGTTGAAGTTGATCGGGCCGGTGGGCAGCTTGCCGACGCTGCCGGAATAGCCGATGATGTGGGCGGCCACTTCGCCGTGCGGATAGAAACGGCGGTAAACGGGATGGAGGACCAGCCCGGAGGTGAGCTTGGGCTCGAGTTCGCGCGCTTCCTTTTCACCGAGTTGGCCGCTCACCAATAACGGCAGCCAGCGGCGGTGGCGGTAGTGGTCATACAGTTCGTCGTCGGTCTTGGGACTGACACCCGGCAGCAGCGGATGCAGGGCGTTGAGCCGGGTGCGGGCCCAGTTGATCACGAATTCCCGGTCCGCGTTCTCGAATTGCCGGTATTGCAGCGCCACTTGGTAGGCAATCTGGTTCTGCGCGATCGGCTCGCCCACGCGGTCCACGATCATGCCGCGCGGGGCCGGGATTTTGAGAGTGATGGCGCGGGCATCCCGGCGGGTGATGATGGCCCCGTCAGAAGCACTGCGGGCCGTGGCTGGCCCGTCCGGAGCCAGCGATCCGGAGGTGGCCGGATTGGCCGCGTTCACCATGGTGGGCGCGCCCTCGCCCTGGCCATGGACCGGGGCGCTAGCGAGCAGCAGGGCCAGCAAAAATCGGCGGGAAAACGGATGCGTCACCATGTGAATGGGCGGAAAGCTAGGCGCGAATCCGGGCCCGCGCAATGATCAATCCCAGCCCTGATCGTCCCACTCCTCTGCCGATTTGCCGATGTTTTGCACGATCTCCGCAGGCAGGAAAATGAACTCATCCTGGCGTTTCTCCGCCGGGTCCATCCGGAAGAGCACCAGTTTCCGCTCGCTACTGCCATCCGCTGTGACCGTGAGATCCACGGTCACTTCCAGATTTCCATCTTCAAGCGGCTTGACCACCAGCAATCCCGGAATCGGATACACCGCGCGGGCGGTGCCGGCTTGGTTTTTCACCGTTTTGAAATCGTGGCGATAGCCGAGATGCTCGCGCGGATACCACTCGTCGCGCTTGGTTTTCCCGGTGCGCGTGTGAATGCGGTGGACTACCAGGGACTCGTGCCGCCCTGCCTCGCCGGTGGCTTCCAGCCGCCAGCGGAACGGCCCATCGAAGGTGGCAACCGCCGCGCCCACCACCATCGCACTCAACGCATAACTCCCGCCTGCGGTGCCCTCCGGCTTGACCTGCATGCGGATGTCCGCGCCATTGACCCGCACCGCGGATGATGAGGCGCTGTAGGTGTGCTTGCCGGCGATCAGGCTCATGCAGCCGGCTGAAACGAGACACAAAGAGATCAGCAGACCTCTTGCCGCGGACAAGCCGCCATGCATGATGGCCGCGATGAGCGATTGTAATTTCATGACTGTGATCATTGTGGTGGCGCTGTTCCTGCTTTGGAAGCTGGAATTCGCGGCCACCCTGCTCAACCTCAAGACCTATCCCGACAAGGTGCCGGATGAACTCGCCGACGTGATGGATGCGGAAAATCTCGAACGCGGCCGGGAATACCTCGGCGTCAATGCGCGCTTCGGAATCCTCCACTCCGTTGTCTCGCTGACGGTCCTGCTGGCGTTCTGGTTTGCCGGCGGCTTCGGCTGGCTCGATGCGCTGGCCCGCTCGCTGGTGGCCGATGAGGTGGGTGCGGGACTGGTATTTCTATCCGCCCTGGTTCTGGGACAAGCGCTCATCGGCCTGCCGTTCTCGGTGTATGACACCTTTGTCATTGAGAACAAATTCGGCTTCAACCGCGCCACGCCGGCCACCTTCATCATGGACCGCGTCAAAGGCCTGCTGCTGGCAGCGTTGATCGGCCTGCCGCTGGCGGCCGCCGTGCTGTGGATCTTCGGCAACGTGCCGCACGCCTGGCTGTGGGCGTGGGCGGTGGTCACCGTCTTTCAACTGCTGCTCACCTGGCTCGCACCCTCGCTCATCATGCCGCTGTTCAACAAGTTCACGCCCATGCCGGACGGCGAGTTGAAACAACAGATCGAAGCGCTCGGCACCCGCTGCGGATTTCCGCTCGACGGCGTCTTCGTGATGGACGGCTCCAAGCGCTCCACCAAGGCCAACGCCTTCTTCACCGGCCTCGGCAAGCGCAAGAAGATCGCCCTCTTCGACACGCTCATGGAAAAAAGCAGCACTTCCGAACTGCTCGGCGTGCTCGCCCATGAGATCGGCCATTTCCGCCGCGGCCACATCAAGCAGCGCCTCGCCGCCGGCATCGTCCAGACCGCCGCGATCTTTTTCCTGTTAGGACTGGCCACCGATCCTGCGGGGAAATTCTCCCGCGTGCTCTTCGACGCCTTCGGCGTGCAGACCATCTCGCCGCACGTCGGCCTCGTGCTCTTCAGCATCCTGCTGGAGCCTGTTTCCAAACTCCTCGGCGTGGCGCTCAACGCATGGTCGCGCCGTCACGAATTCGAGGCCGACGCCTACGCCGCCGAAATGACCGGCGACAGCGCACCTCTCGCTGCCGCACTCAAAAAGATGACCGCCGATCACCTCTCACACCCCGCGCCCGCGGCCCTGCGCGTCTGGCTGGACTACTCACACCCGCCGCTGCTCCAGCGCCTGCGCGCCCTGGCCGCGGTTTCAGGACCAGCCCGGGCCAATCTGACGCGGGATATCGGAAATATTGGAGCCGGCTAACGGACTCGAACCGTTGACCTGCTGATTACAAATCAGCTGCTCTACCAACTGAGCTAAGCCGGCGTGACCTGTGAGGGGTCGGGGGCGGGAGGTAAGAGGATTCCTGGCCGCGCGGGAAGCCCAAATTTGCGCGAAATGAGTGATGACGCGGATCAAGCCGTGTATGCCGCTGCGATTTTCCCGGCCCAGTCCCGGGCGCGGGCACCGAAGCTGCGCTCGTCGCCGGCGTAGAGGATGCCGCGAGAGACGGTGATTACATCCGGCGCACTGCGCGCGGCGGCGGCGAGTGAGGCGAGGTCTCCGCCCTGGGCACCGAGCCCGGGCACCAGCAGTGGCGCATCCGGGATTTTCTCGAGCACATCCGCCGCGTTGGTGAGGCCGACCACGTAGCCGACATCGGTTTTGCGGTCTTCCGCTGCGGCGCGGCCGCCGAGGGCGGTGACGAGTTCGAACACGGAGCGGCCGTCGGCGAGTTTCTGGCGCTGGAAATCGACCGAGCCCGCATTGGACGTGACAGCCAGCAGGTAGATCCCCTTCCCTTCCCAATCAAGAAAGGGCTCGATGGAATCATAGCCGAGGAACGGATTGAGCGTGACGGCATCGACGTTCCAACCGGAGAAATATCCCTGCGCATAGTATTTCTGGGTCTCGCCGATGTCGCTGCGCTTGGCGTCGAGGATGACCGGCACGTCAGCGGGCATGGCGGCGAGCAGGTCTTCTAACAAACGGATGCCCTCGATGCCCATCGCCTCGAAGTAGGCCATGTTCGGCTTGAAGGCGGCGGCCCATGGCGCGGTTTCCTCGATGACCTGCTTGAGGAAATCCCGGGCAAAAGACGCGCCACCCTCGCCGGGGCGGGGATCGAGTCCGACGCAGAGGCGGGAACCGGTGTTTTTGATGCGTTGCTGGAGGCGTTCGGCGTAGCGCATGGCCGGAGGATGGCTGCGGCGTGGATTTGCGGAAGCGCAAAATGGCTTGCGGCCGGAGACGCCAGCGAAAGTGTTCTGCCCGCTGAATTTTCTGGAGTGGCCGCGCCATCGTTTCTTGAATCCCGCGCCCGCCACCACCGCCATGTTTCTGCTCAAGCTCGCCCTGTTTTTGTTTCTCCTCTTCTGGTGTGGGCTGGGCCTGTGGCTGATTTTGAAATACGACCAACTCTTCGGGCTTCATCCGGACGATCCGGCGGAATCTTCCGGCGCCCGCGCGCTGAACGTGACGCAGGTGTCCATCGTCTGGCTGGGCGTGTTCAAGATCGCCCTCTATTTCCTGATCTGTTAGGAGCCGGAACTTGCACGGAAGCCCCGCCAGGTGATGAAGAACAGGGTGACGGCGGTGATGGGCAGGACGAAATACATCATCGCAGCCTGATAGGTGCCCAGCGCCTGGTGGTTGGTGGCCGTGAAAATCAGATAGACGAGATAGGCGGCGTAGAAAGCGAGGAATGCCACACCGTTGCCACGGCTGATCTGGTAGCCCGAGAAAAACACCGGCAAACAGGCCACCGCAACCGCGATCATCACGGGAATGTCGAATCGCAGGGCCGCGGCGGAAACCTCAATCCCGGCCGGGGAAACCACCGAGCTCAGCCCCAGCACGCAGAGGATGTTGAAGATGTTGCTGCCCACCACGTTACCCACGGCAATGTCCCGCTCGCCGCGGATGGCGGCGATCACGGAGGTGGCGACCTCCGGCATGGACGTGCCGGCGGCCACGATGGTCAGGCCGATCACCAGTTCCGAAACGCCGAACGATTGGGCGATGGCCACCGCGCTGTCCACGAGCCACTTCGAGCCCAGCATCAGGCATGCCAGCCCGCCGAGCACCAGCGTGATGTTTTTCAACCAGCCAACTTTGGCATTTCCGGAAAACTCGCTTTCATACTGCGCTTTCACCGCAGCACTGCTCTCGCGCCGGCTCTGGCGGATCAGGAAAAGCGTGTAAGCGACCACGCCGGAGAAGAGCAAGAGGCCATCGATGCGGCCGAGGTTTCCATCCAGCCCGAGCAGTAAGAGCAGGACGGAAACGCCTATCATCAGCGGCACATCGAAGCGCACCAACTGCTGCGCCACCACCAGCGGCACGATCAGTGCGGACAGGCCGAGGATAAACAATACATTGAAGATATTGCTGCCCACCACATTACCCAGCGCCAGGTCCGCCTGCCCCTTGAAGGCCGACATCACGCTGACGGCCAATTCCGGCGAACTGGTGCCAAAAGCCACCACGGTCAGGCCGACGACGAGCGAGGAAATGCCGGCGGAGATCGCGAGATTCGAAGCGCCGCGCACGAGATACTCCGCTCCTCCAACCAGAAGAATCAGACCGAGAATGAGGAAAACAATGGTGGTGACAGTCATGAATATGGCGGCAGGGTCTGGCGGGGATGCGGATTTTTCCAAGGAGAAAATCCCCGGCATTTTCCAAAAACCATGCATGCCCCCCTTGCGGCGCGCCGGATGCCGGATACGGTGCGCGCCATGTTCCGATGCAATCACGAGCGCTGCGGCGCGCGGCGCAAGATGGGTGCTGTCCCCCGCCCTCCGGCGGCCGGGCTGGCCGATGCTGCGGAGAAATTCCATCTCACAAGCGGTGAATCGCTGCGGCAGGCCTCCGGCTCCCGGACGCTGGCATTGGTCTTTCTGCGCCATTTCGGCTGCACCTTCACCCGCCAGATCCTGCGCGGGCTGGAGGAACTCAAGCAATCCGCACACGATCGCGGCGCGGAACTGGTGCTCGTCCACATGCTCAAGAGCGGCTCGGAAATCCGCTACCTCGGCGGAAATGGTGATGTGGCCCGCATCGCGGATCCGCACTGCGAACTCTACCGCGCCTTCGGCCTCGGGCGCGGCGGTTTGCTCGAACTCTTCGGCCCGCGCGTCTGGTGGCTGGGTGTCGTTTCCATTTTCAAGGGTTGCGGTGTGGGCCACCTCGCGGGCGACGGCTTGCAGATGCCGGGCACGTTTCTTTTCCGGGACGGGAAAATCCTCGCTGCCCAGCGCGCCAAATCCGCATCCGACCTGCCCGACATCCCAGCGCTCTTCGAGGCCCTGCCGCCGGCGTGAATCATTCGCCTTGCGGGCCTCCGTTCCTGACGGAAACATCGTCTCTGTGACGCCCGATCTCGAAGACCTCTTTTCCTTCCTGCGCTTTCCCAGCATTTCCACCGACTCGCGCCACGCCGCAGACGTCCGGGCCTGCGCGGATTGGTTGCTGGCGAAACTCACGGCAATGGGGCTCTCCGCCCAACTCCACGAAACGCCGCGCCATCCGGTCGTCGTGGCGCGCAATGCCCACGTTCCAGGCCGCCGCACGGTGCTCATCTACGGCCATTATGACGTGCAGCCGGTCGATCCGCTGAATCTATGGACGAGCGATCCGTTTCAACCGGAAATCCGCGACGGAAAAATCCATGCCCGCGGCGCCACCGACAACAAGGGCCAGATGCTCGCCCACGTGCTGGGGGTGCAAAAAACGCTGCGCGAAAACGCCGGCCTGCCGGTGAACCTGATTTTCCTGTTTGAGGGCGAGGAGGAAATCGGCAGCCCGAACCTGGCCGCCTTCCTCCAGCAGCACCGCGAGGATCTGCGCTGCGATGTGATCGCCATTTCGGATACCGGCATGGTCGCGCCCGGCGTGCCCACGCTTGGCTACGGCCTGCGCGGCATCGCATGCTGCGAGGCCATCCTGCGCGGGCCGAAAGGCGACCTGCACTCCGGCCTCTTCGGCGGTGCCGTGGCCAATCCGGCGGCGGCCATCGCCCGGCTCGTCGCCAGCCTGCACACGCCGGATGGCCGCGTGGCGGTCGATGGATTTTACGATCAGGTCCGCCCGCTGGAAAACTGGGAGCGTGAAATGTGGGCCAAGGTCCCCGGCATGGCCGATGCGGATTTCCTCAAGGTGACCGGTTCGCCCGGCCTCTTTGGCGAGCCCGGCTACAGCTCCGCCGAGCGCACCTGGGCGCGGCCCACCGCGGAGGTCAACGGCATCGGCGGCGGCTATCAGGGCGAGGGCTCCAAGACCGTGCTGCCCGCCGAGGCCTTTGTGAAACTTTCCTTCCGCCTCGTGCCGGACCAGGAACCGCAAGTCATCATGGAGCAGGTGAAACAACACCTCATCTCCCGTTGCCCGCCGGGCGTGGAAATCGAGATCGTCCCCGGCCACGACGGCAAGCCCTACATCACCGATCCCAACTCGAAGTTCGGCCTCGCCGCCCAAGCCGCCCTGCGCGCCGCCTTCGATGCCGAGCCCGTGCTCATCCGCGAGGGCGGCAGCATCCCCATCGTCCAGACCTTCCGCGACATCCTCGGCGCGGACACCCTGCTGATAGGCCTCGCCCTGCCGGATGCGCAAATCCACGCGCCCAATGAGAATTTCCCCGTCGCGAACTTCGAAGCCGGCATTTTACTCAACCAGGCGCTGCTCGCGGAATTGGCGAAGTGAATGAAACTCATTAAGACACAAGATGAAGAAGTCACCTGTTCATTCGCGAACCCGGGGTGCCACAGGATTTGCGCTTCTTCTTTTCTTGCGTCTTGTGTCTTGAAGTCCTGAGTCTTTCTCTCCCTCTTCCCATGTCCGAATCCGACTTGTCACCCAAATCCGACTTCATCCGCGACATCATCGCCGATGACCTTGCCAGCGGCAAACATGCCACCATCATCACCCGCTTTCCACCGGAGCCGAACGGCTACCTGCACATCGGCCACGCCAAGTCGATCTGCCTGAACTTCGGCGTCGCGCTGGAAAACCACTCCGCCGGTGCCAAGTGCCACCTGCGCTTCGACGACACCAACCCGGAGAAGGAGGAGAGCGAATACGTCGAGAGCATCAAGGAGGACGTGAAATGGCTCGGATTCGATTGGGGAAAGGACCTTTATTTCGCCAGCGATTACTTCCAGTTCTTTTATGACTGCGCGGTGCATCTCATCAAGCAGGGCAAGGCCTACGTCGATGACGACAGCGCCGAGGAAATGCGTTTGAAGCGCGGCAACCTCACCACGCCCGGCACGCGCTCGATGGGCGCGGAACGCACGGTGGAGGAGAATCTCGCGTTGTTTGAAAAGATGCGCGCCGGAGAATTCAAGGAAGGGGCCTGCGTGCTGCGCGCGCGCATCGACATGGCGTCATCCAACATGAACCTGCGCGACCCGGTGCTTTACCGCATCATGCACGCGCACCACCACAACACCGGCGGCGCATGGTGCATCTATCCGATGTATGACTTCGCCCATCCGCTGGAGGACGCGCTGGAGCACATCACCCACTCGCTTTGCACGCTGGAGTTTGAAAACCACCGGCCGCTTTACGATTGGTTCATCGAGAACTGTCCCGTGCCCGGCAAGCCGCGCCAGATCGAGTTCGCGCGGCTGAACCTCACCTACACCGTGATGAGCAAGCGCAAGCTGCTCCAACTCGTGCAGGAGGGCCGGGTGAGCGGTTGGGACGATCCGCGGCTGCCCACCATCTCCGGCCTGCGCCGCCGCGGCTACCCGGCCGCCGCCATCCGGGATTTCTGCAAGCGCATCGGCATCACCAAGTTCAACGGCACCTCGGATGTCGCGCTGTTGGAATTCGAAGTGCGCGATTTCCTCAACCGCGAGGCACCACGCCGCATGGCGGTGCTGGATCCGGTGAAGGTCGTGCTGGAAAACTGGTCCGCCGAGCCACTCACCCACGCGGATGTGCCGAACCACCCGCAAAACCCGGAGATGGGCGAGCGGAAGGTGCCGATCAGCGGCGAGGTGTGGATCGAGCGCGAGGACTTCATGGAAGATCCGCCGAAGAAGTTTTTCCGGCTCGGCCCGGATCGTTGCGTGCGGCTGCGCGGCGGCCACATCATCCGTTGCACCTCGTTTGAAAAGGATGCGGCTGGAAACGTCTCGCTGATCCGCGCGGAGATTCTAACAGGCACGGTGGGCAAGGACGCGCCGGAGGGCGTGGTTTGCAAGGCGGCCATCCATTGGGTGGATGTGGCCAGCGGCGTGGATGCCGAGGTGCGGCTCTACGACCGGCTCTTCACCGTGGAGGATCCGGATGCGGCCGAGGGTGGATTCCTGAGCGTGCTGAACCCGGATTCGCTCAAGGCGCTCACCGCCATGGTGGAGCCAATGCTGGCGGATGCCGCAGCGGGTTTCGCCTGCCAGTTCGAGCGCGTCGGATATTTCATTGCAGACAGCAAGGAGCACCAACCGGGCTTGAAGCCCGTTTTCAACCGCACGGTGGCGCTCAAGGATTCCTGGGGCAGGCAGGCCGCAAGATAACAATGTCGGTGCTCATCCGGCACGCTGCGGAGGCAAGTCCAGCGAATGACTGAAGCACCCGGCTGCGGGCTTTCCATTCCCTGAGAATCAAGGGATTCCGGCTTGACCTTGCGGCGGGCAATGAGGAAGGTCGCCCGCTTTTCCCGAAAGTTTCCCGCACTTTTCTTCGTTCTTCCATGGTCTGCCGGCAGGAATGAAGCGCAGCCCGGGGCCTGATCGGCACGCTCCAATTTCACCACGACTCTCTCATTTTCAACCATTTCCATGTTCAAAAAGCTTTTCGGAAACCTGTTTTCCAATGACATCGGCATCGACCTCGGCACCGCGAATACTCTGATCAACGTCAAGGACCACGGCATCGTCCTGCGCGAGCCCTCGGTCGTCGCGGTGAAAGCCGGCACCAACGAGGTGCTCGCCGTGGGCGATGATGCCAAACGCATGCTCGGCCGCACGCCGGGCAATATTGTCGCGATCCGGCCGTTGAAAGACGGCGTCATCGCGGACTTTGAAGTCACCGAGGCGATGCTCCGCCATTTCATCCGCAAGGTGAACAAGGGCCGCCGTTCAAATCCGCGGGTGCTCATCGCCATCCCCTCCGGCATCACCGAGGTCGAGCGCCGTGCCGTGCGCGAGTCCGCCGAGCAGGCCGGGGCGCGCGAGGTTTACCTGATCGAGGAGCCGATGGCCGCCGCGATCGGCGTGGGACTGCCGGTGCAGGAAGCGTCCGGAAACATGATCGTCGATATCGGCGGCGGCACCACCGAGGTGGCCCTCATTTCCCTCTCGGGCATCGTTTACGCCCGCAGCGTGCGCACCGCCGGCGACGAACTCGACGAGGCGATCATCCAATACATGAAGCGCGCCTACAACCTGATGATCGGCGAGCGCACTTCAGAGGACATCAAGATCCGCCTCGGCTCGGCCGCGCCCCTTCCGAAAGAACTCACCATGGAGGTCAAGGGCCGCGACCTCGTCGCCGGACTTCCCAAAACCATCACCATCACCTCGCAGGAAATCCGCGAGGCCATGGCGGATCCGCTCAGCACCATCGTGGACGCCGTGCGCACCACGCTCGAGCGCTGTCCGCCGGAGCTCGCCGCCGATCTTGTGGACCGCGGCATCGTTCTTGCCGGCGGCGGTGCCCTGCTCAAGGGGCTGGACCGCCTGCTGCGCGAGGAAACCGGACTTCCCGTCCACATCGCCGAGGACCCCCTCAGCGCCGTGGCCGAGGGCACAGGAAAGGCGCTTCAGGAGCTCTCCCTCCTGAAGCGGGTCACCAACTCGGACCGCTGAGCGGTTCAGTCGGCAATACCCGGCCATGAAGCCGCTCAATCTGATCGCTACACTGCTCTTTCTCGGGGGCGCCGTCTGGGCGCTCACCCGCAGCGACCGCAGCGTGCGTGAGATCCAGAACGCCTATTACCGGGCGATGGCTCCTTTCCTCAAATCCGGCTCCAAACTTGAGACGCACGCCCGCGCCTTCCTGGAGGAAACCCGCCACTCGAAGGAGCTCGAAGCCGAGCTGGAGACCACCCGCGAGCAACTCGGCCGGCTGCGTCTGATCGAGTCCCGCTTCCGCGCGCTCGAATACGAAAACGTCCAGCTCCGCCACGCGCTCTCATTCAAGGAAGCCACCCGCTTCGATGTCGTCGCCGCCCGCGTGATCCGCCGCAATCCGACCACCTGGTGGCAGACCGTCGAGATCGACGCCGGCTCGAAACGCGGCATCGGCACCCAGCTCGCCGTGCTCTCCAACGAAGGCCTCGTCGGCAAGATCGACCGCGTGGACAGCGGGGGCGAACGCTCGTCCGTGTTGCTTCTAACCGACGAGAAGTGCCTCGTTTCCGCACGCGTCGAGGGCTCGCCGGAAGTCGGCATCCTCAGCGGCCGCCGCGGCGGCTTCGACGGCGAACCGGTGCTGCGCCTGCGATTTCTATCAGCAAACGCCGCGGTCCGGCCGGGCCAGCGCGTTTTCACCACCGGGCGGGGAGGCATCTTCCAGCCCAACATCCTTCTTGGAACCATCGATTCCGTCGAAAAAGGCGCGCTCGATTCCGAAGCTCTCGTCCGTCCATCGGTGAACTTCGCGGATCTTGGCGCGGTATTCGTGGTTCTCTCCGCCGATTCCTGACCCCGCCCGTGATCCGCTACTCACTTGCCACCATCCTGCTCCTGCTCGCCGCCTTCGTGGTGCAGCAGTTCCTGCCGGCGTTCACGGGCCTGCATCACTCGCGCATCCTGCTGGTGCAACTCGTCTTCCTCTGCTGCGCGGTGACGGTGGGCACACCCACCATGCTGCTGCTCGCCTTCATCGGCGGGTTTTTCTGGGATGCCCAGTGCGCACTCGGTCCGCACGGCGGCGATCCGGAAGTTTACACCCAGCAGGTGGAGAATCTCCAGTTTGGCTACTCGATATTGCTCTTCGGCGGCATGGGCCTGCTGATGCATGGCATCCAGCCGCTCTTCAAGCAGGGCAAGTGGCACTTTTCCGCGGTGCTCTCCGGCATCGCCGTGCTGCTCTATCTGGCGGCGGAATACACCATCATCAACTTCGTCCGCGGTGAATTCACACTCGGCCGCGCCACCATGATCCAGATGGCCTCCACCGCCTTCCTCACCATGCTCTTCTCGCCGCTCGTATTCTGGCTGCTGTTCCGCATCGCCAAAACCTGCAGCCACTCCATCAACCCCGAAGCCGGACGCCGCAGGCGCGCCCGCTGAAATTTCCCGATGCAACCCGGCTACCGCTTCCGCCTCTATCTGCTGACCACCCTCATGGTGGTCGGCTTTGGCGCGTTGCTCAACCGGCTTCACGAATTCCAAATCGAGCGCCGCAACGAGTTCCTCAACAAAGTCCCCGGAAACCGCACCGTCACCGTGCGCGAGCCCGGCATCCGCGGCGAGATCACCGACCGCAACGGCACCACCCTCGCCCGCAACCTGCGCAAATACGAGGTCACCTTCAACCTGGAGGAAATCCGCGAGGCCTACCTCAACCAGCACGAGGACGACCCCACCATCGATCGCCTCACCAAGGAACGCGGAATCACCCGCAAGCGCACGGAGAAGGACATCGTGTCCATCGTCAACGAATGGACCATCGCCCGCCTCAGGAAACTCGGCCTCGCCCGCAACTACAATGCCACCGCCCTGCGCACCCACTACATCACCCACGGCGGTCTCATTCCCTTCAGCTACCGCGCGGATCTGAGCTACGACGAGTTCGCGCGCTTTGCCGAGCACAGCCTCGAACTTCCCGGGGTTTATCTAACCATGCGGCCGCAGCGGCAATATCCCTACGGCACGCTCGCCAGCCATATCATCGGCTATCTCAAGCAATGGGACAAAGGCGACATCCCGGAGGCGGACGCGCGCAGGTTCAACCATTACATCGGCGACCCCAAGGGCATCGCCGGCGTCGAAGCCTCGATGGACACCATCCTGCGCGGCCCGGAAGGCCGCAAAACCATCGTCAAGAATGAGAAAGGCCGCACCATCCGCATGTCGGATTACATCAAGCCCGGCACCGGCGCCAAGGTCGGCCTCACCATCGACGCCAGCATCCAATACCTGTTGGAAAACGCGCTGCGCCACACCGGCCGCGCCGCGGGAGTGATCATGGACGTGAACACCGGTGAGGTGCTCGCCATGTCCTCCGTGCCGGACTACGACCCCAATGCCTTCATCCCGAGCATCGAGCCCGCGCGCTGGAAAGCTTACAATGGCAACAAGCAACTCTCTCCACTCACCAATCGCGCCATTTCGCCGTATGCGCCCGGCTCCACGATGAAGATCCCCACCGCCATCTCCGGTGCGCTCCAGGGCATGGCGGGACGGTCGTTTTCCTGCGATGGCTTCGTGATGTATGGCAATCACCCGGTGGGTTGCTGGATCTGGAACAAAAGCAAGGGCCGCCACGGCTCCCTCACCCTCTCCAAAGCCATTCAGCAATCGTGCAATCCCTACTTCAACAAACTCGCCAACACCATAGGCTGGCGCGCCGTGGTCGATGGCTGCCAGATGGTCGGCATCGGCAACCGCACCGGCATCGAGCTGCCGAATGAACAACCCGGCATCCTGCCCGGCAGCCGCGCCTGGCGCTCCGCCAATCCCGGCGCCGTCATGACCCCCGCACTCACCGCATTCCTTTCCATCGGCCAGGGTGACACGCTGGCCACCCCGCTCCAGCTTTGCGCCCTGGCAGCCTGCGTCGCCAACGGCGGCAAATACTATCAGCCACGCATCGTCCGCAATGCCGTCTCCGAGGATGGCGAAACGCTCGTCGAGAACCGGCCGAAACTCGTCATCGACCTTATCGAGGCCGGCATCAAGCCGGACGACTTCGAACTCATCCGCAATGGCATGTCGATGGCTGTCAACGTGCCCGGCGGAACCGCCGGAAAAGTCAAAATGCCGGAGGTGCAGATTGCCGCCAAAACAGGCACCGCCCAAACCATCGACAACGGCGAGAAATCCAACAATTCCTGGGTCATCAGCTTCGCCCCCTACGAGAACCCGAAATACGCCGTCTGCGTGCTCGTCCAGAACGCCGGCTCCGGCGGTGCCGTCTGCGGACCGCTTGTCAACCTCATCTATCACGGCCTGTTCAGTCAGGAAAAAGGCATCCGGCTGCCGCTCAAGCCACAGACCGAGTATGCGGGCAACACCGACCGCATCGAGGCCATCGTCCTGCCACCGGACGCCCTCGCGGCCTATCTGCCCATCGTCGGCCCTCCCGCGCCCGGCGATGACCTCGGCGAAACCGGCGAGGAAGTCGGCGAGATCGCGGCCACACCCTCCACCATGCCTGCGGACGACACCGAGCCTCCCACCCCCACTCTCAGCACTGAAATCGACGACGAGGGCACCGTCGTCCCCAAAGCCGTGCCCGTTCCCGAACCCTGAACCCGTACCCACTCTCCCAAATCATCATCAACTCCCACTCCAACACCTTCACACCATGATCCAACACATCAAAAGACTCCTTGGCATCGGCAAGCCCGACCCGCTCCGCGGCAACACCCTCATCGTCAACGTCGAGAAACTCGAACGGCGCGTCGCTTTGTTAGAAGACGGCGTGCTTGAGGAATACACCGTCGAGCGAGAGGGCGACCAGAACATCGTCGGCGGCATCTTCAAGGGCCGCGTCAAGAACATCGAGGGCGGCCTCAAGGCGATGTTCGTGGACATCGGCCTCGACAAGAACGCCTTCCTCCACTTCTGGGACGCCATCCCCGCCGCGCTCGATGCCGGGCTGGAGGAAATCCAGCGCGAGGGCAAAAAGAAGACCCAGAAAAAGATCACCTCCAAGGACATCCCGGACATCTATCCGATCGGTTCGGAAATCGTCATCCAGGTTTCCAAGGGAGCCATCGGCACCAAGGGCCCGCGCGTCACCACCAACATCTCGCTGGCAGGCCGCTATCTGGTGCTCATGCCCTACACCGAGCAGTTCGGCATCTCGCGCAAGATCGAGGATCCCAAGGAGCGCGCCCGCCTGCGCAAGATCGTCCAGAAGCTTTCGGTGCCGGAAGGCATGGGCATCATCATGCGCACTGTGGCCTCCGGCACCCGCGCCCGCCACTTCGTGCGGGATCTCGCCATGCTGCTTGAACAATGGGACGAGATCGAGGCCCGCCGCGCCGCCAATCCCGCGCCCGCCTGCATCTTCCAGGAACCCGGCCTGATCGAGCGCACCGCCCGCGATTTCCTCACCGAGGAAGTCAACCAGGTGATCTGCGACGACGCCGAAACCACCGAGCAGATCCGCGAGATCGCCGGCAGGATCTCGCGCCGCGCCAAACGCCGCGTGCACCACATGGCCGCCAGCACGCAGCCGATTTTCGAACGCATCGGCATCCAGAAGCAGATCGACGAGGCGTTTTCCCGTCAGGTCTGGCTGCCCTGCGGCGGCTACATTGTCATCGACGAAACCGAGGCCCTCATCGCCATCGACGTCAACACCGGCCGCAACCGCGGTGCCAAGGATGTGGACAAGATGATCCTCCAGACCAACACCGAAGCCGCCATCGAAGTCGCCCGCCAGCTCCGGCTGCGCAACATCGGCGGCCTGGTCGTCATCGACCTCATCGACATGCGCCACCGCAAGGACCAGCAGGCGGTTTACAAGGCCATCAAGGAGCGCCTCAAGAAAGACAAGGCCAAGACCCAGGTCCTCCAGATCTCGCCCATCGGCCTGATGGAAATGACCCGCCAGCGGCTTAACGAATCCCTCCGCGATTCGATGTATGAACCCTGCCCTTATTGCCAGGGCCGCGGGCGCGTGAAGACCCCCATGACCATGTCCGTGGAAATCCAACGCCGCCTCAACACCGTCATCCAGAAACACCGCGACGCCGTGGGCGACCTCATCGTCATCGTCAACAGCGACGTGCTCAACCGCTTCAAGAGCGAGGACGCCAAGCTGTTAGGCGAACTCGAACGCTCCCACTCCGGCCGATTGATCTTCCGCTCGGACCCGACACTCAACCGCGAGCGCTTCGCCATCATCGACGCCGCCACCGAAAAAACCCTCGATCAGGGCTGAATGAGCAGAGAGTGAAGAGCAAAGAGCAAAGGGCGGAGAGCAGGATGCTCCACGCCGTGCAATCTTCCCTCCCCCGCCTGTTCTTCCCAGATCGCTGCTCTCATGTTCCGCAAAACCAAAATCATCTGCACGCTCGGTCCCGCCACGGAGTCCGAGGAAATGATCGGCAAACTCATGGATGCCGGAACCGACGTGTTCCGCCTCAACATGAGCCATGCGAAACACGAGTGGGCCGCCGATCTGGTCAAAAAAGTCCGCCGCCAGGCCGAGCAGCGGAACGAGCACATCGGCGTCCTGTTTGATCTCACCGGCCCGTCGATCCGCACCGGAGACCTGCCCCAGCCGCTCACCCTTGCCGATGGCGATGTCGTCGAGTTCCGCAAGGAGGGAACCGAACCCACCGTTGAAAAATCCACCACCGTCAACTACGAGGGCCTGATGGGGGATGTGGCGGTGGGCAATACGCTCGTCGTGGACAACGGCGCTCTCCTCATGCACATCGATGCGGTGGAGACCGAGCGCATCCTCTGCCAGGTCAAGACTCCGGGCACCATGGGGTCCCGCCGGCACATCAATCTTCCCGGCGTGCGTTTGAATCTCCCGGCGCTCACCGATAAGGACCGCAAGGATCTGGCCCTCGCTGTCGAGTGCGGAGCGGATTTCATCGCCGGCTCCTTCGTCCGCGATGCCGCCCACGTCCGGGAGCTCCGGGACGCGATGAAGGCCCTCGAAGGGGATGCGCATATCATCGCTAAAATCGAGGATCAGGAGGCCATCCGCAATATCGACGCCATCATCAACGAGGCGGATGTCATCATGATCGCCCGGGGTGATCTTGGCACCGAAGTGGAGTTCGAGGAACTGCCGTTGCTCCAGCGCCGCATCATCAAGCGCTGCCACGAGCTCGGCACCCGCGTCATCGTCGCCACCCAGCTCCTCGAATCCATGATCACCAATCCCACGCCCACCCGCGCGGAGGTCACCGACGTGATGAACGCCGCCTACGAGGAGGCGGACTGCCTGATGCTTTCGGGAGAAACCTCCGTCGGTCGCTACCCGGAGCGCTGTGTTGAAGCGCTCGTCCGGATCTCCACGCGCATGGAGCGCACGGGTGGCCAGGGATTCGGGCAAGGCGTGCTGCTCCGTGATGAACGCCAGAAGACCGCGCGCGCCGCCGTGACGCTGGCGGATTCGCTGTCGGATGCCTGCCTTGTGGTGCTTACCCGCCGTGGCATGCTCGCGAACCATCTGGCCATGCTTCGCCCGCGCACCGCCGGCTTTTACGCGATCGCGCCGAAGGAAAGCGTCTGCCGCAAGCTTGCCCTCACCCGCGGCGTCCGAGCCATCAAGCAGGCATTCTCCTCCAGCATCGAGGAAACCATCCAGCGCGTTACCGAGCAACTCCTGAAAGAGGGGTTCATCCGCCCCGGCACGCCCATGGTCATCGTTTCGGATATCGTATCGGATCACTTTGCCGCCAACTCCATCCTGCTCCACCACGCGTGAGTCGTTGTGGTTGGCGGTGATGGCGAGCGGGAATTCGGAATTCGAGGAAAATCCCGTTTGCCAATCGCTCATTGGCAGACACGATTTCCCGCGTGAACCTGCTCCACGGTGATTGTTTGAAAACCCTGCCCACCCTCGCGGAGGGGAGCATCGATCTGGTCGTCACCTCGCCACCCTACAACCTCGGCATCGCATACAAGAGTTTCAAGGACACCGCCCCGCGCGAGGAGTTCCTCACTTGGTGCCGCACGTGGGCCGCCGAGGTGAAACGCGTGATGGCAGATGGAGCCTCGTTCTTCCTCAACGTCGGCGCGGCCCCGGCGAACCCGCTCCTGCCGCACCAACTGGCCCTCGCGCTCACTGATGGAACTGATCCGCTCTTCGTGCTGCAGAATACGTTTCACTGGATCAAGTCCGTGACCATCGAGACACCCGCCGGCGAGCAAATCAGTGCCGGGCATTTCAAACCGATCAACTCGAAGCGCTTCGTCAACGACTGCCACGAGTATGTGTTTCATCTAACAAAATCCGGCGGCGTCGAGCTCGACCGCCGCGCCGCCGGCGTGCCCTACGTGCACAAGTCCAACATCGCCCGCTGGGGCCACACCGGCGGCGCGGACCTTCGCTGCCGCGGCAACACCTGGTTCATCCCCTACGAAACCATTCAGTCGCGCGACAAGGAGCGCCCCCACCCCGCCACTTTCCCGGTCGCGCTCGTCGAGCAATGCGTCCGCATCCACGGCAAGGGCGCGGAAACCCGGCTGTTGGATCCATTCCTCGGCATTGGCACCTCCGCCGTGGCCGCCCGCCGGCTGGGCATCAAAAATTTCACCGGCATTGAGCTGGATGCCCAATACCTCGAAACCGCCCGTGAAAGGCTCGAGGCGGAATCAGACCGCCAAGCGGGCGAGCTGCCACTGGGGATGGACTGAGCATTCACGCATCCAGCATGCCGGATATGGCATCCTGGGTGATCCAGGAATCCACCAATGGTTCCAGATCGCTCCCGGGCGCAGTGCCGCCGAGCATGGCCGTCTTTTCCGGCAGATAGGCCGCCAGCCACTCACGGATTTTGCGGGCATGGAATCCGGCTTCTTCGAAGGCCGATGCCGGAACCTCGAAATGCGTGATGCCCAGCGCGCGCGCCGTGGTTTCCACGGGTGATTCCGGAGAGCTGGCCAGAAGCACCGGCAGCCAGCCGGCCTGCATGGCCTGTGCAATGGATTCGACGACCGCGGCGGGCGGGTATCCGCCAGCCGGCCTTGCGAGTGTGGAGTCAAAGTCGATGAAAAGCAGTTTGCCGCGCGGCCGCGTGGCGGGGAGGATTTCCAAGGAATCATTCTCTTCCACGCGGTCGAAGAGGTCGATCATGTCATCATTGCGGAGGCGCACGCAGCCGTGCCCGGCGGGGCTGCCTATCAGATCCTCGCGGTTGGTGCCGTGGATGTAAACGTAGCGAGCGAGGGTGTTGGTGTTGGCGGGATCCAGCCCGTCGAGGCGCAGGATGCGGGTGAGCACGAGATCCTCATCCGGCGCTTCGCCCGGCTGCCAGATGCCCACCGGCAGGCGGGCCTTGAAGATGGTTCCGCTGGCATGACCCGCGCCGATTTTCTCGCAGATGCGGAAGTTTCCCGTGGGCGTGCGGTGGCTGCCCTCGGTGAAGCCCATGCCCTTGATGGCGGTGGAAACGGGAAACTCGCGGATGCAGGTGCCTCCTTCGATGACGCGCAGCGTCTGATCGTCGATGGAAACCACCAGCTGCCGTGAAGTATGACTCATGGCGGGGAAAGGACGAGCAGCGCGTTGTGGCCGCCCATGCCGTGGGAGAGTTTGGCCACCGGTCCGCGGGCGGCAAGCGCCTGGTCCGGCAGGACGAAGCCGGGCGGAGCGTGCAGCGCGGGCAGATTGGGCGGCATCTGGGCATGGCGCAGGAAGGATGCGAGCACCGCGCATTCCAACATGCCGCTCGCGCCGATGGTGTGCCCGAGAAAGGGTTTCAACAGGTGCAGGCTGGGTTTCTCCGCCGGGAAAATGCGAGCGAGCGCGGCGGGATCCGCAGCGGCCTGCACCGCGGTGCCGGTGGCATGCGGGCAGACGGCCACGGGCATTTCTGCCAGATGAGTGAACAACTCCGGCGTGCGTCCGCCGTCGCGGGGAATGCCCACCGGATCGCTGGCATCCGAGTTGCAGCCATAGTGCAAGAGGCGCGGGTGCTTTCCCTCATGCAGCTCGATGGCCATTGCGGCGGCACCCTCGGCCGGGATGAAGCCGGAAGTGGCGGGATGATAGGGGTCCATGCCCGGCTGGTGGGTGAGAATGCCGGACGCCGCGTAGTTATCCAGAAGCAAGGGCACCAATGGCAGATCCACGGCCACGGCCAGCGCGCGCGGGGCGGCACCGCATTTCACCAGCATCATGGCGATGCCGATGGCATCCAGCCCGGCCGCGCAGCCGCTGGCCAGCACGTGGTTGGGGCCGGTGATTTGAAACTCGATGCTGATGGCGGAGGCTGGCTCGCTGTGGATGGTGTTGGAGGCGGCCATCAACTTGAACGGCCGGCGGCCGGGCCACGGGCCGAGCCAGCCCGCGGCATTGCCACGGCTGGTGCCGACGACCAGCGCCGCGTCTTTCATCTCGGCGGCGGTCCACCCGGCATCGGCAATGGCCTCGCGGGCGACGTGCAGCGCGGCCATGGTGACCGGACTCCACTTGCGGTGCGTGAGCATGGCGCGGTTTTCAATCCACGCGCCGGGGCGTTTGGCATGCGGGCTGTCATTTCCCAGCAGGCCGGCGAGCGGGCGGAATGGCACCCGCTTCTCCATCACCGCCTGCCGGTGCGATGGCGCATCGCCTCCCAGTGCGGAAAGCGCGCCAAGACCGATGATGGAAAGCGGGGTGTCGATGGCCACGGCGTATCAATCAGACAGATGCGGGCAATTCCAAAGTGCGGTGATGTCAAATCACGCGGGGATTACAGAGTAATCCGCGCGCCGAGCTCGACGACCCGGCCGGGCGGAAGCTGGAAGTAGGCGGTGGCAGGTGCCGCGTTGCGTGCCATGATCGCAAACAGGTAGAGGCGGATGCGATCCAGGAATGTCGCCATTTTCCCCACTCCATAGCTTTCATGGCCGAGGAAATAAGTGGCCTTGCCGGGGTGGAAGTGAAGTTCCTCCGGCAACAGGGATTTGAGCGTGCCGGGAACTTCAGGACTGTCCGCGAAGCCGAACTTGAGGGTCACGCGGTGAAGACCCGCGCCCAATTCCTGATAGTCCATCATCTCGTCTTTATCGGCGTGCGGCTGGTCGAGCGTCATCACATGCAGCAGGATGATCTGTTCGTGCAGCACCTGGTTGTGTTTGAGGTTGTGGAGCAGTGCGATGGGGACCTGCGTTCCTTTTCCACTCATGTAAATGGCGGTGCCGGAAACCCGGTGGATGCGGCCTTTTTCGAGATCCTGAAGCAAGGCCTCCACCGGCAGGGCTTCCTTCGAAATCCGGAGATAGAGGCGCTTTCTGCCCCAGATCCAAATCAACATCAGCGACATCACGCTGACTCCGACCAAGAGCGGAAACCAGCCGCCGTGAATGATCTTGAGCGAGTTCGCCGCGAGAAAAGCGCCATCCAACGCGAGGAACAAGCCGGTCACGACGGCCGCCTTGGCTGTGGACCAGCGCCAAACAGAGCGGGCGGCGGAGAAGAACAGCACCGAGGTGATGGTCATGGTCAGGGCGATGGCAATGCCATAAGCGCCGGCCAGCGCCGTGGAGGTTTTGAAGGAGATGACCAACAACACGCATGCCGCCGCAAGCATCCAGTTGACCGCCGGGACATAGACCTGCCCTGCGGAATGTTCCGAGGTGTAGCGGACGAGAAAACGCGGCAGGCATCCCAACTGGATGGCCTGGGTGGTGAGCGAAAACGCGCCGGAGATGAGTGCCTGGCTGGCAATGATGGCCGCACAGGTGGCAAGGATGGTCAGCGGAAATTGCAACACCGGGGGCGCCAGCAGGAAAAACGGACTGCGGATCGCCGTGGGATCCGCGGTGAGCAGTGCGGCCTGGCCGAGATAGTTGAGCACCAGCGCCGGCAAAACCACCGCGAACCAGCCAACGCGGATCGGGCGCGTGCCGAAGTGGCCGAGATCGGCGTAAAGTGCCTCGCCGCCAGTGACGGCGAGAAACACCGCCGCGAGCAGCGGGAAGGCGTGTTTCCACTCGCGCACCAGAAACAGGATTCCCTCCAGCGGACTCAGCGAACACAGCACTTGCGGGTGGGCCCAAAGGGCGCGGACACCAAGAACCGCAAGCGCTCCAAACCACAACACCACGATGGGACCAAACAGCCTGCCGACTTTTCCCGTGCCGAAACGCTGGATACCAAACAGCGCGGTGAGGATGACCACCGAGACCGTCACCGCCCATTCCGAGAAAACCGGCGCACTGACAGAAAGCCCCTCCACCGCCGATAGCACCGAAATGGCGGGCGTGAGCATGCCGTCGGCATAGATCAGGGAGGCACCGGCCAGGCCGAAGAGCAGGATTTTCCGCGGATCCTTGCCCCCGCTTTTGCGGACCATGCTCCGGATCAGGGCGGAGAGCGCCAGAATGCCGCCCTCACCCTTGTTATCGAGCTTCAGGATGATGAAGAGGTATTTCGAGGAAACGACGAGCAGCAGGGACCAGACGATGAGCGAGGCGGCTCCTGTTAGATTCTGCGGATCAAGGGGAGCCGGGTGGTGGCCGGAAAAGCACTCGCGGAAGGCATAAAGCGGACTGGTGCCGATGTCGCCAAAGACAATTCCCAGGGCGGCCAGCGTGCTGGCGGCCAAGCTGGGATGATGGCCGCGGTGACCGGCGTTTGTGTCGCTCATCGTTGCGGGAAGGATGGTCCGCACGCGCTTCAAAGCACTTCAGGCCCGGGGTGGCCAGCGCAAATGCCGGGTCCGCTGTTTCTCACAGCAAGTGCGAGAACATCGCGTCGCGCAGCTTCGGCTCGAACCAAGTGCTCTTGGGGGGCATGATTCCACCGGCGTCGGCGATGTCCATCAGGTCCTCGATGCCGGTGGGGAACATGGAAAAGGCGCAGGCGAATTCGCCGGAATCCACGAGTTTTTCCAGTTCCGCCGTGCCACGGATGCCGCCGACGAAGGCGATGCGCTTGCTGGTGCGCGGATCACCGATGTCGAACAAGGGCGCGAGAATCTCGGTTTGCAACAGCGAGACATCCAGCAGGTCGATGGCGGAACGGCCGGTGGTGAACTCCGGCTTGAAGGTGAGGCCGAGCCACCTGCCTGCCTGATAGAAGGCGAGATCGTGTTTTTTCGCGGGGACCGGATCCGCGTCTTCCGTGATGTCGAACACGCGGCCGAGCGCGGCGAGGATTTGCTCCGGCGCGTGGCCGTTGAGATCCTTGAGCACGCGGTTGTAGGCCAAGATGTTCATCTGGTTGTGCGGGAAAATCACGGTGAGGAAACCGGCGCTGCCCCCCTCCCCGCTGCGGCTCTGATAGACGCGGCCGGCCGCGGCGCTGCGGTGGTGGCCATCCGCAATGTAGAGCGCGGGCATGGCCGCGAATGCGGCGACGAGGAAATCGACATCCGCCTTTTCCGCCACCGGCCACGAGCTGTGGCGCACGCCATCCGCTGCGGTGAAGTCAATCTCCGGCCCGCCGGCGGTGATGCGGGCGACGAGCGCGTCGATCTCCGGCACGGCCTGATAGGTGAGAAACACCGGGCCGGTCTGTGCGTTGAGCGTCTCGATGTGGCGGACGCGATCGTCCTCCTTGTCCGGGCGGGTGAGCTCGTGCTTTTTGACGATGTTTTCCAGATACTCCTGGCAACTCGCCAGCCCGACGAGGCCGATTTGCGAGTGGCCGCCCATCACCTGCCGGTAAAGGTGGAACACCGGTGCTGCATCGCGGCGCAGCACGCCATCGGCGATGAGTTTCCGGAAGTTTTCACGGCCCTTGTTGTAAACGGCATCCGAGTAGGGATCCGTGCCCACCGGCAGATCGATCTCGGGTTTGGAGACATGCAGGAAACTCAGCGGATTGCCATCGGCCATGACCTTCGCCTCCTCGGAGGACATGACGTCGTAGGGCAGTTCGCAAACTTTGGCGGCGAGTTTCGGATCGGGGCGGAGGGCGGCAAAGGGAGTGACGGTGGCCATGGGAAAGCGGGGACCATAAGCACCACCCGCCGCCGTGCAAGGCCAAGCAGGCCCGGCCTCGCGGGAATTTGAAAAACAGCAGCCCCAGACGGCGGCAACCGGAGCCTCTGATGCGCGCCACCTGCTTTTTTCCGTGGAAATTTTGAATTGCCAAGCCACCCAGCCGCACCCAGTATCCGCGGCGTTGGAACGACCGAGCGGTGTTTCGCGTAGAAATTCCGAGACCAGCTCCAAGTTAGATGTCGCCCTGCCCTACCGGGCATTTCATGTCCCATTTCGGACATTCTCATCCGGTTGCCGTGCAGGACCACACCTGCCCATCTTTTCCTCTGCGGTCATTCGAGTGATTCGGTTCACCCGTGGCCACCGCACCCTTTTCACCGTCAACCCCCATTTCACCCGGTTCCCATGGCTGGTCACAACAAGTGGTCCAAGGTCAAACACATCAAAGCGCGCGTCGATGCCATCAAGGGCCGCGTCTTCAGCAAGTGCGCCCATGAGATCGCCCTTGCAGCCCGTGCCGGCGGTGGTGATCCGGCCGCCAATGCCCGCCTGCGCACCGCCATCGACAATGCCAAGGCCGTCTCCATGCCCAAGGACAACATCGAGCGCGCCATCAAGAAAGGCACCGGCGAGCTCGGCGGCGAGGCCATCCAGGAAGTCGCCTACGAAGGCTACGGCCCGGCCGGCATCGCCTTCATCGTGGAAATGGCCACCGACAATCTCAACCGCTCCGCTGCGGACGTCCGCTCGATTTTCACCAAAAACGGCGGCAGTGTCGCCACCCAGGGCAGTGTGTCCTATCAGTTCGACCGCAAGGGCGAGATCCGCATCCCGGCCGATGCCATGGATGAGGAAAAACTCATGGAGGCCGCCATCGAGGTCGGCGCCGACGACGTGCAGAGCGACGAGGACGAGCACACCGTGCACACCGCGCCGAACGAACTCGGCACCGTCGCCAATGCCCTGCGCGCCGCGGGCCTGCCGGTCACTTCCGAAAAAATGGTCTCCATCGCCCAAAACCCGGGTGTCGTCACCGATCCCGCCATGGCCCGCCAGATTCTCAAACTCCACGACCAGTTGGACGACTACCCGGACACCGTGAACGTCTTCACCAACTTCGAGGTCGCCGACGAAATTCTCGACCAACTCGATTGATCACCGCACCCGCGCCCACTCCCTTTCCCTGACTCAGAATGAGCACCCAAAACCAAGAGGAAACCCCGTCGCTGTTCCCGGCTGCCGATGCCGCGCCGCCCGCCCGCAAGCGTGCCGCGAAAAAGGCCGCCGCCAAAAAGACAGTGGCCAAGAAAGCCGCAAAAAAAACCGCCAAGGCCGTTACTCCTGCAGAACCGGCGGCGGAAGCCCCGGCCATACAGACGATCATCGAGCCCGCACCCGCTAAAAAAGCCGCCCGCGTGGCCAAACCGAAAACCGCAGCCGCACCGCCGCCCGCGCCAGAGTCGGCCCCGTCACCTGCTGCCGCAGCGGAAACCACGGCCCGGTCGGAAGAAAAACGCTTTGGCCGCGTGCCCGGCGGCGGGCCGATCGTTCCCCGCGAGGTTCCTGCCGCACCCACACCGGTGGTTGCCCCGGAACCCCGCGAACGGCAGCCCCAGCCGCAAGGACAGGAAAATTTCCAAAACCGCGACGGCCAGCAGCCGCGTGAGAGCCGCAGCAAGCGCCGCCGCGAAAAGCGCAAGCGCCGTGGCGACCGCCAAGGGCAGCAACCGCATGGCGGCCACCGCCCCGAGCAAGCACCCGATGCGCCCCCCGCCGAACGCCAGCAACCACTCAACGGCCCGAAAATCGAGGCCGACGGCATGCTCGAACTCGCCCCCAAGGGCTTCGGTTTCCTGCGCATCCCCGGCAAGAATTTCGAACAGGCGCGCGATGATGTGTTTGTCACTCCGGAAACCATCCGCAAGTTCCACCTGCGGCTCGGCCAATGGGTGCACGGACTCTATCAGATCGGCCCGCGCGGCCCGCAGCTCATCGAGGTCACCTCGGTCAACGGCATGACTCCGGAGGCAGCCGCCAAGCTCCCGCACTTTGATGAACTCAAGGCGATCAACCCGACCAGGCGCATCAGTTTCGAAACCACGCCCGAGCGCTTCACCACCCGCGTGGTGGACATCATGGCGCCGGTTGGGCGCGGCCAGCGCGGACTCATCGTCTCGCCTCCGCGCTCGGGCAAGACCACGCTGCTGCTGCACATGGCGGAGGCCATCCGCGAGAAATACGACGAGGCCATCCACCTGATGGTTCTGTTAGTCGACGAGCGGCCGGAGGAGGTCACAGAATTCCGCCGCGCGCTGCCCGGGGCGGAAATTTACGCCAGCTCCAATGACGAGCAGGCGCGCAACCACTGCCGCATCGCCGAGCTCGCCATCGAGCGCGCCAAGCGTCTGGTGGAGGCCGGGCAGGATGTCTTCCTGCTGATGGATTCCATCACCCGCCTGGCCCGTGCCTACAACAACACCATGGGCAACACCCGCGGCCGTGGCACCGGCTCCGGCGGCATCACCATCGGCGCGCTGGAAGTGCCGCGCCGCCTCTTCGCCGCCGCCCGCAACACCCGCGGCGGAGGCTCGCTCACCATCATGGCCACCGCCCTGATCCAGACGAACTCGCGCGCCGACGAGGCGATCTTCATGGAGTTCAAGGGCACCGGCAACATGGAGCTCGTGCTGGACCGCAAGATCGCGGAAAATTATATCTATCCGGCAGTTGATATCTTCAAGTCCGGCACCCGCCGCGAGGAACTGCTCATCCCGGACCACATGCTGCACAAGATCCACCTCATCCGCCGCGGCCTCTCGGGCCACCGTCCGGTCGAGGCCATGGAGCGCCTGTTGTTCTTCCTCAAGAAGTTTCCCAACAACCCACAGATGCTGCTGGAGATCAAGGGTTGATCTCCGGCTTCAATGCGGGATGCCGAACTTGTGCGCGGCGGTGTGCTCCGCCTCATGGGTGACCACCGCCAGCGGCACGCCATGCGCCTCCGCGGCCGCGCGGCAGTCCTCGTATTCCGGAGTCGCGCGGAGCGAACCGCCGGGCAGATGGGCGATCTTCACCTGGATTTTTCCATAGCGGGTCTCGACCGTGTCGAAATGCCGGTGCAGCGCGTCCCGGCGTGTGTCGCTGCGGCGGATGCCGAGCGTCGAGGTTTCCTCAAACAGAATCCGCTCCAGACGGTCCGCGTCCTCGGGTTTCGCGAGCACCTTCACCACATGCGCCGGGCGGTCCTTCTTCATCTGTGCCGGGATGGAAACCACGTCCAGCGCGCCCTCCGCCATCAACTTCTGGAACGCGTAACCGATGGTTTCACCGCGGTCGTTGTCGAGGTGGGTTTCGAGCACGGTGATGGTTTCGCTGAGCCATGGGCCTTGGGGCGACGAGTCGCCGAGCATCAGGCGCAGCACGTTCGGGATCACAAGATCCCGGGTGCCCGCGCCGTAGCCGATCTCCCGCAGCGTCATGGCGGGCAGCGGCCCCCAGGCGTCGGCAAGTTCCACCAACAGCGCCGCCCCGGTGGGCGTGACGAGTTCCTTGTCGATGGGGGAACCGACCACCGGCACGCCCTTGAGCAGGGCGATCGTCGCCGGCGCGGGCAGCGGAATCTGGCCGTGCGCGCCTTTCACAAATCCCCGGCCCATCGGCAGCGGGGAAACGACGACCCGCTCGATTTCTAACAACTCGAATCCCGCCAGCACGCCGACCACATCGACGATGGCGTCCACGCCGCCGACTTCATGCAGGTGGACTTCATCTGCGGACATGCCGTGGATGCAGCCCTCGACTTCGCAGATGCTTTTGAAGACGCGCAGCGCCCGCTCTTTGACGGATGGGGAAACCTGCGAGTTCCCGACGATTTCGCGGATCTCGCACAGGTGGCGTTCCGGCGCGTGGTCGTGGGCATGGACGTCCACCTTGGTCGCGCCGAAACCGTTCTTCGAGACCTTGGAAAAATGCAGGTGGAAGTCGTGGAGGTGGAGTTTCGCGAGTTCCGCCTCAAGGGCGGACGAGGGCAGGCCGGCGTCGATGAGCGCGCCAAGCAGCATGTCGCCGCTGGCACCCGCGATGCAGTCGATGTAAGCGGTTTTCATGAGTTGTTGTTGGAAAGGATGCGGTGGGCGGCGATGGCCGCGCCGAAGCCGTTGTCGATGTTGACGACGACCAGCCCGGAGGCGCAGGAGTTGAGCATGCCTAACAGCGCCGCGAGGCCCTCGAAGGCGGCGCCGTAGCCCACGCTGGTGGGCACGGCGATCACCGGCGCGGCCACCAACCCGCCCACCACGCTGGGCAGCGCGCCTTCCATGCCGGCGACGACGATGACCACCGCGGCCTCGCGGATCTCATCGATGCGGGCGTGAAGCCGGTGAATGCCCGCGACGCCGATGTCGTTGAAATGCCGGACCGGGTGGCCGAGAAACGCGAGCGTCGCCGAGGCTTCGGCGGCGACCGGAAGATCGGACGTGCCCGCCGTGACCACGGCCACCGGATGCGTGCCGGAAACGGCTGGTTTTCCTAACAGAATCGTCCGACTCAGCGCGTCGTATTCCGCCTCCGGCACTTCGGCGAGCACCTCGGCCGCACGGTCGGCGGGCAGGCGCGTGCCGAAGGCCTTGTCATTGGCTGCGGCGAGCGCGCGCAGGTTGTCGGCCACCTGTGCTGCCGTCTTGCTCTGGCAATAGACGATTTCCGGAAAGCCCTGGCGGGCGAGGCGGTCGGGGTCGAGCGTGCTGTGGGGACCGGTCATTTCAAATTTGGGATTTCGTGGAGATCACCTCGTTCATGCTGCCGGAGCGGAAGCCATCGAGATCGAGTGAAACATAGGCGAAACCCGCCTTGCGGACGGCGGCGGCGACTTCGCTCCGTTTATCTAACAAATCTGGCAGCAGCGCGGTTTCGATCTCGATGCGTGCGACGCCGTCGTGATCGCGCACGCGGCATTGGCGGAAGCCGAGCGCCTTGAGCGCGGACTCCGCGCGGTCGATGCGGCCGAGTTTTTCCACGGTGACGGGCGAGCCGTAGGGGATGCGCGACGCGAGGCAGGCGGCGGCGGGCTTGTCCCAGACATCGAGGCCGAGTTCGCGCGCCCATTCGCGGATGTCCTGCTTGGTCATGCCGGCTTCGGCCAGCGGGCCGCGCACGCCGTGTTGTTTGGCGGCGCGGCGGCCGGGGCGGAAATCGCCCTGGTCATCGGCGTTGGCACCATCCACGACCACGGCGATGCCCTCGCGGGCGGCCAGTGCGGTGAAGGTGTGGTAGGCGGTGTCCTTGCAATGGAAGCAGCGGTCCGGCGCGTTGGCGGCGTAAGACGGCTTGTCGATCTCATCCGTGGGCACCTCGATGTGGCGGATGCCGGCGGCGAGTGCGGCGGTGCGCGCGTCTTCGAGTTCACCGCTGGCGAGGCTCGGGGAAACCGCCGTGGCGGCCAGCGCCCTTTCACCCAGCACCCTGGCGGCCACGGCGGCCAGCAGCACGCTGTCCACACCGCCGGAACAAGCGACGAGCACGCTGCCGCAGTCGCGCAGGATGGACTCGACCCGCGCGCGGCGTTCCAGATGGAGGTTTGGCGGATTCATCATGATGCATCGGGACTTTGGGCGCGGTCATGAAGGCCGGCAAGGATTCAAAACGGGAATTCCTGCTCCATCTCGCGGACGGTGTTTTCCTGGCCGAGCTTCACGACCTTCGCGCGCTCGTGAACGGGGAGCCCGTCCACGATGATGGCCTTGTCCGGCCGGACGGGGCAAATGAACTCGCAGCCGCCGCAACCGACGCAGAGTTCCGGGTCCACCTCGGGAATGGTGAGGTTGTTATTCCACGGCACCATGCGCACCGCCTGGGTGGGGCAATGCTCGTTGCAGGCTCCGCAGGAGGTGCCCTTGGTTTTCACCACGCAGCGGTCCTGGAAAAACAGGGCCACACCGGTGCGCACGCGGCGGCGTTCCTCCACGGTGAGCGGCTGGATCGCACCCGTCGGGCAGATTTGCGAGCAGTTCGAGCAATTGTAGGAACAGAACGCGACCGTGAAATCCTGGTGCGGCTGCAGGAATCCCGCCAACCCGTGTTCTCTAACAGAAGGACGCAGCACCTGGTCGGGGCAGTTTGCGACGCACAGGTGGCAGGCCGTGCAGCGGCTTTGGAAATGAGCCAGAGATTTCGCGCCGGGTGGCAGCACGGCGCGCTTGCTGCGCTGGGTGAGGCCTTGCGGGAATGACTGATCCGCCGCGAGTGCTGCCGCCGGAATGGCCACGCCCGATGCCAGAAAGGAACGACGTCCGATGGCGGGCAGATGATATTTCCCCGATGACCCGGCAGCGGGCGATTCATCGGCACGGTGCGTGGACTGCAAGGTGATGCCACTGCGGCGGCACGATGTCACGCAGTCCAGGCACATCACGCAGCGCGAATGGTCGATCGTGTGCTTGCGGAAGTCGATGCACTGGGCGGGGCAGACGCGCTCGCACATCGAACAACCGACGCAGGCGGAGTCGGCGATTTGCAGGCGGAAACGCGCGTGCTTCGAGAAGAAACCGAGCACCGCACCCACCGGGCAAACGGTGTTGCACCAGAGGCGGCCGCGAAAGATGGCGGAAACCACCACCAGTGCGAGCAGGCCGAGCGCCACTCCGGCGGTGGTCCAGGCGACCGGTGAAACGTCCACCGGCCGGAAGACTCCGGTAGAGGAAATCAGGTGGTTTGCCCATCCGAGTGCGGGCCGCAGCGTGGCGGCGGTGATCTTGCCGAAGATGCTGTAGGGATCGAGCAACCCGAGCGGAACGGCGCTTCCCGCCAGCAATCCCGCGGCGCTGACTGCGACCGCGCCCGCCCTTACCCAGGGACGGCCGGGGCGATGGGTGAGTTTGCGTTTTTTCCCGGTGCGCCGCGCAAGCCAGGCTGATAGATCCATCAGCACGCCCAGCGGGCAAAGCATCGCACAATACACGCGGCCGAAAACCAGCGTGAGCACGACCACCGCGATGCAGCCTGCGGCCAGCCAGCCGGCTCGCTGTGTGAAATCTAACAACGAAGGCGCGAACTGCGGCCAGAGCGCGATCCGCGCCACCAATGCCGGAATCCAGCCGCCGATGTCGGCGAAGGCCAGCGTGTAAAATGCCAGAACTCCGCCGCCGACTGCGATCCGGAGTTTCCGGTAAAGCGCGGCGTTCATGCCTCAAGCGTGATGCGCTTGATCTTCACCTTGGACAGGTCCGCCTGCCCGGCACCCATTTCGCCGGCGAAGCGGACAAACCCGAGCTCCTCGGGTTTCATGCCGAAGAGTTTCGCAGCGGCGGCATCCAGCGCCACCATGTCCTTGCCAAGCATCTGGTATTGGGCGAGTTCGCCGTCCTCCTCCGCGCGTCCCTGCGGGCCGTTCTTGCGGAGGATGCGGTAGGCATCGATGATGTTGAGGTCCGGTTTCTTCGGCGTGAAGCAAAGGTCCGCAATGCACTGGTCGAGCCCCGAGTTGTGGAAAAAGCGGCGGTCCCACACCACGCCCATGAGGTTTTTCATGCAGAGCGAGAGTTTCGCGCCGCCGTGGTGCTTGAGCACGGGCACGTTGATGAAGACGTCGCAATCGAGCATCTCCTTGTGCACGAGGGCGCTCTTCACGAGTTTCGCACCCGCCAGATCCACCTTGCGGTAGTGGGCTTCAAGGTTGGCCGGAGCCATCGCGCCACCGGCGTCCTCCACGGCCTTGGCGATGCCGCTGGTCTGGTAGCTGCGCTCCCAGTTGTGGCAGGTGTGGTCGAAAACCGTCACCTTGGCCGCGCCGGCCTTGAGGCAGTGGCGGACGATGGCGGCGACCAGCTCCGGGTTGGTGTTGGCGGGGATTTCCGGCGGTTGGTCCCAAGCGATGTTCGGCTTGATGACGACTTTCTGCCCTTTGTTCACAAAGGTCTTCATGCCGCCCAGCACTGCAATGCCGGCCTCGAACATGCCGACAGGGTCGCCATTGCGCACAGCCACCAGATCCCATGGCCCCTCACCATCGGCCTCCGGTGTCGCAAACAGCGGATTGTGCCAGGAAATCGCGGCGGCGGTCGCGGCGGTGGTCCCGATGAAACGGCGGCGGTTCAATAATGTCATGAGATCCTCCTTTTTTCCGATGGGTGGAATCACAAGCTATCCCCGGGCATTCCTGCCGCAAGCAGGCTGGAAAATGCGCGGGGTTTCCGCTAATTGATGCGCAGTGGCAAGCGTCATGCATTTCCGCCTTCCTCCGGCTGCCGAGGAAAAATGCTTTGGTGGCGGTGGAAATCCGGCCTATATCCGGTGCCAATGAGCGACGCCCCTGCAGACACCAAACGTCCCCGCATCAACATCCGCCGCCCGGACGTCATGGAACTCGTCTCCGCCGAGGTGGCGGTGCATTTCCATTCGTCCATCGTCGAGAAACTGCGCGACCGCGGCGGGAAAATCACCATCGGCAAGACCACGCTGCTGCTCGCCGAGCAATTCGGCTTCTGCTACGGCGTGGAACGCGCCATCGATCTGGCCTACGCCTCGCGCCGGGTTTTCCCGGACAACCGGATTTTCCTCATCGGCGAGATCATCCACAATCCGGACGTGAACCGCCACCTGCGCGAGATGGGCATCGTCTCGCTGCCATGGCAGCAGCTCACCGGCGACTATGATGATCTAACGGAAGACGACGTGGTGATCGTCCCCGCGTTCGGTGCGCCCACCGACTTCATGGCACGGGTGGTGCAAAAGGGATGTTACATCGTGGACACCACCTGCGGCGACGTGATGAAGGTCTGGCGGCGCGTCCGCGGCTATGCGAAGGATGGTGTGACTTCCATCATCCACGGCAAGGCCAACCATGAGGAAACCCGCGCCACAGCCTCCCGCGCACTCGGCGAAAACGGATACGGCCGGTATCTCGTGGTCCTCACCCTCAGCGATGTTGATTTCGTCTGCGGCTACATCCGCCATGGCGGCGACAAGCAGGAGTTTCTCGCACGCTTCACAGGCAGCCACTCACCGGGATTCGATCCGGACATCCACTTGCAAAAAGTCGGCGTGGCCAACCAGACCACCATGCTCAAGAGCGAGACGGAGGAAATCCAGCACCGCATCCGCCAGGCCATCACCGAGCGCGATGGCGACGCCACCTCGTTTCACTTCTTCGACACCATCTGTGGAGCCACCCAGGAGCGCCAGGACGCGCTTTTTGAAATGCTGAAAAAGCCGATGGACCTGCTGCTGGTCGTCGGCGGCTACAACAGCTCCAACACCGCCCACCTCGTCGAGATCGCGGAACCGGAAGTTCCGACCTTTTTCATCCGCAGCGCGGCATGCATCCGCTCACTTGAGGAAATCGTCCACTACGACCTTCATCGCAGGGAGGAAATCACCTCCAGCTACAAAAAATGGCTGGATCCGGAACAACCGGTCACCGTGGGCATCACCGCCGGCGCCTCCTGCCCGAACAACTTGATCGAGGAAGCCATTTTCAAGATTTTCGAACTGCGCGGCGTCCCCCGCGAGGCGCTGGACCACTTGTAAAGCGGCAAATCAGACCCCTGGCCGCGCCTTGCTTCCCTCTTGCCCCGCGCCGCGTGCCGCATACGCTCATCCGCATGTCATCCACTTTCGGCCAGGTTTTCCGCATCCACACCTTCGGCGAGTCGCACGGCGGCGGGGTCGGCGTCGTCATCGACGGCTGCCCGCCGCGCATTCCGGTTTCATTGGAAAACATCCAGCGCGAACTCGACCGCCGCCGGCCCGGCCAATCCGACATCGTCACCCCGCGCAAGGAGGCGGACAGCGCCGAAGTCCTCTCCGGCCTGCACGACGGGCTCACGCTCGGCACACCGATCTCCATCATTGTTAGAAACACCGACCAACGCCCGGGTTCCTACGATGAAATGGCCGTGAAATACCGGCCCAGCCACGCGGATTACACCTACGACGCGAAATACGGCATCCGTGCCCCCTCCGGCGGCGGTCGCGCCTCCGCCCGCGAAACCATCGGCCGCGTCGCCGCCGCCGCCGTCGCACGCCAAGTGCTCGACACCCTGCACCCGGGCATTGAAGTGCTTGCTTGGGTGAAATCCATCCAACACCTCGAAGCCGACGTCGATCCGCAGACCATCACCGCAGAAACCATCGAGTCCAACATCGTGCGCACCGGAGATCCCGCCATGGTCCAGCCCATGATCGATCACATCAAGGCCATCCGCGGCGAGGGAAACTCCGTCGGCGGCGTGATCGAGTGCGTGATCCGCAATTGCCCGCCCGGCCTCGGCGAGCCGATTTTCGACAAGCTCGAAGCCGACCTCGCCAAAGCCATGCTCTCCATCCCCGCGACCAAGGGCTTCGAGATCGGCTCCGGATTCTCCGGCACGCTTCTCACCGGCCGTGAGCACAACGATGCGTTCCGCATGGTCGATGGCAAGGTCCGCACCACCAGCAACCGCTCCGGCGGAGTGCAAGGCGGCATTTCCAACGGCGAGCCCATCGTTATCCGCGTGGCCTTCAAGCCCACCGCCACCATCATGACCTCCCAGGAAACCGTCACCTCCGGCGGCGAGAACACCGAACTCTCCGGCAAGGGCCGCCACGATGCCTGCGTGCTTCCCCGCGCCGTCCCCATCGTCGAGGCCATGGCCACGCTGGTGCTGACCGATCATCTGCTCCGGCAGCGGTGCGTGGATCGTTGATCTCTATGACAGCCGGGCTGATCCCCGTGACGGCACGGCCGCAAGGGCTTTGCAACACTCCTGCGGATCTGGCCGTTTCAGACCTGACTGACGCCCCGCGTTTTCTCGGGACGGGCCAGGGGCCTGGCGACTTTTTCCCAGAGCTGCTTGCGGGTTTTGGCCATCTCACGGGGCTGGGCTTGGCGCTTGCAAAGCGCCGCCACGGGTCAAAGGGAGTCACGACACCTTCTGGTGCGTGAGGTTCCCACAGCAAAGAACGTCAACAGAACTGCTGCAGGGGATTTGGTGAACATTTCATGCAATGGGCCGGAAAGCCGATCTTGACATGCGGACGCTTTCCCGCACGTTATCCCGTCATGACTACCGTCACCGCGACCAAAGCCCGTGGAAATCTCTATTCGCTCATCAAAGAGGTGCGGGAATCCCACGAGCCGATCCAGATCACGGGCAAACAAGGAAACGCCGTCCTGATCTCCGAAGAAGACTGGCGGTCGATCCACGAGTCGCTGTTCCTGCATTCGATTCCCGGGCTGGTCGATTCGATCACGAAAGCGCGAGCCGAAGGCTTGGAGCAGGCGACTGGAGATCTGGACTGGTGAGGCCGATGTACGAAATCGTTTACTCCCGGCAGGCCGGTAAGGACGCGAAAAAGCTCGCGGCGAGCCATCTGAAAAAGCAAGCCCAGACCTTGCTGGACATCATCGCCAGCGATCCTTTCCAATCCCCTCCCCGCTACGAATCGCTTTGCGGCGAACTGTCGGGATGTTTTTCGCGCAGGATCAACCTCCTGCATCGCATCGTTTACGAGGTGTTCATCGAGCAGAAAAAAGTGCTGATCCTGCGCATGTGGACTCACTACGGCGACTGAAGCCAGACGGAAACCGCTTCTCATTTCAGCTTCTCAGCATTTCAGAGTTTCAGCTTTTACCAAATGTCCCCCGACTCCATCCCACAAATCAGCCTCGGCACCGCCGCGCTCGTCATCTTCGCGGTGTGCGCCGGATTCGTGCTGCTGCGCGGAATGACGCGGATGATGATCGGCACCGTGGTGCTCGCACTCAGCGCATGGATCGGATTCAGAATTTGGCAACTCGCGCCCGGCCTGTCCATCGAGCACTTCGGAAGATCCATCGGCCTCGTCACCACCGGACTGCCCATCGCCGGTTTCCTGGTTTCATTTTTCCTCATCCGCTTCATCACCA
>Ga0105090_10000092_pt1 | contig 35794 bp, 27 predicted proteins | sample PPLLak3March2015_FD_79110 | JGI IMG/M metagenome (GOLD analysis project Ga0105090, IMG submission 79110) | Freshwater sediment microbial communities from Prairie Pothole Lake near Jamestown, North Dakota, USA - PPLs Lake P7 Core (1) Depth... | ecosystem: Environmental > Aquatic > Freshwater >...
GAGAAAAAGCAGCTCGGGACTCAACGCCAGGGCGCGCGCCAGCCCGGAGCGCTTGCGCATGCCGCCCGACAACTCCGCCGGCAGCTTTCCCGCTGCACTGGCCGGCAAGCCGGCCAGGCGGATCTTGAGCAAGGCCAGGCGCTCGCGGCGCGCCCGGCTCATGTCCGGGAAGTACGCCTTGAGCGGCACTTCGACGTTCTCGCGCACCGTCAGCGAAGAAAACAGCGCGCCGTCCTGGAACAGGACGCCCGCCCGCCGCGCCATGTAATCGCTACCCTCCTCGTCCCCCAGCACGTTGCGGCCGAATACGTCGATCGTACCGGCCCGGGGCCGGATCAGGCCAAGGATGGCGCGCATCAGCACCGACTTGCCCGTGCCCGAGCCGCCGATCACGCCGAGGATCTCGCCGCGCCGCACGTCCAGGTCTAGATTTTCGTGCACCACCACCGGGCCGAACTGGGTCCTGACGCCGCGGATGCGGATGACCGGTGCGTCGCCGGACTGTCCGGCATTCACAGGGCCGCCGTTCACAAGTCCGGCGTTCATAGGCCGACCTCGAGGAAGAACACCGCCGCGATGGCGTTGATCACGATCACCAGCGAAATGCACTGGACCACCGAGGAGGTCGTGCGCTCGCCCACCGACTGCGCCGTGCCGGCCACCTTGAAACCTTCCAGGCAGCCGACCAGCGCGATCACCATGGCGAATACCGGGGCCTTGCTCATCCCCACCCCGAAGTGGCGCAACTGGATGGTGTCCTGCAGCCGGGTGATGAACAGGTCGGCCGGTATGCCCAGGCTGAGGCTCGCAACCATCATGCCGCCGGCGATGCCGGCCAGCATGGCGAGAAAGGCCAGGATCGGCAGCATGACCAGCAGCGCGATCACGCGCGGCACCACCAGCAGGTCGATGACGTCCAGGCCCATGGTGCGGATCGCGTCGATCTCTTCGCGGCCCTTCATGGTGCCGATCTGGGCGGTGAACGCGCTGGCCGTGCGGCCGGCCAGCAGGATCGCGGTCAGCAGGGTGCCGAATTCGCGCAGGAAGGCAAAGGAAACCAGCTCCACCACGAACAGTTCGGCGCCGAAATCGCGCATCACGGTAGCGCCCAGGAAAGCAATCACCGCGCCCACCAGGAAACTCAGCACGACCACCAGCGGCACCGCGTCGATGCCGGACTGCTCCATGTGGTGAACGGTCGCGGTCAGGCGCAAGCGCTTTGGGTTGAGCAGCGTCCGCAGCAGCGCCACCAGCACCAGGCCGAAGAAGGCGACCAGGTCGCGCAACTGCAGCAGGATGGTTTCCATCGCGCGACCGATGTGAGCCAGCACCAGGCGCCAGCCGGGCTCGCGCGCGGGAACTTCAGGCGCCGCTTCCGCCTCGATGCGCCGCACCGCGTCGACCAGCCTGGCGTGATCCTGGCGCAGGCGCAGGCGCTGGCCCTGGACGCCCAGGCGGTGGGCGGCTTCCAGCAGCAGCAGCGCGCCGTCGGTATCGAGCTGCCTGATCGCGCTGGCGTCGAGCGAGTCCGCCGCTCCCTGCAGCGTGCCCAGCAGGCCCTCGATGGCCTGTGACTGGGCAAGGATCCAGTCGCCGGAGGCGCTCCAGCTGCCCGGATCACTCGTTTCGCTCTGGATTGCAGGCGCAGCTGCCATGGGGTCAAGCGTAGGCTCGGTCAATTCGGCACACTATAGCAAACGATATGGCCGGTGACAGCGCAGCTTTGGACTGCCGGGCTTGCACTTCCGGGGTGAACTTCCCCCCTCATTCGGACGCCTCGATCGTAAACTCCCTGGCGTCAGGTCCATGGCTTCACGGACTTGCGCGACCTGGCCCGGATCTGCGGCCAGATTGAGCAGGCCGACCATGTAATGGATAATTCTCGCGGCGCCCGGCAAGGGGAAAGTCATTTTTTCTTCGACAGGCAGATGAAGTGAGTGCGTAGCAATGGGGTCAGGGTGCAGGGACAGGTTCAGAGTCAACGCTGATCCCGGGAGATTCGCCACCGCTGCCGGCTGTTCCGGGGGAATTCATGCGCGACGCTCCAGCCCCTTCATTCTGGTTCTCTTGCTGGCGGCGATGTGCGCAAACGCGCGCGACGAACCGCTGTCCGGTCCCGATCCGCGCTTCCCCGACGACACCGTGTCCGCCAGCGAACCGCTCCCGCCCCTGCCCTTCGAAGCGGCGCTCCCGGCCTCGGTTCGCGCGCTGATCGACCGGCCCTTCAGCGGCGACTTCGACGGCATGGTCCAGCGGCGCATGATCCGCGCGGGCGTCGCGTACAACCGCACGCACTACTTCGTGGACAGGGGCGTGCAGCGGGGCGTGACCTACGCCTACCTCAAGGAGTTCGAGCGCGCGCTGAACGCCGCGCGGCGGACCGGGAACCTGCGGATTCACGTGGTGTTCGTGCCGCTGCCGCGAGACCAGCTGCTGCCGGCGCTATTGGACGGGCGCGTCGACATCGTCGCCGCGCAGCTCACCGTGACGCCCGAACGAAAGGCCCTCGTCGACTTCTCCCGGCCCATGCGGCGCAACGTCAGCGAGGTCGTCGTGACCGCTCCCGGGATTCCGGCGGTCGCCTCGGCCGAGGACCTCAGCGGCCGCGAGGTCTTCGTCCGGCGGTCGAGCAGCTATCACGACAGCCTGCTGGCGCTCAATGCGCGGCTGGCGCGGGACGGGCGGCCGCCCGTCGTCATCATCGACGCGCCCGAAAGCCTCGAGGACGACAACCTGCTGGAGATGGTCAATGCCGGGCTGGTGGAGGCGACGGTCGTGGACGACTACCTGGCGGAGTTCTGGGCGCAGGTCTTCACGGACCTGACGGTGCACCGGAACGCGACCCTGCGCACCGGCGGCGAACTGGCCGTGGCGTTCCGCAAGAACAGTCCCCTGCTGGCGGCGGAAGCCAATGGATTCGTCCGGCAGCACGCCGTCGGGACCACGTTCGGCAATATCATCAACCGTCGTTATCTGCAGAACACGACCTTCGTCCTGCCCGCCACCGCGAGCGCCGAGCGCGCGAAGTTCGAGTCGGTCCAGGACCTGTTCCAGAGATACGGTGATCGTTACCAGCTCGACGACCTGCTGATGCTGGCGCTCGGTTTCCGGGAATCGCGACTCGATCAGAACGTGCGCAGTCCGGTCGGCGCCATCGGCGTCATGCAGATCACGCCGGCAACCGGGCAGTGGCTCGGGGTCGGCGACATCCGCCGGCTGGAACCGAACATCGAGGGCGGGGTGAAGTATGTGCGCTACCTGATCGACCGGCACGTCGGCACCGACCCGGACGAACTCAATCGGGAACTCCTGGCGATCGCCTCCTACAACGCCGGCCCGAACCGGATCCGCCAGCTCCGTCGGGAAGCCGAGCGGCGGGGCCTCGACCCCAACGTATGGTTCGCCAACGTCGAGCAGGTCGTCTCCGAGCGCATCGGCCGCGAGACCGTCGCGCACGTCAGCCACGTCTTCCAGTACTACCTTGCCTACCGCCTGATCGCGGAAAAGGAAGCGCGGCGCACCGCGGCCGCAGCGGGGTTGGGCCCGCGCTGAGGGGGGCGGTGTCGGAGGGTCCGGCCCTACAGCCTAGACGTGAGTCTGGTCCCACTCCGCCTTGCCGACGAACTTGGTCAGGTTGCGCCCGTCCGGCGTTTTGGCGCGGAACGCGTAGCGCAGCTTGTCGCCTTCGCCGTAGGTGACCTTCTCGGTAACGTCGGCAGTGATCTTTTCGCGCTTCTTGACATCGTAAAATTCGGCTTTCACTTGGCTGACCTCCCTGGGACTGGTCGCCAGCGTAACGCGATTTGATCGCCAGAGCCAATCTGGCGGCAGAGACAGAGTGAACTAAAGATCGGGACACCCGTACCTCTCGCGCTGAAGTTGTCGGTGTGCCGAACGTTGAGAAAACGCTGCCCGACCGTTGAAATCCCGCGCACTGCCCCATATCCAAAGACCGATCACAACGGGAGCGGAACAGCATGGACCTCAATCGACTTCTCAACGGTTTGACGCAAAGCGGCGCAATTCCTGGCGTGGCCGGTGGCCTGGCAGGGGGCGCTCTGGTCGGCGCGCTCAGCAGCAAGAAAGGCCGCAAGCTGGCAGGCACCGCGTTGAAGTGGGGCGGTATCGCCGCGCTGGGGGGGCTGGCCTGGAAGGCCTACCAGACCTACCAACAGCAGGGCACGGCCGCGCCGGCGGCCGCGGCCGGAACAGACGCCATACCGACCGACCTGCAGGTCCAGGCCTTCGCGGCGCCGCTTGGTCCGGATAACGGTTCGGACGGGCTGACCCTCTTGCGCGCCATGATCAGCGCCGCCATGGCCGACGGCCACCTTTCGGCGGCAGAGCAGAAGCAGATTTTTCACCGGCTCAGGGAGCTTCAGCTGCCCGCCGAGGAGCGTGCCCTGCTGTTCGACGAGATGAGCGCGCCCCGCTCGGTGCAGGCCCTGGCCGCCGATGCCCGCGACCCGGCCCTGGCCATCGAAGTTTACCTGGCTTCGCGGTTGGTGATCGACCGAAGCTGCCCCGCCGGACAGCAGCACCTCCAGGAGCTGCGCCAGGCGCTGCGGCTGCCCCCAGCCCTGGCCGAGTCGCTGGAGCAACAGGCCCGGCAGGTGCTGGAGCAGGGGCCGCAGGCGGCGGCCTGAGTACCGGGTGGAAGGCCAGCCGAATCGAGCCCGCGCGCTGGAAAACCCCCCCATCTTCTGTGACCATAGCTTTTTTGCCGCACGGCCCGGAGAGACCCCATGCGCACCAAGATCCTGCTCGATGAAGCGGACCTGCCGACCCATTGGTACAACGTCGTCGCCGACATGCCCAATCCGCCATTCCCGCCGCTGGGGCCGGACGGCCAGCCGGTGGGGCCCGCGGCGCTCCAGGCGATCTTCCCGGACAGCCTGATCGAGCAGGAGATGTCGGCGCAGCGCTGGATCGCCATCCCGGAGGCGGTGCGCGAGGCGCTGACCTTGTGGCGCCCCTCGCCCCTGTACCGGGCGCACCGGCTGGAGCAGGCCCTGGGCACGCCGGCGCGCATCTATTACAAGAACGAGGCCGTGAGTCCGGCCGGCTCGCACAAGCCCAATACCGCCGTGGCCCAGGCCTGGTACAACCGCCAGGCGGGCATCCGTCGCCTCGCCACCGAAACCGGCGCCGGCCAATGGGGCAGCTCCCTCGCCCTGGCCGGGCAGATGTTCGGTCTGGAAGTGCGGGTTTACATGGTGCGGGTCAGTTACGAGCAGAAGCCCTACCGCCGCTCGATGATGCAGACCTGGGGCGCCGAGGTGTTCCGGAGCCCCACGGACATGACCGAGGCGGGCCGGCGCATCCTGGCCGAGCACCCGGACTCGCCGGGCTCCCTGGGGATCGCCATCTCCGAAGCGGTGGAAGAGGCCGCGGGCCGCAAGGACACCAATTACGCCCTGGGCTCGGTGCTGAACCACGTGCTGTTGCACCAGACCGTCATCGGCCTGGAGGCCAGGAAACAGCTCGAACTGGTGGACGACTACCCGGACGAAGTGTTCGCCCCCTGCGGCGGCGGCTCCAATTTCGGCGGCATTGCCTTCCCCTTCTTCGCCGACAAGGCCGCCGGCAGGAACGTGCGCCTGGTGGCGGTGGAGCCCACCTCCTGCCCGACCCTCACCAAGGGTCCCTACGCCTATGACTACGGCGATACGGCCGGGCTTACCCCGATGATGAAGATGTACACGCTGGGCCACGACTTCATGCCCCCGGGCATCCATGCGGGCGGCCTGCGCTACCACGGGGACTCGCCGCTGGTGAGCCAGCTCTACCACGAGGGCCTGCTCGACGCGGTGGCCGTGCCCCAGTTGGAGACCTTCGAGGCCGGCGTGCTGTTCGCCCGCACCGAGGGCATCATCCCGGCCCCGGAGTCCTCCCACGCCATCGCCGCGGCCCTGCGCTCCGCCCGGGAATGCGCGAAAACCGGCGAGGCCCGGACCATCCTGTTCAACCTCTCCGGCCACGGCCACTTCGACATGTCGTCCTACGACCGTTTCTTCAAGGGCGAACTGGAGGACTACGACTATCCCACCGAGGCCATCGCGGAGTCGCTGGCCCGCCTGCCCAAGGTGGGGAACTGACCGGGTACCGCGGTCCGCCAGGCGCCCCGATGAAAGCGGCCGAGCTGCCCAATTTTCCGCGCGATTTCCAGCAGGAGAGCCTGAAGCTGATCAACAGCCTGCTGAAGCTCAAGTCATCGGCTTTCTATCTCGTCGGACCCAACATGCGGCACCGGGGCCTGGTGACCCACAACCTGGCCAAGGAGGACGACAAGCTCTATCAGACCCGCTACATGCACATGGACCCGCTGAATCCATCCCTGCACGAAGGGGGCGGTGAAACGGTCATCCACATGGATTCGATCATGTCGCCCCAGCGGGTCGAGCAATTGGCCTATTACCAGGATTTTCTCAAGCCGATGGACTATCGCTACGTGGCCGATATGTTCTTTCGCTCGGGCGGCAAGATCATCGCGGTGATCACCATGCTGCGCTCCATCGCCCAGGGGCCGTTTTCCGAAGACGAACTCACGCTGCTGAGGAAACTGCAGCCTTTCCTGGAGTTCACGCTGAACTCCGTCTACCTGCCCGAGCGTATCGCCCAGCGCAAGTCCATTGCCGAACGGTACCAGCTGACCGCGCGCGAGCTGGACGTGCTGGAGCTGGTATTGTCCGGCGCGGGCAACAAGGCCATTGCCAACGAGTTGATGCTCGGCCTGCCCACGGTCAAGTCACACCTGCAGCACGTCTTCCGCAAGACCTCGGTCGTCACCCGCACCGAGCTGGTCACCCGGATCATGGGTGACCTGAAAGTGCTCCACTGAGGCGGAGGAGCCGCAGGCGACCCGCCGGCCCCGGTTGGGTGAGTCGAGCGAAGCGAGCGGCACCAGAGGGGCCGTGCGCCCATTGCATGCCGTCGAGCGCAGCCGGTTTTCGCCGAAGGCGAAAGAAGGGAAGCGAGACTCCTTATTGATTGCGTTTGCCATCCTTTTGGCTGATAGGAGCCAAAGATGCCTTGCCGTAGACTCTTTTGCTCATGAACATCGACCTCAGCGGGAAAGTGGCCCTGGTCACCGGGGCGGCGCAAGGCATCGGCGCGGCCGTGGCCAGGACCCTGGCCGCCGCGGGGGCCGCGGTGATCGTCACCGATCTGGAGGCGCGCTCGACAGTGGCCGCGGCGGTGCTGGCGGGCATGGGCGACAGCGGCCGCCGGGCCGAATTCGCGGTGCTCGACGTCAGCGCGGAGCAGCAGTGGCAATCGGTGATGCAGCAGGTCGAGCGGCGGCACGGCGGACTGGATATCCTGGTCAATAACGCCGGAGTCGTGCTGGTCAAGCCGGTCGAGCAGGTCTCGCTCGAGGAAATGCGCTGGATAACCCGGATCAACATGGAAGGCGTTTTCCTCGGCGTCAAGCACGCCCTGCCGCTGATGAAACCCCGGGCGGCGGCCAACCCGGCGGGCGCTTCGATCATCAACATTTCATCGGCCATGGGCATCAAGGGTTACCCGTTCGGCTCGCTCTACAGCATGACCAAGGGAGCGATCCGCCTGTTCAGCAAGTCCGTCGCGCTGGAGTTCGCGCAGCTCAAGTACAACATCCGGGTCAACTCGGTGCATCCCGGGCTGGTGGATACGGCCATGGTCGATTTCGAGACCGACCAGCTCTCCCAGCTCGGCGCCATGGGGGCCTCGACACCGCAGGAAATGCGGCAGGCGTTCGAGAACTATAACCCCATGGGTCGCCTGGGAACTCCCCAGGAATTGGCCAATGCGGTGCTGTTCCTGGCTTCCGACCTGAGCTCGTTCATCACGGGCTCGGAAATGACCGTCGATGGCGGCGAGACCGCCCGTTAGTTAGAGTGGTGCACAGCTCGTCCCGGGCCGGGCCCCGCTGACGATAAAACAACCGTGTGGGAGTGCGACATGAACGTGAAAAACTTTGGACTACCGGCGACGATTTCCTTGCTCCTCGCTATGACCATTTCGGCGCAGGCGCAAACGACGGAACTGGAAGAGGTCACGGTTACCGCCCAGAAGCGCGAACAGAGCCTGCAGGACGTGGGCGTGTCCGTCACGGCGTTCACCGCCAGGCAGATCGAGGAGCTCGGTTTCGTCAACTCGATCGACGTCATTGCCCAGACGCCCAACCTCAGTTTCGGCACGCCGACGGGCGAGGGCAACAACGCCTCGCTGACCATGCGCGGCGTCGGCCTGTCGGATTTCAACGACAACAACGAGGGCCCGGTGGCCGTGTATGTCGACGAAGTCTACGTCAGCGCACTGTCCGGGGTGACCTTCCAGTTGATGGACCTGGAGCGGGTTGAAATTCTGCGGGGGCCGCAGGGCACGCTGTACGGGCGCAACACCACGGGCGGCCTGGTGCACTTCGTCAGCGCCAAGCCGACGGAGGAAACCGAGGGCTTCGCCGACTTCACGCTGGCGGAGAACAGCCAGTTCAAGTTCGAGGGCGCGCTCAGCGGCGCCCTGGGCGAGACGGTGCAGGGACGGCTTTCCTTCGCCCACAACCAGCACGACGGCTACGTGACGAACCGCGGCCCCGGCCTCGAGGATCCGAACGATACGGACAACAACGCCGCGCGGCTGCAGATCGAACTGGAGGCGACCGACAGCCTCCTGTTCCTGTTCAACGTCCACGGTTCGAAGAACGACGCCCGGATGGGCGCCTGGCAGCACGAGGCGACCTACTCCCCGGATGGCGGCGTCACGTCGCTGCCGTTGCCGGCGAACGTCGATTTTTATGGCACCTGCCCGGGCTGCGACGCGTTCGGCTACCGCGACGGCGACAACGACCCCTGGGCGGGAGATTACGATCGCGACGGCGTCCTGGTGATCGAGAACAACGGCGGTTCGGTCAACGCGCAGTGGCAAGGGGATGGCTTCACCTTCACCTCGATCACCGCATTGGAGAACTTCGAGCGCCTCTACGAAGAGGATACCGACATCTCGCCGTACAAGATCGTCCACAACACCTATCGCTCGGACATCGACCAGTTCACCCAGGAGTTTCGCCTGGGCGGCGAGGGCCAGGGGTTCCATTGGCTGACCGGCTTCTATTATTACGATCAGGAAGTGGACGGCGGATTCCAGATCGACGCCAGTGGCATCGGCTACATCATCGGCGATGCCAACTACCTGCAGGAAACGGACTCGTGGTCGCTGTTCGGGCAGGTCGAATACGACCTGGCGGAGCGCTGGACCGCTCTGGCGGGCTTGCGTTACACGGATGAAAGCCGGGACCTCGATTACCTGAGCACCGAGCTGGCGGGGCTGCTGCCGCCCGATCAGAACACCCTGTTCGACTACCAGGAAGGCATCAGCCACGACAACGTGACCGGCAAGCTGCAGCTGGACTACCGCGCAACGGACGCGACGCTGATGTATGGGTCCCTCTCGCTCGGCACCAAGTCGGCCGGCTTCAATACCGGCCTGCTCGACGAGACCGGCATCTTCGGCATGACCGTGAGAAGCGACGTTCCCTATGACGAAGAAAACCTGACCAGCTTTGAAGTGGGGCTGAAAACCGATCTGTTCGACGGCACGTCCCGATTGAACGCTTCGGTCTTCTACTATGACTATTCGGACTTCCAGGCCTTCGCTTTCGTCAACCTGAACCAGGTGATTTTCAATACCGACGCGGAGATCAGCGGCCTGGAGCTCGAGTTCACCACGGCCCCGGTCGAAGGGCTCTTTCTTCTGCTCGGCGCCGGATACCTCGATACCACGGCCGAGGACATACCGTTGAACGACGGCTCGGGCATCGTCCGCGACCGCGAAATGACCCTGGCGCCGGAGTTCTCGCTCAATGGCGTGGCCCGTTACGAATGGCCGGCGTTCTCCGGCTACCTGGCCGGCCAGCTGGATTTCAACTGGCAGGATGAAACCTACTTCGACATCCAGAACCACCCGGTGTCGGCCCAGGACAGCTACAGTGTCTGGAACGCCCGTCTGTCCTACAGCGGCGCGGGCGACCGCTGGTCGGTGACCGCCTTCGTCAACAATCTGTTCGAAGAAGAGTACCGGATCTATTCCTTTGACGTCACCAACCTGTTCGGTTTCAACCAGGTTGCCTACGGGCGGCCGCGCTGGGCCGGGGTGAGTTTCCGTTATAACCTGAACTGAAGGCAAGCGAATCAGGCCTTTCGATCACAAGCTGTCCACGACCTTCCTGGTCTCGCTGGTCTACCCCCTGGGGCCGGCGGCGATCATCCTGATGCCCATGCTGGTCGGCGGGGTGATCGATGACTTCGGCTTTTCCGAGCAACAGGCCGGTTACATCGCGTCCCTGGAAGGGCTCGGCCTGGTGCTCGCATCGCTGGTGGCCGCGCTGTGGATCCGCCGGGTCTCGTGGGTGAAGATGCTGGCGGTCGCGTTGATCGCGACGGCCCTGCTCAACCTGCTCAGCGCCAACCTGAACCAGTTCATTCCCTTGCTCGCGGTGCGCTTCATGGCCGGTTTTACCGGGGGGTCGATCTTCGCGCTGACGGTCGCCGCCCTGGGCGACAACCGGCACCCGGACCGGGCCTTCGGCATCGCCCAGGTCGTACAGGGCGCCATGATGTTCTTCGCCTTTGCCGGAGCCGCCCACATCCTGGCGCAGTGGACGGTCAGCGGGCTTTTCTACATGCTCGCCGCAGCGTCCCTGCTGATGCTGCTGGCCTTGCCGCGCTACCCTTCCGCGGGCGCTCAACGAACCGCTGTTCGCGGCGCCGGCGGCGCGGCCCCCAACTACACCCGCCTGATCTGGATCGGGCTGCTGGCCAGTTTCCTGTTCTTCTCGAATATCTTCGGCTTCTGGGCCTACATCGAACGCATCGGCCAGGGCGCCGGCCTGGCCATCGAGACCATCGGCCTGGCGCTGGGGGTGTCGCAATTTGCGGCGATCGTGGGCGCGGGCGCGGCGGCCATCGCCGGCGCCCGGTACGGCCGGGCCGCGCCGCTGGCGTTGGCCCTGATCGGGCAGATGCTGGTGCTGTGGCTGCTGGTCGGGCAGTTCACGACGTTTACGTTCTACCTGGGCGCCGGCCTGTTCCAGGCGCTGTTCGTGCTGGCCAACTCCTATCAGCTCGGGGTGATTTCCAAGATCGACCTCAAGGGGAATTTCCTGGTGCTCGTTACCGGCTTCCAGGGCCTGGGCGCCGCCGTCGGACCCGGCATCGCGGCATCGCTCATCGACAACGGCGATTACAGCCGGATCAACCTGATGGCCGCGCTGTTCTGCGGGGTCAGCATCGCGATGTTCTTTTTCATCATTCATCGCACGCGGCACATCGGCAGCCCGGTGGCGGAGGCCGAGGGCTCCGTGGCGGTCTGAATTCATCGAGGGAGCCAACCGTGAAAGATCCCGCATCCAACGCTTCCGGGCCCGTGGCGCCCTACATGGCGGTGGGCCTGTCCACCGTCGCGCACTGTATCGCGGAGCGGCGGCACATCAAGCACAACATCGCCACGATCGAGGACGCCATCCACGCCGCGGTTTCGATCATCGGCATCAACATGCCGGTAAAGCTCATTGCCCTGGCCGAAGGGGCCCTGACGGGTTTTACCGACGAAATCTTCGATCTGCCGCACAGGCTGGCGGCCGACGAACTCTTCATCGATGTGCCGGGCGAGGAGACCGAGGCGCTGGGCCGCCTGGCGAAGATGTATTCCACGTACATCGTCGTGCAGTGCAAGGCGCGCTGGCCGGAAGTGATCGAAGGCCGTTACTTCAACGTGCTGTTCGTCATCGGCCCGGACGGCGAAGTGATCCACAAAGCAGCCAAGAACCACCTGTGGTGCCGCGAGCACTCCTGCACGCCGCATGATGTCTACGATCGCTGGGTGGAACTTTTCGGCAGCGGCCTCGACGCGTTCTACCCGGTCCTGAAGACCGCCGACATCGGCAATATCGGCACCATTTGCTGCTCCGATGGCGAGTACCCGGAGGCGGTGCGCGCGCTGGCGTTCAACGGGGCCGAAGTGGTATATCGTCCGTCCGAAGCCGTGCCGATGACCAACTTCGGCGGATCGCCCGGGGGCAGCTGGATGGTGCAAAACCGCGCGCATGCGGAATTCAACAATCTGTACATGCTGTGCCCCAACATCGGCCCGGTGTATCTATCGGCCGCGTCCAGGCACCCGATCGATATCGCCGGCGGCAACAGTCACATCATCGGCTTTCGCGGCGAGGTATTGAGCCAATCCGCGTCGGCCAACAACACGATGGTGTCGGCCGTCATCGATATCGAGGCGCTGCGCCAGTTCCGCGCGATGAACCTGAACAGCAACTGGCTGAAGGACCTGCGCACCGAGCTGTTCCGGGAAATGTACGCGCAGCCGATTCATCCGAAGAACCTGTGGATGAAACAGGACCCGCTGCACCATGGCGCGGTCGACGAAATTTACCGCCAGAATATCGAGTCGCTGTACGCGCGCGGCGCCTGGACCCGCCCGCATTTCCGGCACCCCGGCGCGCAACGGCTGCCCGAAGGCGACCCGGGCATGAGCGCCGAGCAGTGGGCGGAAGCGAAAAAGATGTGGAGTTGCTGGGATTGATCCAGGACGATCCGGGAGTTGAAAAGATGATGTTACGACAGTCCTTGAATGCGATTCGCCCGCTGGCCCTGGTGGCCGGCTTGCTGCTGATGTCAGGCTGCGAGCAATCGGCGGCCCCGGTCGGCGAACCCGTTGCGGCCACAGCAGTCCCGACCGAAGCGGCCCCGGCCGCAACTGCCGCGAAGGAGCGCAGCGCGGAGGAGTTGCTGCAGCAGCATTGCACGCGCTGCCACCTCATCGCCCAGCCCACCGACCTGTCACGCGAGTACTGGTCGTATGCGCTGCACTACATGGGCAATTACGTCGGCATGCCGGACGACGTGTTCGACGACATGCGGGTGGAGCCGGTGCCGCCGGAGTGGGAACCGGCGCAGGACTACACCAAGCGCTACCTGCTGTTCGACAGCATTGGCTACATGCGCGACCTCTACCCGTTCAGGCACTACATTCCCGAAAAACCGGAAATGACCAGGGAAGAGTACAACCGGATCCGCGATTACTACCTGGCGAATTCCAGGCCCTGGCAGCAGATGGAGATCAAGCGGCCCAAGCAGCCGCTGGCGCCGGGCTTTCGGCCGGAGATCCCGAACCTGGACCTGGAACCGAACGGCCTGGTCATCGCGACCCGCGTCGACGAGGAGCGGGGCCGGATTTACGTCGGCTGGTCGGTCGTCGACGACTGGGTCGGCGGCGGCGGGCGCAAGCCCGGCTTCGAAGACCGCGACCAGCTGATGGCCTTCGACCTGGCGACGGGCAAGCGCACGCATCAGGTCGAGCTCGTGAGCGACGCGATTCACATGACGCTGACGGCCACGGGCGTGCGCGTGCTGACCCACGGGCGCTTCCCGATGTCGCCGGTCGGCCTCGCGGCCATGACCGACTGGGAGTTCGACGGCGCGGAGCCGCGGGCGCGCATGCTGGTCAACGGCAAGCAGCGCTTCGTCGAACACCACGACGTGGACATGGACGGCGACGGGCTCGAGGACATCGTCGCCAACGCCTTTGGTGACGGCATCTTCGGCGACGCGAACGCCGAGTTGACCATTTTCTGGCGGACCGCCGAATTCGACGCGATTTACGCCGGCGCGCCGGCCGAGATTCCGCCGGGCGTGCTCGAGGGCGCGCTCGAGGAAACCATCGTCAGCAACCAGTCCGGCCTGATCGGCAGCGCGATCGCCGACATGAACAACGACGGCCGGCCCGACGTCGTCGCGCTGGCCGCGCAGGCGCGCCAGGAGCTGATGGTATTCATCAACCAGGGCGACCGGACGTTTTCCCGCCTGCTGATCGAGGAGAACACGCCGCCGTTCGGGGGCAACAGCGTCGAGGTGGGCGACTTCGACGGCGACGGCAACACGGACATCGTTGTCCTGAACGGTGACAACGTGGCCGGCAATCACGTCGGCCAGGTCGTTCCGGCGCCGCGTCCGCACCACTCGGTCCGCGTCTTCAGGAACCATGGCAAGCTCGAATTCACCAAGGAATTCCACTACCCGATGCACGGCGCGACGCGCGCGGTGGTGCACGACTTCGACGCGGACGGCGACCTCGACATCGCGGCGGTCGCGTTCTTCCCGCAGTGGAATGCCGAGGAGCCGGAAACCTTCGTGTACCTGGAGAACCGGGGCGGCTTCGAGTTCCAGCCCTACTCCTTTGCCAGGGAGTATTTCGGCAACTGGGTGTCGATCGAGGCCGCGGACGTCAACGCCGACGGCAAGACCGACATCGTGCTGGGCCTCAGCAATTACCCGGAGCTGGTGCCGGCGAACTGGCTGACCGAGCACCCGGCGATGCAGGGGCGCGACGGCAAGGCGCCCAGCGTGATGTACCTGATCAATACGCACTGAGTGCCGGAACTGGCTTCCACTCACGCGCGTCTTGCGCTGCTGGCCGTTGCGGTTGGCCTCGTCCCGTGGCCGGCCCTGGGCCAGGACGAGATCGAGGAGGTCGTCGTCCTCGGCACCTGGCTGGAAGACCGCCCCCTGCGAGCCGAGACGCAGATCACGGTCGAACGGGCGGAGCTGGAGGCCATGATGCCCGCGGAGCCGGAACAGCTGCTGCAGCGCCTGCCCGGCGTGTCCGTGTACCGGCCGGGCGGCCCGGGCGGCGTCTCGGAAATATTTCTGCGCGGCGCGGAGTCCAATTTCACCGCCGTGTTCGTCGACGGCGTGCGCCTCAACAACCCCGCCAACACTCGCGGCGGCTCCTTCGATTTTTCCACGCTCGCCGTGAACGAGATCGAGCGGATGGACATCGGCATGGGTGCGATGTCGGCCATCTACGGCTCGGACGCGATGGCCGGCGTGATCCGGATCGAGTCGGCCTGGCCGGAGGCCGGCAGCGCAACGGCCTACCTGGAAGCCGGCACGGCAAGCGACTGGCGGGCGGGCGCCGCGGCCGCGCTCGGCCTCGGCGGAACCACGTCGCTCGGCGCGCGCGTTTCCACGGTGGACGGCGGCGACGAAATCGAGGGCATGCGCCAGGAACTGGACAACCTGTCGGCGCGCCTGGCCGGCGAGATCGGCGACGCCGACCGCTGGCAGCTCAACCTGCGGCGGGTCGAGAGGAGCCGCAGCAGTTTCCCGGAAGTCAGCGGCGGGCCGGAGCTGGCCGTGCTGCCGGATCTCGAAACCGCGGACGGCGAGGAGACCAGCCTGTCGGCGACGATCGACTGGACCCTGTCGGCGCGCTGGCAGGCCGAGATCATCGCGAGCTGGGCCGAACTCGAAGACGACATCGACACGCCGCCGGTTCCCCCCGGCGAGCTGGACGGGCAACCCGCCTACACCAGTGTCAGCGAGTACCGGCGCGGCCAGTTGCTGTGGATCAACCGGCTTGCGTTCGACGGCCCTGCGGACCTGGCGTTCGGCATGGACCTCGTCAACGAAGACGGCCGCGACGACGGCACGGTCGATCTCGGTTTCGCGGTGCTGCCCAATTCATATCGTCTCGAGCGGAACACAGCCGCCGCTTTCCTGGAGTGGCGCCACGCGTGGCCGCTGGGGCTGGAGTCCACCCTGGCCGGCCGTTTGGATAACACCGAGGGCGAGTCGCGCGCTTCGGGCAAATTCGGCCTGGCCCGGCCGTTCCAGGCCGTGGACGGCAGCTTGTGGGCCAGCATCGCCGATGGGTTCAAGCTGCCGAGCTTTTTTGCCCTCGGCAATCCGCTGTTCGGGAACCCGGACCTGGCGCCGGAGAAAGTCACCAGCTTCGAAGCGGGTTACGACCAACACCTGGGCGACGGCATCGAGGCGGGCATCTCGCTGTTCGCCGGCGAGTACGAGGACCTGGTGGATTTCGACTTCGAGACCTTTACCAACATCAACCGGGGGCGGGTCGACATCAGCGGCGTGTTCCTGTACCTGCGGATGCAGATCGGCCCGAGCCTGCAGCTCGGCGCCGACGCCACGCTGTCGCACATTTCCAGCGATTCGGGACCGTTGCGGCGCAGGCCGGAGAACACGGGAGGTTTCCACCTCACCTGGCGCCCGACCGCGGCCTGGTCCCTTGACATGGCCGCGCGTTATGTCGATGAGCGCCTGACCACCTCGATCCCCACTGGCGACGTCGTCGATGGCGCCTACCTGATCATGGACGCCACGGCCCGTTACCAGCTCTCGACAACGCTGGCGTGGTGGCTGGCCGTCGACAACGCGTTCGACACGGATTACCGGGACGCTCCGGGCTTTCCCGCCCCGGGCCTGCGGGCGCGGCTGGGCGCCGAGCTGCGTTTCTAGTGGCCGACGGTCGTTCCTTATTGCGCGATCCGTTCCGGGTAGGCGTAGATGTTGTGACGGCCGGAGCGCGCGAATCCCACCAGCGTTATCCCCGAGCGCAGCGCAAACTCCACCGCCAGGGCGGTCGGCGCGGACACCGCCATGATCAGCTCGATGCCGGCCGCCGCCGTCTTGTAGACCATTTCGTAGCTCGCCCGGCTGGAAACGAACACGAATCCCGTCGCGGGATCGAAGCCTTCGCGAAACAGGCTGCCGATCAGCTTGTCGAGCGCGTTGTGGCGTCCCACGTCCTCCCGAACCCGCAGGATCTCGCCGGTCCGGCTGCACCAGGCGGCGCCATGCGTGGCGCCGGTTTCACCCTGCAGCGGCTGGTGCTGGCCGAGGTGCTCGATGGCGTTCTGCAAGGCCGCGTGGCTGACCTGCAGCGCAAGCCCGACGGGCGCCGGGTAGCGCAGCGCCTGCGCGATGGTCTCCGCGCCACAGAGACCGCAGCCGGTTCGGCCGGCCATATTGCGTCGCTGGGTGCTGAGGCGGTCGAACCAGTCGTCGGTGATGGTCATCGCCAGCTCGATGCCGGCTTCCCGTGGAATGACGCGCGTGGCCAGCAGATCCGCGACCCCGCCGATCAGGCCTTCGGTGAGCGAGAACCCGAGCGCGAAGTCCTCCAGGTCCGCGGGCGTGGCCATCATCACGACATGCGCTATCCGGTTGTAGGTGAGCGCGATCGGGGTTTCGGTCGCGATGCGGTCGCTGCGGACCGCGACCTCCGCACGGGAGGCGCCGGCGGCGCCGTCTTTCACCCAACCAGTAACCTGGACCTCGCGAAAAGTACTCATGAACGGTGTTTATCCCCGTGGCCGAAGCGCGCGTGCATCGGGCCATCATAACAACGATCCGCGGCCCGCCGGAACGCCCTCACGCAGCCGTGGATTTGATGTATGTTTTTAGTAGAATAATTCGTGTATATTCAATGCCAATATTCGACACCACTATCTGCCGGTCTTAACGCCGAATCAGTGCGGAGTATTTGCCATGGCCACTGTGCGAGAGCATGTCCAGAATTCCCTCAAGAAAGGCAAGTGGATACGCAGCACCTGCAAAATGTGCCTGCACTCCTGCGGAACGATCGTCCACGTAACGGATGACGGCATCATCAACAAGGTGGAAGGCGACCCGACCAACCCGTCCAACAACGGCAAGCTCTGCCCCAAGGGCAACTCCGCCATCATGCGGCATTATGACCCGAACCGGATCAAGCAGCCGCTGAAGCGGACCAACCCGGAGAAGGGCCCCAACGTGGATCCCAAGTGGGAACCGATCAGTTGGGACGAGGCCTACGACATCGTCGCCCGGGAACTGAAGAAAGCCCTCGACGACGATCCCCGGAAGATTCTGCCGTCGCTGGAACACTTCCAGAAAATGAACGTCTGGAACTGGCCGCTGGCCTTCGGCAACCAGAACAGCTTCCAGTCGGGAGGCACCATGTGCGGCGGCGCATACCACCCGATGAACGGCTATATCCACGCGGCGTTCGCGGTCGCCAACGACGCCCTGCACTGCAACTACTGGATCAATGACGGCACCGGCGATGGTTTTTCATCGCACCTGCATGCGGCCGCGCAGGCCAACTGGGTGGCCGACGCGCGCATCAAGCGGGGCATGCGCTGTGTCACCATCGAGCCACGCCTGTCGACCTCGGCGGCGAAGTCCGAGGAGTGGATTCCGATCCGCCCGGCCACCGATCGGCATTTCGCCCTGGGCCTGTGCCACGTGATGGTCACCGAGGGGCTGTGCGACTACCGCTTTCTGCGCAAGGACACCAACGCCCCCTACCTGGTCGGGCCGGACGGCACCTTCGTGCGCAACGCTGATGGCAAAATCTATGTCTGGGACACCGAGTCCAACAGCGCCAGGCTGTGGGACGACCCGACCGTCGGCGTCGACCGCCTGGCCCTGGAAGGTACTTTCCAGGTCGAAGGAAAGGAGTGCAAGCCCGCCTTCCAGAAGTTCCGCGACATCGTGGACAAATGCACGCCAGAGGAAATGGAGAAGGTCACCACGGTGCCGGCGGCAACCACCCGCCGCATCGCCCGCGAGTTCGCCAGGGCCGCGACGATCGGCGCCACCATCGATATCGACGGGCGCACTCTCCCGCTGCGCCCGGCGGCTTACAACTACTACCGCGGCGCCCAGGGCCACAAGCACGGCTTCCAGACCAACCACGCGTTCAAGATGGTCAACTTCATGGTCGGCAACATCGACACGCCCGGCGGACTGTGCGGCGTGACGCTGGACGACCAGTGGATCGACAAGAACCGTATCATACCGGGCGAGAACGGCATGATCCTGCCGCAGCCGCACCAGCTCGGGCCGCTGCCGCCGTTCCAGTACCCGCCCAGCACCTACCACCTGCTGAACTACTTCCCGGTGGGCCTGCACCCGCCGCACCTGAACCTGGTGGTGTTCGAGAATCCGGAAAAATACGGCGTGGACTTCAAGCCGGACGTGATGGTGATCGGCCACTCCAACCCGCTGTGGGCGATGCAGGGGCCGCGCGAGAAATGGTTCGAGTTCATGCGCTCCATGCGCTTCATCGTGGTCTGCGACATCATCCCGACCGAGACCACGATGTGGGCCGACGTGATCCTGCCGTCGCACGACGCGCTCGAGTCCTGGAACATGACCATGATCGAGCCGCCGCACACGGAAGGCATGTGCCTGCGCCAGCCGGTCGTCGAACCGCTGTACGACACCCGGAGCGAAGAGGACATCATGTCCGAGCTGTCCGAGCGGCTGGGCATCCTCGACGCCTATAACGAGGTCATCAACATCGTCAGCGGCTTCCACCACAAGCCCGAGTTGCTGCTGCAGCCCGGCCGCAAGTACACCGACAGGGAAATCGCCGAGCGCAAGGGCCTGTTGTGGAACGATAAGCCGCTCGACTGGTACATCGAGCACGGCCATGCCGTGACGCACCGCCGGTCGGACAAGTTCTACCGGCCGTGGGAAGGCATGCGGCTGCATTTCTACATCGAGGACATGGTCACCATACCGCGTGACCTGAAGGCCAAGATGGAGGAAGCCGGGGTGCCGTTCCGGAACGAGTGGTGCTGGGACGATTACCAGCCGCTGCCCACCGCGGTGCTGGACCCGGTGCACAGCGAGCCCCCGGAATACGACCTGTACGGCATTTTCTTCAAGGAGATCCAGATCAACTTCGGCGAAAGCCTCAGCAACCCCTGGATCAAGGACATCGTGTATCGCGACCCGGTGCACATCGCGCTGATCCTGAACCCGAAAACGCTGGAAAAGCAGGGCCTGAAGAGCGGCGACATCGTCCGCGTCGATTCACCGACCGGGCGAATCTACGGTCGCGTCGGCGCGTCCGAGGGCATGCATCCCGATGCGCTCGGCGTGTCCAATTCCCTGTCGCGCATCAAGGTCAGGCACGCCACGGTGGCGCATGCCGGGGGTCATTTCAATGACCTGCTGCCGTATGACCTGGGCAATACCGATGCCGTGACCGGCCAGCCGGAGACCGTGTGCAAGGTCAAGCTGACCAAGCTGGACGATTGGCCTGAGCCGCTCAAACAAGGGCTGTTGGTCTACGATATCGTCGACGAATACCAGAGACCGGGCAAGGTGGGGAGTCACTGATGGCAAGATACGGAATGGTGTTTGACATCAGGCGCTGCATCGGCTGCAACGCCTGCGTGGTGGCCTGCAAGCAGGAGAACTCCTTGCCCGATGGCGTGTTCTTCACCCGCACCCTGAGCGAAGACTACGGCGTCTACCCCAACGCGGGCCGGGTCTACATCCCCACCTTGTGCAACCACTGCGAGGACGCGCCCTGCGAGAAGGTGTGTCCCAGCGGCGCCACCTACACCCGGGAGGACGGCATCGTCATGGTCAACGACGCCCTGTGCATCGGCTGCAACTCCTGCGCGGTGGCCTGCCCCTACGACCAGCGGACGTCGTTGGGCAAAGACCTGTTCGAGAAGGGCCTGTTCGGCCAGGGCAAGATCACCGACTTCGAGAAGCAGGGCTACACGCGCTTTACGCCCGGCACGGTCAGCAAGTGCGATTTCTGCAGCGAACGGGTGGACAGCGGCCTCGATCCCGCCTGCGTGGTGACCTGCCCGACCGACGCCCGTATATTCGGCGACCTCGACGACCCCGAGAGCAAGCCCAGCAAGCTCATCAAGGAGCGGGGCGGACGGCCGCCGATGCCGGAGAAGAACACCCGGCCCAAGGTCTATTACGTAACCTGATCTCATCCCGCGAGAGAGCATTATGGCAACGAGAGATTTTCCAATTGTCGGTGACAGTCTGGCACTGGGCTACCGGTTCCAGCGCCATTGGAACCAGTCCATGGCGAACGCGTTTTTCTGCGGTGAGCTCGGCGCCGGCGTGTTCCTGGCCGCGTTCCTGTACGGGTCCGTGATCGGCATGATCGTGGGCGTGCTGATCACCGCGATTCTGAAGACCTATTTCCACCTGTCGCACATGGGGGTGCCGGAGCGCTCCTGGCGGGCGATACTTCGACCCGACCGGTCCTGGATCAGCCGGGGCGCCATTTCGATCGTCTTTTTCACCGGCGCAGCCATCCTGTACATCGTACTGGGACGACTGGGCCTGTTGGGCTGGCTGGGTCTGGCGGACAGCGCCTTCGGCCAGGGACTGCTCTGGCTCGTGCAGTTGGTCGCGGTGGTTTTCGCCATGGTGGTCATGGTCTACCACGGCTTCGCCATCGCCGATTCGTCATCGATCGCGTTCTGGAACACCGGGCTGATGCCGGTGTCGAGCTTCAGCTATTCTTTCTTCAGCGGCCTCGTAGTGACGATGAACCTGGATCCGCGGGCCGGCGCCGAAGCGGTCGGCATGATGCCGCCCATCCACAGCGCCGCCCTGATCGCGCTGGTGCTGACCATCATCGTCCTGGCGGCCATGCTGCAGGCGGCCAACCGCGGCGCCCCGGGCGCCAGGAAATCCCTGGGCCTGCTGCTGAGGGAAGGACCGTACGTCAAGGCGTTTTACGGCCTGGTCGTGCTGGCCGGGCTGGTGCTGCCGTTCGTGCTGCTGTTTGCGCCGTCCTCGCGGATCAGCGATGTGCTGATCCTGGTCGGCGTTCTGGCCGGCTACTACACGTTCCGTTCGCTGGTGTTCAAGGTCGGGCTGTACGACCCCATCATCAGTTTCGCCCCGGAGTCCTGACGCCGCGGGTGTTGTCGCCGGCGGGTTCGCCGGCCTGCGGGTCCCAGTCAAAGGCAACGGTACGCCACATATCGCGGTAGTCGTAGTCTGTTTGCAGCGCGAGGTTGAGGCGGTTGTATGACGCAAAATCGCTGACCAGGTGAACCAGCTGCACGATGCCCTTGTCGCCCAACCCTACGGACCGCAATCCATCCACGTCCTCGTCCGACACCGATTTCGGATCGCGGTTGGCCTTGAGCGCGAAGTCGAGGATCGTCTTCAGTCGATGCTCCCCGACCGCCTCAGCGCCCCCGGCCAGGAGCTCCCGGACATAGCCTTCCGGCGTATCCAGGCCGTAGTTCAGGATGGTGCAGAAAGCGGCCGTGCAATACGGGCAGCCGTTCGCTTTCGATACCAGTATGCCCACGTGCTGAATTTCCGGCAGCGTCAGCTCGCCCATCTGCCACAGGACTTTCGTCGATCCCAGTTTGGCCTTCAGGTACTCCGGAAAATTCAGCTCGACATAGAAGTGGTTGGGCACGGCGCCCTCCATCTCCGTGACCCAACTGAAGATTTCCCGGATGACCGGATCGTCTATGACCTCCGGCTTCACGATTTTCACTCGCGTCATGGCATGCTCACTCCAACCGCCCGCCTGGCCGGTTGCTCAACGTGTGATGAACCAGGCCAGGAGGACGATGATGGCGGCGGCCACCGCCAGCGCAGCCCATTTTTGCCGGCTGCTCAGGGCCGGCCTCTCCGCCCCTGCCTCCGCCGGCGCGCCGGCCGGCCCCAGGATCTGCCGGCGCAGTTCGTCGGCGAATTCATCGCCCAGCGCGTCGGCTTTTTTCTTCATCATGCCGGCCCCGAACTTGCCGAGCCGCCCGACGATCGATAGTTCCGAGGTATAGACGACCTGCGTCCGGGATTCGTCCACGGGCGATAGCGACAAGGTGCTCACGGCCTTCAGGCGGCTGGCTTTGTGGCTTTCCTCCCCGTGGCTCGAATAGGCCAGGAACTCCGGGGGCCGCTTCTCGTTCTCTTCGAAGTCGATGTTGAAGATCGTCTTTATCGGGCCGATCTCGACTTTGATGGCGGCCTTGTACTTGTTGTCTCCGAGCGGCGTGACGTGCTCGCAACCGGGAAAACACTCGCCCACTCGCTCGGGCGAGCTGAGAAACTCCCATACCTGGTGCTGCGGGGCATCGATCTGAAAACTCTTCTCGATTTTCATTCGGGCTTTAGGGCCTGTTCACATTTGTCCGATCGCCGCGGCGGCGGCCATTTTTTCGCCTCGCAAGGCGCGGCGAGCGAAGTGTAGCACCGCTACATAAGCGAGCCGCAACGCCGCGGGACGGAAAAATGGCCCCGCCCCGAAGGGTTGCGCCCCAAAAGCGCCCTGACTGTGTTGCTCGTCGTTCATTTAGTGTTACTAAACCTCACTCCTCGCGCCTTGCCAGGGCGCTTTTGGGGCAGCAACGCGGTGATCGGGCAAATGTGAACAGGCCCTAGAGCTTGCCCAGCGCGGCGAGGATTTTCTCCGGCGTGATCGGCAGTTCCCGGATGCGGACGCCCACGGCGTTGTAGATGGCGTTGGCAATCGCCGGCGCCGGCACCGTTACGCACGGCTCCGACAGGCTCTTGGCCCCGAACGGCCCGGTCGGCTCGTCCGATTCGATGAAGATGCTCTCGATCGGAAACTGCATTTCCACGGCCGTGGGCATCTTGTAGTCGAGAAAATCGGACGTCAGGCAGGCGCCCGTTTCCTGGTCGAACAGGATATTCTCCATCAGCGCATAGCCCATGCCCTGCTGGAATCCGCCTTCGACCTGGCCCTCCGCGCCCGCGGGGTTGATGACCTTGCCGATGTCGTGCGCGAATACCACCCGCAGCACCTTCACCTGGCCCGTTTCGGTATCGACTTCCACTTCGACGAACTCGACGGTAGAGGGCGAGGGATTGGAGGGCGGAGCCAGGCTGGAGAGTCCGATGATGGTTCCCTTCTCCGCGATCGTCGTCGGTTTGGGCCCTTCCGCGGTCATCTGCACGAACGGGCTTTCGGCGCGCTGGACGACCTCGGCGATCGACAGTTTCCGCCCGGAACCCTTGCTGTGCACGTGGCCGTCCCGGACTTCCAGCTGTTCCGTGCTTTCGTCCAGCATGATGGCGGCGACTTCGAGCACTCGCTTCTTCACGTTCGCCGCGGCGGCCTTGACCGCCGTGCCGGAGGAATAGGTCACACGGCTCGCGTGGCTCGGCGCATCGAAGGGAACCGTTTCGGTGTCGGCATAGGTCATCCGCACCTGGTCGGCCTGCAGGCCGAGTTCTTCCGCCGCGATCTGGCACAGGGTCGTGATCTGGCCCGACCCCATGTCGACGGTCGCGGAGGACAGGTTGGCGGTGCCGTCCGGGTTGAGTTTGATGATGGCGCCGCTGTGTTCGTAGATGTCCGGGAAGCCCATGCAGCCGCTGACCCACACGGGCTGACAGCCGAAACCGATGCCGCGCTTGAGCACGCCGTCACCGCTGCCCGCTTTGCCCCGCCGCGAGAAATTGATCCGCTCGGCGCCCTGGCGCAGGCAGTCCTCGAAGCGATAGGTGGAAAGGGTGAATCCGGGGTTGAACGGATGTGGGTCGCCTTGCTGATGGGCGTTCTTCAGGCGAAACTCGATCGGATCGAGTTTCAGCGCCTCGCAGATCTCGTCGATCTGCGACTCGACCGCAAAAGCGCCCTGCGGCGAGCCGTAACCCCGGTAGCCCCCCCCGATCATGTTGTTGGTGTAGACGACGCGGCCTTCCCAGGTCCGGTTGGGGCAACGGTAGGTCAGCAGGATCCCGAACATGCCGTGCACCATGATGACTTCGGCGCCATGCGTCGCGTGCGCGCCGCAGTCCAGGGTGCTGCGGGCGTAGCGGGCGGTGAAGGTGCCGTCCGACTTGACGCCGGTCTTCAGGTACACCTCGATGGGGTTGCGGGTCGTGGTGATGAAATCCTCGTAGCGGGTCTGCTCGATCCGCACCGGCCGTTGTGTCTTCATGCTCAGCAGGGCCGCGATCGGCTCGATGTAGCCGATGTCGAGTTTGCCGCCGAAGCCGCCGCCGATGTAGGGGGGTTTGATGACGTTCACCATGCTCTCGGGCAGGCCCAGCGCGAACGCGAGTTTCTCCCGCAGGCCGAACAGGTGCTGCATCGACGAGTAAACGGTCAGCCGGCCATCGGCGTCGCTGTCGACGACGCAGACCCGCGGCTCCATGTAGCAGGTGTGCACGCGCTGCGTCTTGTAGGTGCCTTCGAAAATATGATCGGCCTCGGCGAAACCCGCTTCCAGGTCGCCGAACTCGAAAATGGGGTTCTTGGCGATGTTGCCTTCGGCGTCCGCGTGCAGGCGCGGCGCCCCCTCGCGCATGGCGGCGTCGGCGGTGAACACCGCCGGGAGCTCCTCGTATTCCACCTCGATCAGCTCCAGCGCCTGCTCGGCGATTTTCCAGCTGGTTGCCGCCACGGCCGCCACCGGCTGGCCCGCATAACGCACGGTCTCGCCCATGACCAGCATGTCCTGGATCATGCTGGGCGCCAGGGTCGGCACGAAAAACACCGGGCAGAACCTGATCTGGGGCACGTCTCTTGGCAGCAGGACGGCCTTGACGCCCGGCAGCGCTTCGGCGGCGGAGGCGTCGATCTTGACGATGCGCGCGTGTGCATACGGACTGCGCAACAGCTTGCCATGGAGCATCCCCGGCAGGGATACATTGACCGGAAAGCCCTTGCCTCCCCGCACCTTTTCCCAGGCATCGGGCCGCAGAATGCTCTGGCCAACGACGGTTGTGTTCGTCATGGTATGGCTTCCCTCCTGGGTGTCAGCGGCTGTCGGCCGCTTTCTTGATGGCTTTCACGATCTTGGTATACCCGGTGCAGCGACACAGGTTACCGGCGATTCCGTGCCTGATTTGCTCCTCGTCGAGCGCCTGGCCGGATGCCAGGAGTTCCTTCGCAGTCATGATGATGCCGCAGGTGCAATAGCCGCACTGCACGGCTCCCTCTTCGACGAAGGCCGTCTGCAGCGGGTCGAGTTCGCTGCCCTGTGACAGTCCCTCGATCGTCGTCACCTTGCAGCCTTCCAGGGAGTTGGCGAAGGTCATGCAGGAGTAGACCGCCTTGCCGTCCACATGCACCGTGCAGCAGCCGCAGCCGCCCGAATCGCAGCCGCGCTTGGTGCCCTTCAGGTGGCTCTGTTTGCGCAGAACCCAAAGCAGGGTTTCGTAGGGCTCCACGGCGATTTCGTGCTGCTGGCCGTTGATTTCGAATGTAACGAGCTTGCTCATGGTCGGGTTCTCGCAGAATTAAAGTCGGCCCAGGGCCTGCCGCAAGGCGCGCTCGGTCAGGGTCTTCGCCATCGCGGAACGATAGGCCCCCGTCGCCCGGTGATCGGACATGGGCCGCAGGTCGGACTGTGCCGCGGCGCCGGCCTGCTGCACCAGGGCCTCCGAAATTTTCTTGCCCTGCAGCACGCGTTCGGCGGCCATCGCCCGCACCGGGGTCTCGGCGACTCCGCCGCCAATGGCGACGCGCGCTTCCTGGCAGCTGCCCGCCGTGTCGAGCGAAATGCGCACGGCGACGTTCACGATCGCCAGGTCGTTCGCGTTGGTTTCGAGCTTCATGAACGCGCTGGCCGAGCGCGCGGGGAGTCGGGGCAGGAAAAGGCTGGCGACCAGCTCGTTCGGCTCGAGCGCATTCTGGAACAGCCCGACCATCATTTCCTGCAAGTCGAGATCGCGCTGGCCGTCCGGCCCGTGCACCTTCACCACTGCGTCCAGCGACATGAACGCCGTCGGAAGATCGAAGTAGGGACAGGCTGCGGCGATGTTTCCGCCCACGGTGGCGACATTCCTGATCTGCAGCGGGGGATATTTCAGCGCATCGCGAACCGCGCCGAGCGCGGCGGAGTTCCGCACTTCCTCCAGCTGCTGCAGCTCGGTGAAGGTGACCATCGCGCCGATGGACAAACCGTCCGCATCCAGGGTCACGTGCTTGAGCCCGAGATTCCGGATATCGATCAGGGCCTCGACTCCGAGCAGCAGGCCGCGGGCGTCCAGCCCATGCACGAAACTGCCGCCGGCCACGATCAGGGCGCTGCCGTGGTAGGTCTCCAGCAGCGCCAGCAACTCCGCTTCATCTTTGGGCGCGAAGTACTCTTTAAGGCTTGTCAATGACACTGGCATCCTCCAATCCGCAAGCTTGCCCGAATAATCCACTCTCAAGCATTTGCCGTCAAGCTGGCTTCGTCGCTGGCCGCCGGACAGGCCCGACGCAGCAGTTTCCGCAACTGAACGACCTCCTCGTCCGTGAGGCTCGTGAACGCGCGGGCGATCCAGAGCGCGTTGTCAGCCGCAATTTCCGCCTGGGCCGACCGGCCCTCACGGGTCAATTCGATGTGCTGCACCCGGCGGTCCTTTTTCGAACGAAAACGCCGCACCAAGCCCTTGCGCACGAGCCGGTCCACCACGCCGGTGAGGTTGCTGCTGGTTACGTTCAACCGACTCGACAGCTTGGACATCGCGACCGGCGCGCCGCGGCGGTCGAGCTCGCACAGGACTTCGAACTGCGGGAGGGTGACGTCAAAATTTTCGGTCAGATGCGAGCGCAGCCGCTGTTCGATCGACCGCTCACACGCGGTGAGCCGCAACCACAGGCGCACCACCTCATTGCTTCTCGAGGCCTCTCCTGCTGCCGGTTGGCTGAATGATGCGCACATTAGAACATCTTAATAAACAAGGAAAATCCACTGCCGCCGACTATAGTTAATGCATTGTATGAGAATGATTAAAGCATTGGTTGATCCAGATCAATTGGTGTCGACTTTGATGTTGTATGTTATTCGGAATTTCGTTTCCGGGCGTGGGACGGGCTCCCATGCCTTGCATGTCGCCAGGGCGCCTGGATAGCTGACCACAGAGAAAGAATGACAATCCGTTCCGGAGCAAGGCAGTCAAAGGGGTCGCGCGGCAGGCGTCACGCGGCTTTGGTCTGGCCGTGCTGGACCATCCTGGCTACGCTCCTGGTCGGCTGTGAGGCCCCGCTCGACCTCACGGCGGTCGACGCCGCATCGGCGCTGCCCACGCACCGCGCCGACCTGTTCCAGGCGGTCGCGCGTCATGCGGACAAGGTGGTCGTCGTCGGCGGCATGGGCACGGTCCTGCAGTCCGCGGACGGCGGCGGCAGCTGGCACCGAACCACTTTGCCCGGCAAGCCCTTCCTGATGGACGTCGCCGCCTGCCCCGATGGCCGTCTCTACGCCGTCGAACAAACGGATGGCCTCTGGTCATTGGAGCCGGACGGCAGCTGGAACCGTCTGGCGCTTCCGGAGATGACCGAGCCACAGGCGCTGAGCTGCGATGCGTCGGCGAGGATCTGGGTGATCGGGGGCTACAGCACGATACTTCACTCCGCCGATGGCGGAGCCAGCTGGGAATCCTGGTCGCTCGAGGAAGACCTCTATCTGACAACGATCCAGTTCATTGACCGGGACCACGGCGTGGTGACCGGCGAGTTTGGCACGGTGTTGGTGACCGCCGATGGCGGCTCGACCTGGGTCCGCGCCGCCGACCTGCCCGACAGCTTCTATCCACAGGCGGCTTATTTCGCCAATCCGGCTACCGGCTGGGTGGTCGGCCTGAACGGAACCATCTGGGCAACGACTGACGGCGCGCAGTCCTGGCACTCCATGCAGAGCGGCAGCAACGCGCCGCTGTATGGGATCGCCGGTATCGACGACACGCTGCTCGCCGTCGGCGAGAACGGCGCGGTGCTGCATCACAAGCTCGGGGATGCGGCGTGGGCCCCGCTCGAAGGGGCCCCGCGGTCCCGGGGCTACCTGCGGGGCGTCGCCGGTCTCGGCGACGGTCACTTCGTGGTTGCCGGCGGTGGCGGGGCAGTATTTGCGGTCACGGCGCCGGACGGCGCGGCGCCAACTGGACAGGAAGCGCACGATGAGTAGGTTCAGCCGGGGTCTGTATCGCTTCGTCGAGATCGTCTGGCGGTATCCGCGGACGGTCCTGCTGATCATCGCCGCCATCACGGTCGCATTCGCGCTGCGCGTGCCCGGCGTGCGGATCGTATCCGACTTCGCCGACCTGCTGCCCCAACAACATCCCTACATCCAGCTGCACAACGAAATCCGCGATACCTTCGGCGGCGCCAACAACATCATCGTCGCGCTCACGGTGGACGAGGGAACGATCTTCACCAACGATACCCTGGACAGGCTCCACCGGATCACCCAGGGCGTCGACGAGCTGGAGGGCATCAACCACAACCTCGTCACCAGCCTGACGCACCGCAACGTGCGCAAGGTCTGGCTGGCCGGCGAGGGCACCGTGGAATCCATGCCGTTCTACGATCCGCTGAAAGGGGTCTACACCGCCGCCGAGCTCGACGCCATGCGCGAGGACGTCCTGGCGGATCCGCGGGTGTTTGGCCTGCTGGTCTCCCCGGACCTGAAATCCGCCCTGGTGCGGGGCACGCTGAACGAAGGCATGCTCGATTACGAACGGGTTTTTCGGCAGCTGCAGTCGATCCGCGAACTGGAGTCGCATGAAGGCGTCAGGATCTACGCCACCGGCCAACCCGTGCTGGTGGGCTGGGTCACCAGCTACGCGGAGCAGATATTCACGATTTTCGTGCTGACCATCGTGATCATGCTCGGCCTGCTGGTCCTGCATTTTCGCCGGTTCTACGGCATCGTCCTGCCGGTCGTCGGCATCCTGGTCACCTCGATCTGGGGGCTGGGCATCCTGGAACTGCTCGGCTACAACCTCGATCCCCTGATGCTGGTGATCCCGTTCGTGATATCGGCGCGCGCCATGTCGCACGGCATCCAGATTCTCGAGCGCTATTACCAGGAGATCAACAACGGGCACGACGGGCCGTGGTCCGCTCACCTGGCGTTCTCGAACCTGTTCAGGCCCGGCTCGCTGGGCGTGATCACCGATGCGATCGGCCTGCTGCTGATCGCCGTCGGCTCCGTGCCGATCAACGACAAGCTCGCGGTCTACGCCTGCCTGTGGGCATTTTCGGTCATCATTACCGTGATCATCGCGATCCCGTGCATGCTGCAGCTCCTGCCGACGCCGACGGCACGCCCCTCCGGCAGCAGCGCCATGTCCAAGGTGTTCAAGTTCCTTGCGGACAAAACCTTGCGGCCGCGGGCGGCGCCGATGGTGCTCGTCGCCTGCGCCGTCATTACCCTGGCCTCACTGGCGGCCACGGCCAAGGTGACGATCGGCGACACCGAGCCCGGATCGCCCTTGCTCTACAGCGACCATGACTACAACGTCTCCTCCAAGATCATCAACGAGTCCTTTCCCGGCTCCGAGGAACTCTATGTCATAGGCCAGACCGACGAGCCGGGCGGCCTGAAGCGCCCCGAGGTGATCAAGGCGCTGGCGGACCTGCAGGCGCACATGCTGATGGATCCGGAACTCGGCGGCACCAAGGGGCTGCCGGACCTGATTCGCGCCGTGAACCGCATCACGCACTACAACGACCCCCGCTGGTTCACCCTGCCCGAGGATCCGCAACTGGTCGGTGGGCTGATGTTCCTCTTCATGATGGCGAGCCCGGTGCAGGGCGCCCTGCTCGAATACCTCGATACCGATGAAACCACCGCGAACATCGTTTTCTACTACAAGGACTACCAGGGCAAGACCATTCGCCGCGCAATCGAGATGGTGCGTGAATGGAAAGAACGGCCCGAAAACCAGGTTGAAGGCTTTACCGTGAAACTGGCCGGCGGCACCATCGGGGTCAAGGCGGCGATCAATGAATCCGCCTTCGAGAGCAACCTCATCATCATCCCGCTGGTGTTCGCGCTGATTTTCCTGTCCGTCTCCGGTTTTTACGCCTCCTTTCACGCCGGCCTGATCATGCTGGCCGCGATGGTCGTGGCGACCGTGTTGACCTACGCCTACATGGGGCTCGCGGGCATCGGCATCAACGTCAACACCGTGCCGATCATCGCGGTCGGCATCGGCATCGGCATCGACTACTCCATTTACCTGATGGACCGCGTGCGCTCGGAGTTCTACGACGGGCTGAGTCTCGACGAGGCCGTCAAAGTGGGACTGGAAACCACCGGCACAGCGATCGGGTTCACCGCGGCCATACTGATCTGCGGTGTCATCATGTGGGTATTCGTATCCAATCTGAAATTTCAGGCCGACGCGGCGATGTTGATGATTGTCATGTTGGGACTGAATGCACTGACGGCCGTCTTCATGGTGCCGGCCTGGTTAAAAACCTTCTCGCCCAGGTTCATTACAAGACAAGCACAGCAGGAGAGATCAAAGTGAACTGCAAACGCACAGGTCATGACTTAACCATTCCACACAGTCTGGGCTGGCTCGTCGCCGGACTGCTGCTGGCCCCCGCGGCATTTGCGCAGGAAACGGAGTTCCGGGGCTTCATCGAAAACGCCACGTTCTACCGGGAACACGGCGTCGGCCTCACCAAGTCGAGAACCACCCTGCAAATGGAGTTGTCCCGGGCGTGGAGCGGCAACGACTTTTTTTCCGAGGTCTCTCTGCACGGCACCTTCCGTGGCAGCTACGATGCCGTTTACGATCTCAACGACGATACCTTCGGCAAGAATTCCGGCCGCTCGCTGAGTTTTCCGGCGCCGGGAAATCCGGCGTTCTTCGGAATCCTGGCCACCGGCAATCCGAACACGCCGCCCTTCCCGCCTTCGACCAACCCGGAGTATGCGGGCCTGTTTCCGCCCCCGTGGCTGACGGGCGCCATTCCCCTTCCCGGCGTGCCGGGCGGTTACATCGGCGGCCCCGGCAACCCGAATACCGGGCTGGGGCTGGTCGGGGAGGACGCGCATGATTTCAGCGACGGCGGCGTCGTCCTGCCCTACCCGACGCGCCCCTGCGACATCGATCCTCGCGGCTGCATCGACGGCTACATGGATGACGACCTCAATGACCTGCGCTACCCCGAGTTCAACAGCGATCTGGATTTCATCCGCGAGCTCTACGTGGACGCGACGATCCCGTACGACAGCGGGGCCGAGCTGGGCTTCCGCGTCGGGCGCCAGCAGGTCGTCTGGGGCAGAACCGATCTGTTCCGCGTGCTGGACGTGGTCAACCCGGTCGATTATTCGCGCCATAACATCTACGACGAACTCGAAGATATCCGCATTCCGATGGGCATCTTCAACATGGAATACCGGGCCGGCGCCGTGGGCGCCTTCACGGACCTGAACTTCCAGGGCATCTGGAAGTTCGAGAATTTCCGCCCCAACAACCTCGGCCAGGGCGGCGAGCCCTACGCGATCCTGGGTGCGGGCAATTTCTTCCGCGGCATGAAGAACTGCTGGGACAACGGCTGCACGGTGTGGAATTTCCCGGATACGGGACTGGCGGTGGATTTCCCCAAACACGCCATCGGCATCCGGCAGGCCAATGTGCCCACCTTCAGTGAAGAGCAGGATTTTGGTTTCCGTCTCGAAGGCGTGCTGGAGGGCGTGGGCTTCTCGCTCAACTATCTGCGTTATACCTCCCAGCTTCCCACGCTCCGGGGCGGCATCGACTCCGATAATCCCTTCACGCCCGGCGAGGAGTCGCAGTTCTACCCCTATTCGCTGGCGTTCGACATCGATTTTCCACGCCTGACCATGGTGGGCGGTTCCGCCGACCTGTATGTCGAGTCGATGAAGTCGGCCATCCGCCTCGAGATCGCCCATACTTCCGGGGAAGAGTTCCCGAACACCCTCGAGCAGCGGCTGTTCTCGGAATCGGACGTGGTCCGTTGGGTCATCGGCATCGACCGGCCGACCTTTATCCCCTTCCTGAACAAGAACCGGGCGTTCCTGCTTTCGTTCCAGATCTTCGGTCAGCATCTGCTCGACCACGAACTGCAAAACGTCAATGCGCAGGGCGTCCCGACCCTGTCACCGGTCGGCATGGTCGATTGGGAGGACAACTACATCATGACCTTCCTGATCCAGGGCGGCTACCTGAGCGACCGGCTGACGCCGCAGATCATCACCGCTTATGATATCGAGGCAGGGAGCGGCACCGTCGCCCCGTCACTCGACTGGAAGATCGACGACAACTGGCAGCTGAACTTCGCGATCAACATGAAATTCGGCGACGGCCCGCTGGAGTTCGACGACAACCGCGCGGCCAACCCCTATCCGCCCTATACCTGCGCGCCTCCCCTCGCCGGCGCCGGCTCGCCCCTTTGCGGCTCGCCTTACAGCAGCCTCGGGTTGAGCGGATTCGAGCCGATCGGGCGCTTCCGCGCAGGTCCCATCGGCATGGCCATCAACGAAGACGAGTATCAACTGACACTCCGGTACCGGTTCTGACAGGAGCCCACTATGAAACACGGCACGCTGAAATTATTGATCACTGGCCTGGTCGGCCTTGCCCAAACGGTCGCCGCCGAGCCATTCACCGAAGACGACATCAACAAGTCCTTCTATCCCTACAAGGACTGGACGCCGACCGCGGAAGGTTTTACGCCCGGCATGGTCATCGATCAGAGCAACGCTGATCAGTTCCAGGCCATCATGGACGAAGCGCTGTTCAAGTTCGTCAAGGACGGCTGGGTCACGATCCGCACGGCGGAGACCACCGACTTTCCGCTCAGCGACGATTACGTCAACGCCACCCGCCAGTTCGCGGCCGCGGTGACCCTCAACGAAGACGGCACGCTGAGTAACTTCGTGGCCGGACGCGCGTACCCGCAGGAACCACAGGCCGACGATCCGGTGGCGGGACAGAAACTGGTGTGGAACTACCAGTACGGCTTCAACTCGGGCGACAGCGAGACGATCTATCCGTTCTGGTGGACCTTCCGTAATGTCGACACCGGCAAAATCGAACGCACCCTGAAGTTCGAGTGGCATTTCCTCAATTTCACGCATCGTGTCACGTTCGACCCGAAGCCTGCGTTCGAGGAAAATCCCGGCGACGTCTACCGCGGCATCTACAGCATGGTCAAAGAGCCGTTCGACCTGGCCAACACGCAACTGCTGATCCACCGCTACCAGAGCGACACCAAGCGCGACGACGCCTGGCTCTACGTCGGCTTCCAGCGGCGGGTGCGCCGCCTGGCCGCCGGGCAGATCACCGACGCCTTCCTCGGCAGCGACCTGATGATCGAGGATTTCGAAGGCTATAACGGACGCGTGACGGACTACAACTGGGAATTCGGCGGAACCCGGAACCTGCTGCTGCCGTTCTACTACCACAACGAGATGGAACTGGCGAACGTTCCTGAAGACGACCCGGACGGATACAGGTTCATCGACGTGGAGGGCAAGGGCAATTGCTTCCCCAAGGTGACCTACCAGCTGCGCAAGACCTTTACGCTGATCGGCACGCCCAAGGACCCCAACCACCCGATCGGCAAGCGCGTCATCAACCTCGACGCCCAGACCATGACCATGGCCTCGCTGGTGACCTATGACCGCAAGGGCGACATGTGGAAGTGGTTCCCGATCGGCAAGGCGCATTCCGATCACCATCTGGAAATCAACAAGGGCAAGGGCGTGGCGCTGGACGACTACGCGGTGCTGATCGACATCCAGGCCAACCACTGCACCACGCTGCAGTTCAAGAGCCAGGTGACCGACGAGGGCAATGAACCGCGCGTGTTTTCAGTGCAAAACCTGCGCAAGGAAGGTCAGTAAAGCCGGAACCGACACCGTTCCGGGAATAAAAGAAGGGCGGCTCCCCGAAAGGCGGGCCGCCCTTTTTCTTACCTGGTACCGCTCAGCGCGAGGTCAGGCTGACGACCCGCGCCCGGTTGGGATCAGCGATCCGCTCGAACAGCCTGGGCGCGGAGTGGTGTGACTCGTTGACGATGATGCCCGCGCCGTGCAAGGCGTCCTGCAGGGCGGCCGCGATGGTGTGCAGCGGCGCGCCGCCGCCCTCGCCCATGCCCTTGGCGCCGTTGTAGCTGAAGGGCGAGGGCGTCTCGATATTGCCGTACTTGATGTCGGGCACGTTGACCGAAGTTATCGGGATGTAGTCGCTGAACGTGGACGTCAGCAGGTTGCCGCTGGCGTCGTAGTCCATGGACTCCATCAGGGCGGCCCCGAGCCCGTGAACGGTGGCGCCGTGCACCTGGCCGTGCGCGATCTGCGGGTTGATCATCTTGCCGCAATCGTCCACCGCGGCATAGGCCAGCACCTTCGGTTTGCAGGTGTTCCTGTCCACCTCGACCACGGCGATGTGCAACTGCGCGGCATAGGTCAGCGTCAGGTTGCCGAATTTCTTCTGCGTGTCGGGCACCCGGAACGGCGGCCGGTAAACGTGCAGCACGTTCAGCGTGACGTCGCCCAGCTCGCCCTGCAGGATGGCGTTGTTGCTGTTGACGACATTGCTCAGGAACCAGTAATTGACGGCCTTGTCGGTGCCCGGCACCGAGAGTTGCGGGCCTTGCGCACCCACGCCGAATTCCAGCGCGTCTTCCGGCGACTGCAGCAGGAACGCGGCCAGCTGCCGCATCTCCTTCTTGAGCTTCTGGCAGGCGCCGTGCACCGCGGAAAGGCCGGTCACCGCGAACTGGCTGGCATAAGTGCCGGAGTGCCCGCCATAGGTGTTCCAGGCCGAATCGAAGCCGGTACGCACCGTGACCATGGCCGGGTCGATGTTCAGCTCGTCGGCCACCACCTGCGAGGTCGCGGTCTCGTGGCCCTGGCCCGAGGGGCCGGTGCCGAGCGTGACCACCACCGCGCCGTCGAAATCGATGCGGATGCTGCACACCTCCGAGTTGCCCGAGAACGGCAGATAGGGGTTCATGATCTGGGCCTGGCCGAAATTGTTGGTGCCCGAATCGAGCGTCGTGCCGATGCCGATGCCCAGCCAGCGGCCTTCGGCGCGGGCCTCGGCCTGCTTGAGCTTCCAGTCGTCCCAGCCGATCAGCTGTTTCGCGACCTCCAGCATTTTCGGATAGTCGCCCGAATCGTAGACGCAGCCGTTGGGGGTCTCGTAAGGGAACTCGCGGATGTAGTTGCGCAGCCGCATCTCGTCGGCCGGGATGCCCAGTTCGTGCCCGCAGATGTCGACCACGCGCTCCATGAACCACAGGTGCTGCATGCGCGAATAGCCGCGGTTCGGGATGACCGGGCACTTGTTGGTCATCGTCTGCGTGAAGTCGATGCGCAGGTTGCGCACGCCGAGGGTCGCCGGCAGCACCTGCGACCAGATGACGCAGCCCAGCGGCTCATAGCGCGGGAAGGCGCCGCAGTCGTCGATATGCCGTGACTTGATGCCGGTGA